>PDWI01002123.1_pt1 | contig 30345 bp, 24 predicted proteins | sample 1430891 | NCBI WGS metagenome assembly PDWI01 (sample SAMN01162508, study PRJNA174530) | Oral metagenome, whole genome shotgun sequencing project. | biome: Marine environment; feature: Marine mammal; material: Swab sample of the gingival sulcus; isolation source: swab sample of gingival sulcus... | reverse complement strand
AAAATATTTTCCCAATCAGCTTCCCTCAACATTCTACGGGGAGCTGATTGGGAAAATATTTTCGATACTCATTTTACCCACAGATTCTCCAGAAGAGCCTTATAGTCTTAACGATACGTTGAGGCAAGAATTTCCTGCAGATGACAGAAGAAGATTGGGACTTTTCCCCATCAGACCGATGGGCACAACCTCATCACCCCTGATAGGCACAGCTGACCAAATCTGAAATGGTGTAGTTGATCTTGCTCGTGGAAAGCTCGCTAAGTACGGAACGCATCTCTTTGTTATCATTAAAAGAAACCCAGACTTCACCTGACTCTTCCTTGGTGGTAAACCCCTTTTTGGCAAGCGCATCAATGGCGCCATCAAGCTCACTCACTACAATTCCCATAACCGAAAAATCATTCATGTAAAAAGCCGGAAAGGTAATATGGCTGGCATAATTATCTCCCTGCTCAACTATTCTCAAGATTCCCATCTGGTCTACTCCCTTTTTTTGTTTCATTATCAGATACTCTCCACTCCCCCGCATTACTTACTAAGCACATTTGCCCCTGACAAAGCAATCAATAATACAACGGATTACCCTCCTGAACAGATACGTGCTTTACGAATGTACGCTATCCTGGTGAATGGCCAGGTTGTCAGCAATGGTGAGGATAAGGAATCTGATCTTTTCTTTGGTGTTGGTCATACCTATGCTTTCTGCTCAAAAAACATGGATAAAAAACCACATTCATGTGATTTTAGAAAGCGGATAACTTACACAAGCTCTCCTGCCCAAAAGATTGTACTCATACCCTAACGACGATTGCAGCGCTGTTGGCTCAGTTTTGTTATGGAACCAGTTCGTTCAGTCAGCTATAAAGATGGCAGGCTTGAAGAGATTCTACGTTTGAAAAAAAGAAAGAATACAAGAGAATGAGGCAAGAGAGAATAGGATGAAAACGCCACCAATAATCAGCTTTATAGGCTGGCATAATTCAGGAAAAACCACCATCGCCAGCAAGGTAGTACGTCATTTAACTGAAAAGGGCTACAGGGTTGGTGTTATCAAGTCCACCAAGGAAAAAGGGATTGCTCCTGATCAGCCAGGAACCGATACCGATACGCATAGCACTGCAGGGGCTGTACGAGTTGCATTGGCAGCTCCTGACCAGATACTTATCCGGCTGAAAAACGAGCTGGATTTGCTCTCACTGGCTGCCTGTTGTTTCAACGATATGGATATCGTGGTCGTGGAAGGGTTCAAACATACTGACGAGATAGCTAAAATAGTTGTCCATAGGGAAGGAACAGAGCCACTCTATGAGATGGTGGACAACGTTGTTGCTGTAGTTGCAGATAAAAGTAAGGCGGCATTACCGCATTATCTTCCGAAACAGTCTGCAGAACTCGCCGCTTTTATTATAAAAAAATTAGCTTTACCGGCTAAAGACTAAACAACAACATGGGCTGTTATTGACAACATCCACATACTCAGCCTACCTGGCCTAACAAATACTGTTCAACCTGGTATTGTTTTCCCAGCAGCTTACCAGCCAGGCTTTCCAGTTGCCCAAGCTCTTCAGGACTTGCCGCATCAACAATATGGCGGCAGTTATAGTTAAGGCAAAACATCGGTTTAAACAGAAACAGACACCCTTTTTCCCCCAAGAAGCAGCATTGCTCGCCATCATCTCTGACAAATCGCACCTCAATACCGGCCAGCATGTTCATTGCCAGCTGGAGCGCATCGGTTTCATTGCTCATATAGAGGCTGCAGCAACCGCCACTTGGGGTTGCTGCGCATTTTGCACAGAGGGAGCCCATGTCCATATGGGTCATGTGTGCATTCAGGTCATCTGCATACTGTTTGAGCAGCGCAAACTCACAGTTGAACCCATCATCCGTTTTCAGTTGAGGCCCTACCTCATTGACTACCCTTTGCGCAATTTCAAGGCGTGATGCAACGCTGCCCTGGTACAAATCCTCAAGGGAGAGTATCACGATTTCTTCTTGCCTCGTGCTCGTTGGAATTGGAACCAGGCCCCTGTGCAGGAAAGCAATATACCCACCATACTCACCCCATATCTCATAACAACCACATCAATAGCTCGACTGGCTATGATGAGCAGTGCAATACCCAAAATAATCAACAGCCAGTCAGTGATGATATGAAACAGGTCGTTGACCTTTTTCATCAGGGAGGACATTGTTTGTTCTCCTGTTACTTGCAATCAACTCTGGTCAGCGCACTAAGGAGCGCCTTGATGGAGGAAATGATGATATCCGAGTCAACCCCTGCTCCCCACCAGCTCTCCTCATCCCGATCAATAACTTCTATATAGGTAACAGCTTTGGAAGAACTGCCACGGGCCAGAGCATGCTCATGGTAGGCATGGAGGGTAAAATTGAGGTCCAGTTTTTTCCGCAAGCCCTCACAAAAGGCATCCAGCGGTCCATTCCCAACGGCATCCACCCACACCTCTTCGCCGTGAATTTCGAGCATGGCTTCCACTTCTGCGCTGGATTGCCCTTCCTGATCATCCAGATGACGTTTGATAACATTAAAGGCCTTAAGTGAATATCCACTGGAATTGAACAGGTACTCTTTTTCAAAGGTGTGGAAAATCATCTCTGGGCTCAGTTCGTCGCCATACTTGTCTGCCACGTCCTGTACCACCCGTCCAAAATCAGGATGCATCTCCTTAGGCAGCTTAAAGCCAAACTCCTTATCCATCACATAAGCCACCCCGCCCTTTCCAGACTGGGAATTGATCCGAATAATGGATTCATAGGTGCGTCCCACATCTTCAGGGTCAATGGGCAGGTAGGGAACAGCCCAGATGGCTTCTGGATCGTGCTCAAGGGCATCCATCCCTTTGTTAATAGCATCCTGATGAGAACCGGAAAAGGCGGTATACACCAACTCGCCAGCATAAGGATGACGAGCATGAACACTCATTTTAGTGCAGCGTTCATACACGTTAATCACCCGGTTGATATTGGAAAAATCAAGCTCAGGATTAACGCCCTGGGTAAACAGGTTCAATGCCAGGGTGACTATATCCACATTCCCGGTCCGTTCCCCATTGCCAAACAGCGTCCCTTCCACCCGGTCTGCCCCTGCCATGAGCGCCAGCTCTGTGGCTGCCACGCCGGTTCCCCGATCATTGTGGCCATGGAGACTGATGAGTGCACAGTCCCGTGAAGGTAAATTTCTACAGAACCATTCAATCTGATCAGCATAGATATTGGGTGTAGACATCTCAACCGTTGCCGGCAGGTTCAAAATCACTGGGTTGTCAGGAGTGGGTTCAAACACATCCATGATGGCGGTGCAGATCTCCAGCGCGTAATCAAGCTCTGTTCCGGTGAAGCTTTCCGGGGAATACTCGTAACGAATAGTAACATCGGTATCTTTTGCCTGCTCGTGAATCAATTTTGCGCCGGCAACGCCTAAGTCGATCACCTCCTTACGGCTCATGCCAAAAACCACATCACGCTGCAGGGTAGAAGTGGAGTTGTATACATGAACAATCGCCTCCTTTGCTCCCTCCAGGGACTGAAAGGTCTTTTTGATGAGTGGGCCACGTGCCTGGGTAAGCGTCTGGATTACCACATCATTGGGGATCATCTCCCGATCAATGAGTAACCGCATGAAATCAAACTCAATCTGGGATGCTGCAGGAAAACCGACCTCAATCTCCTTGAATCCCGCTCCCACCAGGAGCTGGAACAACTCAAGCTTTTCTTCCAGGTTCATCGGCTGGACAAGCGCCTGGTTACCGTCACGGAGATCAACACTACACCAGATAGGTGGAGTATCGATAACTTTTGCAGGCCAGGTTCGATCAGGTAAGTCTACCTGGGGATAAGGTCTGTACTTCTTGGTTTTCATCGGGTCCATTGCACGTCTCCAAACGGGTTATTAAGTAAAAAATGAGTTCCCTGTGACCAGCTACACACAAAAAAAAAGCCACGGTTTTTTACACCGTGGCTTCAAAGGGTCTATTGACAGTACACGCTCAGTACACATACCCCTTATCTGCCACGGTTTTGGGCAGCTCAAGTAGTTCACTAAGGAGTAGAAGGAGAGCGAGTGTTCTTTTCATGTTCATAAAATGGGTTAAATAAGTGTCTTCTCTATACCATAGCCAGGTGGCATTTTGTCAAGCAGGAAATCCATATTAGCCAAGAAAGAGCGCATTTGTACACCAAAAAAGTCCAGCCCGTTGTTGGAGTCAGACTCCCTGCATCAAAATGCCCTCCGGCCACACAGACAGACTGTACAGATCAGCAATCAAGCAACGTGTCCGGTAAAAAACTGTTCTGCCAGCTCCACTTCTTTTTTCGATCCAATAATCAGCGGTACCCTCTGATGCAGGTTGGTTGGTTCGATGTCCAGGATGCGTCTCCCATCATCGGTGATGGCCAGCCCGCCAGCTTGCTCAGCAATCATGGCAAGGGGAGCAGCTTCATAAAGCAACCGCAGCTTACCCTCTGATTTTTCGGGGCTTTTCTTATCTCTTGGATAAAGAAAGACACCACCCTTCACCAGGTTGCGGTGAAAATCGGCAACCAGAGAACCGATATAACGGGCACTGTATGGACCAAATCCATCTTTACCGCTTTTCAGGGTCTCAATGTAGTTCCTGGTGGAATCATACCAATAAGGACTGTACGCCTCATTTACACTGTAATAGGGGCAGATGTCGGGGATGGTGATATAGGGGTGAGAAAGAAAAAACTCACCAACGCTGGGATCAAGGGTGAAGCCATGAACCCCGGAGCCAGTGGTATAGACCATCACAGTAGAAGAACCATAGATGATATAACCAGCAGCAACCTGCTTGGTTCCAACCTGGAGCAGGTCAACTTCTGAGGCTTGTCCTTTGGGGGTTACCCTTTTATGAATGGAAAAAATCGTCCCAATACTGACATTAACATCAATATTACTGGAACCATCCAGAGGATCAAAGGCAATGGTGTATTGCCCCTCATACCCTTTAAGCACAGGAACAATGTCATCGTCTTCCTCTGAGGCCATGACACACACATACCCGCACTGTTCCATCCTGCGTTTGATGGTCTGGTTGGCAAAAACATCCAGCTTTTGGACTTCCTCGCCCTGAATATTGGTCTTACCCGATTGCCCCAAAACATCGGCAAGCCCAGCCATATTTACTTCTGCACTGATAATTTTACCAGCAACAACCAGATCATTGAGCAGGCCGGTTAACTCGCCGGTTGCCTCTGGATGAAGCAGTTGGTCATCCATAATCTGTCGTGAAACGGTTATTCCTTTTCTTTTTACAAGCATGCCCTTCCCCTTTAAAAGACGACTCTATATCTTGCCCAAGTCTTACAATTTTTGCAGCGGCTTCCAGTTTTTCACCAAATTTACCAATGTTCGGGTGCCGATCCCTGATGGCCCCTTAGGAACGTAGGATTTTTCAGTATAATCCCAGGCTGTCCCTGCTATGTCAAGATGTGCCCAGGGCACCTCGCCGACAAACTCCTGCAGGTAGCAGGCTGCAGTAATGGTACCTGCACTTTTTCCACCGGTATTTTTTATATCTGCAACTTCTGAATCAATCTGCTTGCGATACTCAGGACCTATGGGCAAACGCCACAGCTCCTCGCCGGAACGTTCCCCTGCTTCAAGCACTCTGTCGGCCAGGTTATCATCATTGGCAATGAGTCCTGTCCGATGATGCCCCAACCCAACGATCACTGCTCCGGTTAAGGTGGCAAGATCAATTACAGCTTCAGGCCCGTAGGTTTCAACGCCGTAGGCAAGTGCGTCTGCAAGGATAAGACGTCCCTCTGCATCGGTGTTGATAATCTCTGCGGTCTTCCCACCGTAATGGGTAATAATATCACCAGGCTTTAACGCCTCAGCACCGGACATATTATCGGTGGAAGGAACAAGCCCAACCACATTTATCCCGGTGGGTTCCTCCTGGCTGATTGCCTGCATGGCAGTGATGACCGCTGCACCGCCGCACATATCATATTTCATATCCTGCATACCAGCAGCAGGTTTAAGACTGATACCTCCAGAATCAAAGGTCAGCCCTTTCCCCACCAGCAGAACCGTCGGGTTATTCTTATCGGTTATATATTCAAGAATCACCAACTTGGGAGCAACAGCAGAGCCCTGGTTTACCCCCAGGATACCGCCCATGCCCATTTTTTTCATGGCCGATTTTTCAACAACCTTGCATTTTACTGGACTTTTCTTGCTGATTTTCTTCCCATACTCGGCAAAATCAGCAGGCGTCCAGCCATTGCCAGGTCGATTCGCCATATCGCGGGCAGCACAGGCTGCTTCAGCCATAATCCGGCCACGATTCATCCCCCTGCGCACAGCAGTGGAGGACAATCCACCATCGTGTAAATAAAAGGTCTCGACAGGCTTATTTTTCTCAAGCTTTTTTTCATCGGTCTTATATTCAGTGAAGCGGTAGTTGCCCAGCAACAACCCTTCGGTAAGACTTTCAGCAATTTCAGCGGCGGATAACACAAAATCACAGGGTAACACAATCAGCATTTCTTCAGCCTTACCCGCTCTCCCCTGCTTGGCGATTGTTCCACCGACCAGGCGTAGCTGTTCCAAGCGCTGGGTAACCGCATCTTTTTGTTTGCCCAGGCCAACAAACAACACCTTCTCACTTTGTATCTCATCCTGATCAGCCATCAGACCGGGATAAAAAAGAAAGGTTTCCTCCTGCTTCCCCTTGAAATCACCACGTTTTATCATCTGGTGAAGCACGCCATTGAGCAATCCTCCTGCTTCACCGGGCAGTTTTTCCATCCCTTCTTCCACCAGGTACACAAGGATATCACCTTTAAAATCACCAGGAGTCTTGCTTGTCAGCTTTATCATACGTATATCCCTCAAAAATCACCTTTACTCATTTACTTGACCAGTGCCCGACAACTGCCGGAGCACATCTTGCATAATCAGCAGGCCGGTTGTGTAGCAATTCATACACCAAAGTGGATGGAAGCTCAATTGGCAAAACCTTTCTTTTCCGCTATGATAGCAAAAAATTATTTTCATATTATTGGAGGATCCGTTGCTAACTCTTTTCATACTCTCTATCTGTTGTGCCATTTGCATCTCAGCCATGTGCTCCGTTTGTGAAGCGGTGCTCTACTCTCTTTCCATCCCCCATGTTGAAATGATGGCGAAAACGCATCCCAAGCAGGCGATGGGGATGAATGCATTCAAGGAGAACATTGATAAACCCATTACTGCCATCCTGACGCTGAACACCATTGCCAACACCATTGGTGCTTCAGTGGCTGGTGCAGCAGCAGTTGCTCTTTATGGACAACAATCCTTGCTGTGGTTTTCCCTGGCCTTTACCCTGGCTATTTTACTTTTTTCTGAAATTTTGCCCAAAACCATAGGGGTAGTCTACACCAGGCAGCTGGCCCCGTATATTGTGACGCCACTCCAATGGATGATTACCCTGCTCCGCCCCATCATCTGGCTCTGTCAGACTGTAACCAGACTGGTGCCAGATTCCAACCAGTCACAGCAAGTTTCAGCCGAGGAACTGAAAACCATTGCCAGCTTAAGTAGAAAATCCGGCGAGATTGAGGCAGACCAGGAAGCGGTGATTGGTAACGTTCTGCAACTTGGTAAAAAAACAGTGCGCAAAGTAATGACCCCTCGTACTGTAACCTTTTCTGTTGACCAGTCCCTCACCATTGGTGAGGTCAGTCAGGATGAGGAAAAATGGCAGATGCACAGCCGGGTTCCTGTCTATGAAGAGGAGCAGGATAACATTGTGGGAATGGTGCTCAGCCAGGAGGTTTTACTGGCTACAGCCCTTGATCAAGACGAAATCCCCCTGGCAAACCTCACGCGACCGGTGCATTTTGTGCCGGAAACAGCGCCACTTGACCGGGTATTCATCGAGTTTTTTGAAAGTCATCAGCATCTGATGGTTGTGGTAGATGAGTATGGCAGTATCACCGGGGTAATCAGTCTGGAAGATATTATTGAAGAGATCATTGGCCGGGAGATTGTGGATGAATCTGATAAAACCATGAACATGCGCGAGCTTGCCAGGTTAAAAAAACAACAGACAGCGGCAGGAGCAGAAGGATCACCGCTTCCGCAAGAAACAGCGCCACAAACAGAAAAGAACCAGAAGAGTTACTGATCTCTTATGGCAAACTTGCTTAATGAGTGGTACAAAAAGCCTTTTCGTCATGCTCGTTTAGGGAACGTTTAAACAGCAAATCAGCTTGGAAAATATCCATGAACATGCAACATCTTTTTTCTCCTCTTAAGTATACGCTTTTGTGCAGTACAGTGGTTCTGACACTCGGTTCTGTTGCTGCTGCCAAGACCATGTATGTGCAGCCATCTTCGGAAATACCAGTGCGCAGGGGGCAAGGCACTGATTATAAAATTGTCTCCATCGTTGCTGATGGCACGGCGCTGGAATATCTCAGCGAAGCTGAAGGTTGGGCCAAGGTGCGGCTCAAAAACGGTAAGCAGGGCTGGATACTCAAACGCTACCTCAGCACCACGCTTCCCTTAACAGAACAGGTGGCCAGGCTCACCAGGGAAAAGGAGGAGCTATCCACCCAATTAACCGCACTCCAAGCCCAACTTCAAGGGGTTACCGATGTGCAGGGCAATACTGCAGCTGAATTAAGCACCTGTATCGCAGAGCGAGCAAATATCCGGGATAAATATGTAACTCTGGAGCAGGATACAGCGGATGTTATTCAGACCAAGGCAGCTTTGGAAAAGGCCAGGACTGAAATTGAACGGTTACAGCAGGAAAATGAGGCCATTAAAATTGCCAACTCGGTGTTAGAGAAGAATGAATCTATCAAATGGTTTATGGCGGGTTCAGGAGTTATTTTGGCGGGTTGGTTACTGGGCAGGATTTCCAGGTCATCCAAGCGTAAAAAGCCGTCTTTACTCTCGTAATCAATATTTCCTCTTCCCCTTCGCGTTTGGGGAAGAGGTTTTGCAACCAAGCTGTGAGCAGTTACGACGATGCTAATTGGTAGCTTCTAAAACTACCGCAACCTCGATATTTCCTTCATCACGCAGGACACTCAGTCTAACGGTTTCCCCCACTGCGTAACGCTCCAGCTCATTGCGAAGCGAATCATAATCGCTCACCCGCTCTCCGTTTACCGCCTGGATCACGTCTCCCAGGATAAACCCGCCACGTACCTGTTGGGTTCCACGCAGCCCGGCCCGATCAGCAGCAGACCCAGGCATCACGCGGAGAATGAGCACTCCATCCAGGTCAAGATCACGGGTTAAACGATTGTTGGCCAAACTTACCCCAAGGCCAGGCTTAATCACCTTGCCATGACGGATGATCTGAGGTACCACCCGGTTCACTTCACCCACGGGAACAGCAAAGCCAATCCCTGAACTGGCTCCAGATGGGCTGTAAATAGCAGTGTTTACCCCAATGAGGCGTCCTGCACTATCCAAAAGTGGGCCACCGGAGTTGCCAGGATTGATGGCGGCATCGGTCTGGATCACCTCGTGAATGGTGCGCCCGGTAACCGCTTTTATCTCGCGCCCCAAGGCACTTACCACCCCTGTGGTCAAGGTTTGGTCCAAACCAAAAGGGTTCCCGATAGCAAAGACCTTTTGTCCCACCAGCAGGTCTGATGAATCACCAATGGAAAGCGGCTTGAGCTTGGATGACGGAGCTGAAATCTGCAGCACAGCCAAGTCGCGATCAGGTGCTGCCCCAACCAGCACCCCCTTCCAGGTGGAATGGTCAGCAAGGGTGACCTCAATCCTGCTGGCATCTGAAATGACGTGATAGTTGGTCACGATCCGCCCCTCTTCATCCCATACAAATCCGGAGCCTGTCCCCTTGGGAATTTCATACACATTGAGACTGAAAAGGTTTCTCCGTACCGTGATGGAGGTGATATACACCACCGAAGGGGCAGCACTACGAAATATCTCAATGGTGTTCTTTTCGTCGGCAGCCAGATCGCCGCGAGCTGCTACCTCCCTGGGTTTTGCCTTGGGATCAAGCAGGGTGGGCTGTAAGGTCTGATAGGTTAACCAGGCCACAACACCGATGAGGACATATATCCAGAATTTCTTGGTAGAAGTCCGGGAAGAGAATGGGCGCTGCATACCTAGAGACCGAGTAAAAGTTTTGCCACATAAAAATAGAGGCCAATGCCCAACACGTCCACCGCTGTTGTGATGAAGGGTCCTGTGGCCACTGCAGCGTCAATATTAAGCCGCTTCAGCATCAAGGGAACAAAGGCCCCAACCATGGCAGACATAGCCATAACCGCAAATACAGAGATACCAACGACCAGTCCCAGCGCAATGGGATCCGTGTATGAGAAAAAGGCAATAACGCCTAAAAGCAGTCCAAAAATGGCACCTAGCATCACCCCCACCAGTGACTCCTTAAACACAATGGAAAGAAACTGATGCATATTAACCCGACCGGTGGCAAGACCACGCACAATAATGGTACTGGACTGAGTCGCAATGTTACCGCCCATACCAGCCACAATAGGGACGAAAGCTGCCAAGGCAAGCACCTGGGTCAGCGCCTCTTCAAAGGAATTAATGATAAACATGGCACCTACCCCGCCAAACCAGGAGGCAAGCAGCCAGGGGGCGCGGATCATGATTTTCTGATGGAGGGGTTTGAGCAAGATTTCCTGATCGCGCCCGGCACCGGCCATCTGCATGAAATCTTCGTTCGCTTCCTCACGGAGCACATCAATAACATCATCAACAGTGACAATCCCAACCATGGTAAAGGTTGCATCAACAACCGGCACCGCCAGCATATTATATTGGGAAACGATGTGGGCTACCTCTTCCTGATCCGTGTCAGTAGTCACCGTAACCACGTTGGCGTTCATGATATTTTTCAGCTTGCGGTGCATGGGGTGGAGGATCAATTCGCGCAGGGAGAGTACTCCGGTAAGCTGCCCATCCCCATGGGTGATGTAGAGATAAAACACCATCTCTTTTTCTTCACTGCGCTTCTGAACCTTGCCAATGGCCTCTTCCACGGTAAGCTCTTCGTCGAGATACATGAAATCCGGCGACATAATACCACCGGCGGTATCTGGATCGTATTTGAGCAATTCCTCAACCTCGTCACGGTCAGCCACTTCCATGTGCGTCCGAATTTCCATGGCCACATCTTCTGGAAGTGCTTCAAGAAGGTCAGCAGCGTCATCAGAGGCCATCTCGGTAACAATTCCCGCCATAAACTTGGCCGACAAGCCCTCCACCAGATCAAGCATGATCCCTTCATCCAACTCGCTGAGGAAAAAAGCAATCTGGTCAGTCTGAGCCAGAACTCCAAAGATGTCTTTTTGTTCGGTAATGTTAAGGGAACGAAAAACCCAGGCAAGATCAGCAGGGTGTGTTTTGACGATAAGCTTACGAATATTCTCAACGGCCCCACGGCGATGCAAACGCCTCAGGGTATCTCTGAGTACCTTGCCTTCAAGCCCAACCATTTCTCTTTTTGGAGATTTTTCCATACCTGTACCTCAACAATGAACGAGGAATTAATCGGCTCGCTTACATAGAAGCCTTTGAGTGGCGTAGTAATCAGCGGTTAATGAATACAGCGCAGTGAACAACATCATGCACAGCCAACCCAGAAAACAAAGGCCTCATCCAGGAAGACTGAAAAGATGTGTATTTTTATGAACGATCTTACGAAAAGTCAATTGCAAAACCACCAGGGAACCATGATTGGTTACAAACAGGGATAGTGGCTGTTAAGAAAAAATACCGCTTCGCTGACCGATGTAGCACAACAAAAAGCCGACTGCCATGGCTATGGCTCCAACAATTCGGAGCTGGGAGGGTTTCATTTCAAGCAACTGGCGCAACCAGTTTTGCATACCTTCTGGTGAGACAACGTAAGGTAAACCTTCTAAAACGAGAACAAGACCAGTGAGGGTAATCAGGAGTTTCATACACTGTTTCCAAGGTAAAAATCAGGAACTGAGCCATAACAAACCTATTGACAATACTCAACTAATAAAAGTATTCTCCGTTTTTATGTAATGTGACCATCAAGTGGGCCACCCACTATTTTTCTGCATTTCCTGTAAAGGCTGCCAAACATAATATAAACTCATGACACAATCCACTTCAAAATATGCCCAATCAGGCGTTGATATCGACAAAGGCAACCTTTTTGTTTCCTCCATCAAAAATATCGTCAAGAGCACCCATCGCCGTGGAGTGCTGGGCGATATCGGTGGTTTTTCAGGGCTTTTTGCCATTGGCGGTGAAGACGTAAAAGATCCTGTACTCATCGCTTCCACCGATGGAGTCGGCACCAAGTTAAACATTGCCAAGTTGTGTAACAAACACGATACCATTGGTATTGACCTGGTGGCCATGTGTGCCAACGACGTTATTGTAAGTGGTGCCAAGCCACTGTTTTTTTTAGATTACTTTTCCATCGGCAAGCTGGAGATGGATGTTGCCACAGAGGTGGTCAAAGGCATCGCTGAAGGATGCAAGATAGCCAATTGCTCGCTCATTGGTGGAGAAACCGCCGAGATGCCAGGGCTTTACCAGGAAGGTGATTATGACCTGGCCGGTTTTGTGGTGGGAATCGGAGATCGAAACACCATTATTGATGGCAGCGACATCAGTGTCGGGGATAAGATCATCGGTCTGGCCTCATCGGGTATCCACTCCAACGGCTATTCCCTGGTACGCAAAATCTTCTTTGAAGAACTCAAGATGAGCGTCGATGATATGGTCGAAGAGTTCGGCTGTACTGTTGGCGAAGAGTTGCTCCGCCCCACTCGAATTTATGTCGACTCCATTACCAAAGTTATTCGCGGCTATACAATTAACGGCTTGGTCCACAATACTGGCGGTGGTTTTGTGGATAACATTCCCCGAGTTTTACCTGGCGGTTGTAATGCTATTATTCAAGCGGGCAGTTGGCCTGTGCTCCCAATATTTGAGTTCCTCCAGACAAAGGGTGAGGTGCATCCCGATGAAATGTTCAAAACCTTTAACATGGGGATAGGTATGTTGGTGGTGGTGAAGGAGGAAGAGGTTGATGACCTCTTACGCCAATTCACTGCTCTTGGTGAACAACCCTATGTGATCGGTGAGATCACTGCAGCTGAAGAAGCAGAAGAAGGAAGACAGGTTATTATTACGCCTCCCGAGTAACCCTTTGAAAAAGAGTTCCACACAAACCAAAAGCCGCCTGGAGAGCACTCTCCAGGCGGCTTTTGGTTTGTTTCTCTTTGGTCTGCACAGCCAGGGTCAGGTTGTAACGCCGCAGTCAGCGTTTCCCCCTTTTACCTTATAGATACCATGCGCCAAGGCGGGTAATACAGCTTCAAGGTTTTCACCGGCTGCCTTTCGGCTCCCCGGAAGGTTAATGATCAAGCTCTGCTTGCGAATCCCGGCAATCCCCCGTGACCAGACGCCCTGAATGGTTTTCTGCAAGCTTGCAGCCCGCATGGCCTCAGCGATCCCGGGAACCTCCACATCAATCACGTTTCTGGTTGCTTCCGGAGTCTGATCAGAAGGTGAGACACCGGTACCACCAGTGGTTATAATTAAATCCAGCTGCTTGACATCCGCCCATTCAACCAGCTGTTGCTCGATTAAAGCCTGCTGATCAGGAAGGATCAGATACGCAGTGATCTGATATCCTGCCTGGGACAACATCTCCTTGAGCAACGCACCGCTGGTATCCTCGCGCTCACCGCGGGAGCCCTTATCACTTAAGGTTAAGATACCGCAGGTGTATCCCTGCTCTACTTCTTGATGCAACACGATTACTCGTCTTCAGCCTCATATTCAGCAATAATCTTCTCTGCAATAGAGGAAGGCACTTCCTCGTAATGGGAGAAGGTGGTGGTGAAGGAGCCCTGTCCACCGGTCATAGAGGTCAAGTCGAGCGCATAGAGCAGTACTTCGGCCTGAGGTACATGAGCCTTGACAATCTCATACTTATCAGCTGAATCCATGCCAAGCACCTTACCGCGGCGACTGTTCAAGTCACCCATTACATCGCCAATGTAATCCTTGTGCACCCGGACTTCCATCTCCATAATGGGTTCAAGCAGGATGGGCTGCGCTTCCATAACACCCTTCTTAAACGCCAGAGAACCGGCCACCTTAAAGGCCATTTCAGAAGAGTCCACGTTGTGATACGAACCATCAATCAGGTTAACCTTCAGGTCAACAAAAGGATATCCGGCGATAACACCTTTCTCCATTGCTTCCTGGATGCCCTTTTCAACCGCAGGGCGATACTGTTGCGGAATAACCCCGCCAACGATGGAATCAATGAACTCAAAATGTTCACCACGGGCAAGTGGTGAAAGTTCCACGGTACAGTCACCAAACTGACCACGGCCACCAGACTGTTTCTTATGTTTCCCCTGAACAGTGGTGGAGCCTTTAATGGTTTCACGATATGGCACCTTAGGGGTACGCAGTTCCATCTCAACGCCAAACTTACGTTGGAGCTTCTCGCCAATGACCTCAAGGTGAATCTGTCCAACACCTGAAATCAGCACCTCATGGGTCTGCTGCTCACGGGTTAAACGCAGGGTGAGATCTTCATCAAGAAGCTTGGTGATGGAGCCAAACAATTTTTCCTCATCACCTTTTTTCGCACTCACGGCATAAGAAATAACCGGTGGCAGAGGCTCAACTGCTTCAATGATGATTGGATCAGATTCTGCACACAGGGTATCACCAGTGGTGGTTTCCTTGAGCTTGGCCACTGCGACAACCATCCCGGGAACGGCCTTATCCACGGGCTTCTGCTCTTTACCCTGCATGACAAAAAGCTGACCATACCGCTCACTGTTTTCCTTATTGGCATTATAAAAGCTATCGGCATCCAGAGTACCTGAAAAAACGCGGAAAATGGTCAGGCGACCGGCAAAGGGATCGGCCATGGTTTTAAAAACCAGGGCAGAAAATGGTGCATCAACACTTGCTTCGCGCTCAACAATGTCGTCACTTCCAGGTTTTATCCCTTCTTTTGCAGGACGCTGATCCGGTGATGGCAGGTAATGAACAATCCCATCCAGGATCACACTGGAACCCTTGTTCACCAGGGAAGCACAGGCGAAAACCGGTGCAACCTGAGCAGCGCGGACCGCATTGGCAAGCCCAGATTTGAGCTTATCATCGGGAAGTTCACCTTCTTCAAGAAAAAGTTCGAGCAGATCATCATCGGTCTCAGCCACATATTCCTGCAACTGTTCACGAAGATCAGCAACCTCATCTTCCATATCACCAGGAACATCGCCTTCAGTAACGCCGCCTTTATCGTCAAAGAGCAGGGCCTTGTTGGCAACAATATCAACAACCCCTTTAAAATCATCCTCAGCTCCGATGGGCAGATAAAGCACGACAGGATTGATACTGAATGCTTCGCGAATATCGTCAACAGTCTTGGAAAAGTTGGCTCGCTCACGGTCCATCTTGGTGATACAAATTAAGCAAGGCAGGTTGTTCTCCTGCACCATATCGACAAATTTTTCTGTCTGTGGCCGCACGCTGAGCACTGCGCCAACGGTTAAGATGGCACTGTCAGCAACCTGCATGGCAAACCTGGTCTCGTTAACAAAGTTATCATCACCAGGGGTATCGCCTAAAAAGACCTCGGTTTTGTTCCACTGAAAAGTATTAAACGCTGTGGACATGGAGACCTGACGCTTGGTTTCCTCAGCTTCAAAATCCATGGAAGCTGTTCCATCATCCACCTTACCCAGCCGCTTCACCGAACCTGCAGTAAACAGCAAAGCCTCCGCAAGCGTAGATTTACCGCTATTGCCATGTCCTAAAATGACTGTATTCCTGATTTGTTGAACGTCTTGCATGGATTCCTCCGGTGAAACGGGTATAAAGTTAAAATATTGAGGTTTATCTATCATTATCCCGGAATAAAGGAAAAAACTTCCTCTTTCCGACTAACAATGGTAACCATCTACTCCAAAAATCAGTTCCTTATATATTCAAATAAACTCTCCAAAGTCAAGCGATAACAACCACTCACTTATACAGCCATGGGTAACCCAAATTCAAGGACACCGAGCAGCTCCACAAAAAAGATTGCAAGATCAGCCGGTGCGGTCAGTGCTGCTGTCATGTGCAGTCGCGTGTTGGGGCTGATTCGGGAACAACTTTTTGCTGGCCTTTTTGGCGCCGGATATGCCTATGATGCCTTTGTCGTCGCTTTCCGGATTCCTAATTTACTCAGAGACTTGTTTGGGGAGGGAGCGCTATCCGCTGCCTTTGTCACCGTATTTACCGATTACGACACCAACAAGGGCAGTAAGGCGACCTGGGAACTGGCCTCAACAGTGCTGCTCTTTTTTGTCCTGCTCTTAAGTGTGATTACCCTTGCAGGCGTGTATTTTGCCGATACCATTGTTCTTTTGCTGGCTCCAGACTTTGACATGGTTGCAGGCAAGGCTGAACTCACCACCAAACTGACCAAAATCATGTTCCCTTTTTTGGTCTTCGTATCACTTTCTGCAGTGGTAATGGGGATGCTCAACACCAAGGGACGTTTTTTTGTACCAGCCATGGCTTCAAGCTTTTTTAATCTGGGCTCAATTGTGGGCGGGGTGTCACTGGCATTGTTGTTTCCAAAATTCGGACAGCCTGCCATTGCCGGGATGGCTTGGGGGACGCTGATTGGTGGGTTGTTACAACTGGTGATGCAGCTTCCTACACTTTTTGCAACAGGGTTCAAATTTACTCCCAGATTGCATCTTAAGGATCCTGGATTGAAGCGTATTTTGCTGCTGATGCTTCCTGCCACCATCGGGCTTTCTGCTACCCAGCTCAATATCTTTATAAACACCAACTTTGCGGCCAGTTGCGCTGAGGGCTCGGTTTCATGGCTCAATTATGCATTCAGGCTGGTCCAGCTGCCCATAGGTATTTTTGGAGTGGCCATCTCCATTGCGGCCATGCCGGTTATGGCCAAGCATGCTGCCGAAAAGGACCTGGATGCACTCAGAGAGTCGTTTGTTTCCTCACTGGTACTGGTTTTCAGCCTCTCCATCCCTGCCACAGCAGGACTTATCGTGTTAGCAGAGCCCATAATCAGACTTATATTTGAACATGGTGCATTCACAGGTTTTGACACCTTACGAACAGCTGAAGCGCTCCAGTTTTACGCGCTTGGATTATTTGCGTACTCTGCCATTAAAATTATGGTTCCGGTATTTTATGCCATTGGCAACACCAGATTTCCGGTCATCGGCAGTTTTATCGGGGTTGGAGCCAACCTTATTATAATCACCCTGGTGATTAACCATCTCCAGCATAAAGGGATCGCCTTTTCCACTTCATGCGCCATGGCATGCAATTTCTGTTTTCTGGGGATTATTATCTTGCGCAAGCTGAAAGGCTTGCCGTTGAGTTACCTGGGTAAAGGGGTAGCAAAAATTATCCTGGCAACCTGCATCATGGGCGTTGTGGTGTGGTGTGGCAAAAACAGTGTTGAGACCTGGCTGATGGGCTCCATCATTGAGCAAGGTTTGTGTGTCTTGCTGTTGGTGGGACTCGGCGGGGTTACCTATGGGCTATTACTCCAGCTCCTTAATCTACCTGAGTTTACTTTACTGACAGCCAAGCTGCGTCAGCGACTGCGCAAATCGTAAAGCAGCTGCAACTGTGCCAAAAGGGCGACAACGGCAGTATCCACATGAAGGATACGGCTCCCCATGGTGAAGGGAACAAACTGTTGCTCGCTGAACATATCCAGTTCAAAATCATTCCATCCACCTTCAGGCCCTACTGCCAAAATAATGGTATTACGCTGTGGTGAGGGAGCATCAAGGGCCCCAAGTGATGTTGTCACCCTCGGGTGAGCAATAATTTTGGTGCCATCAATTTGGGGTAAAACCTCTTGGGCAAAGGGTTTGAACTGCTTATGAATACTCACCTGCGGCAGATGAGTGTCTCCACCCTGCTCCATTCCTTCTACAAGGAGCTCATGAATTTTTTCAGGGGCCAGTACCGGGCTCTGGAAAAAAGATTTCTCCACCCTGCGGGAACGAATCAGATAAAACCTGCGCACCCCCAATACGGTAGCCTGCTTCAGAATACGCTGGAGCATAATCGGCCTGGGTAAGGCGAGAACCAGCTCAACGTAGAGAGCACACTGGGGCTTTTCCCCAAGGGCTACCTCCAGCTCTATCTGATTGTTCCAGGTGGCAGTAACCACCCCACTTCCAAGGGGACCGTTCACTTGCCCTACCCTAACCGTATCCCCAACAGCTACTTTAAGCACCTTTTGCAGATGGTCTGCCCGTCGGTGAGTGAGCGTGAGCCGCCTCCCTTCCAACTCACATTCTTCAAAGATCAACAGGTTCATATACCCTTCTGACTACAAGCGCAGGTGGTCTGGATCAAAGCGTAGCGTTGCAAAATAATCCTCTGGCTTTTCTTCCCGCCGGATTAATTCCACTGATCCATCATCTTTCAGTAACAGCTCCTTAGGCCGCAGCTTCCCATTATAATTAAACCCCATGGCTTGTCCGTGGGCTCCGGTATCGTGGATGATCAGTACATCACCATCAGTTACGGTTGGTAAGGTTCGCTGAATGGCGAACTTGTCATTATTTTCACACAGGGAACCAACCACATCCACCACTTCGGTTTCCCCCTCTTCTTTGCCCAGCACCTCAATATGGTGATAGGCTCCATACATGGCCGGGCGCATAAGCGCACTCATGCAGGCATCAACCCCCACATAGGTTCGGTAAATTTCCTTGCGATTGATGGCCTGCGTTACCAGCGCTCCGTGTGGGCCAGTCATATACCTGCCACTTTCCATATAGAGTGCAGGTGCGTAGCCATGCTGCTCTTTAAAGGAAGTAAAGAGGGCTGTAATCCCCTCGCCCATGGCTTTGAGATCAAGGGGGGTATCCTCTGGTTTATATGGAATCCCCAATCCACCACCAATATTGATGAACTCAAAGGTGATGTCCAGCTCCTGGTTAATTTCAGCAATGAGGTCCAGCAGCATTTCAGCAGTCTGGACCATGTACCCATGGTAGAGCTCGTTTGAGGCAAGCATGGTGTGAATGCCAAAACGTTTTGCGCCCTTAGCTTTTGCTTTTCGATACGCATCGACAATCTGGTCGTGACTGACCCCATACTTGGACTCAACAGGGTTACCGATGATATCGTTGCCTGAACGACGGCCCCCGGGATTGTAGCGAAAGCAGATCAATTCCGGCATGACCTCAGCCTTGTCAACCAAAGTGATATCATCCAGATTCAGAATGCAACCGCCATCAGCTGCTGCAAGCGCAAACTCATCATCACTGGTATTATTGGAGGTGAACATGATGTCTTCACCTCGAGCTCCGATCTCACGGCTTATCATCAACTCTGTTGTGGAACTGCAATCAAAACCAAAGCCCATATCCTGCATAATACGGAGAATCTGTGGGTTGGGGAGCGCCTTTACCGCGTAATATTCCCGAAATGCATCAATTCCACTGAATGCTTCTTTGAGCACGGCTCCTGTTTCTCGTATCCCCTGTTCATCGTATATATGAAACGGGGTCTGGTAATGTTCAATGATAGTGGGCAAATGGGGATACAACCGGTGTTTATAGTCTTGTGAAAGTGGCATTCTTTTGCTCTTAGTTATGTTCTTCTATAAGTGGTAATTTAGCGGTTTCCTTGTATGTTTTCAAAACAGTGGCTGTGTGTGTTGCAACAACCCCTTCCATGGGTGCAATTTTCTCCCGTAGCACCTTTCCAAGCTCTACACTGTCTGCGATGCGCAGTTTGAGCAAGTAGCCGTCATCTCCAGCCACATAGTGCACTTCCTGCACCTCAGGCAGGGCAGCAAACTGCTCACCGGCATCCGGTGCCTCTGCATTGAACTGGACTTTGATAAAGGCAATCTGGCTGCGTTTAAATCGTTCAGGATTCAGCCGCACCTCATACCCATCTATAATCCCCTGACGCTCCATTTTGCGAATTCGCTCAAGGACAGCAGAAGGTGCCATCTCCATCTTGCGGGCAACCTCGACATTGGGAATTCGCGCTTTCTCCTGAAGGATTTTCAGTATTTTCAGGCTTGTTTCATCGATCATTGAGACAGTATCATCAGTTTTGGGTCGGTTCGCTTACATAATCCATTATTTTGGATATTGTACACATAAATAGCCCTCAGTCAAGAATATAATTCTTTAAAAACAAAGAAAATACATATTTTATTCTTAAATATAGTTCAAAAAGAGAACAAAACCAGATACCAAAAGTACATATACCTCGTGCCTTTCCCTTGCCCATACAGTAATATGGGCTTCTAACTCCAACGTATCCGTTATCACCTGGTCCAACATTAAGCTCAACATACGCATGCAGATTGCCGTCTTTCTTGTTCTCTACAACCTCCTCTTCATTTGTGGGGTTATCCTTCTTGCACCAGCACTGGTGAGTGTCGTCCTAATAAAAGAAAAATACCGATCTCGAATTTTCCGGCGGCTTGGTTTTGGTCTTCCCGCAATACCAAAAAAAGGGGCCCACCGGGAAACAACAATCTGGATACACGCTCTTTCTGTCGGCGAGGTCACCTCCTCGCTTCCTTTGCTCAAGGGAATCCGCGCCCAATACCCACATGCTAGAATAATCCTGTCTGTAACCACATCTTCAGGACAGAGTATTGCCCATGAGCGTGGATCCGCTAGTGTAGATCATATTATTGCTGCTCCACTGGACAGCTACTTTTCAGTGAAAAGATACATACAAACATTACAGCCTGATTTTTTCATTCTGGTGGAAACGGATTTCTGGCCCAACTGGCTTTTTTTACTTAAACGCTATAACATCCCTGCCCTGTTAGTTAATGGACGTTTTTCAGCGGCCTCCTTTACAAACTATTCCCGCTTCAGATGGTTCTTTACGCCACTGTTTAACAGCTTCACCGCCTTATCCATGCAAACAGCAGACGATCGGGAACATATGCTTTCTCTGGGTATCCAGGCCGACAAAGTATTGACCTTGGGTAACCTCAAGTTGGATGCCCTCATCCTTTCCCCAAAAACACCATCAACCAGATCAGCACTAAGGGCAGCTTACAATATTCTCCCCCACCAACCTGTTTGGATTTGTGGTTCAACCCATGATGGTGAAGAAGTCAGTATTCTTGAAGCCTATGCTGCACTCAAACAACGTATTCCTGATGCACTCCTCATCATTGCGCCACGTGATATCCACAGAGGCAAGGAACTCCTCCTGCTTGCAGGGAACTACCAGCACAAAAGCTGTGCAAAAAGCACCATGAGCCCTGGAGCGACATGTGACGTCCTTATCCTGGACACCTTGGGAGAACTCTCACGTTTATATGCAATGGGAGACATAGCCTTTATCGGTGGAAGCATGGTCGCTCAAGGTGGCCACAATCCGGTGGAGCCAGCTGCCTTTGGGGTACCGGTACTCTTTGGCCCCCATATGGAAGATTTCAGTGAGATTGCCGAGGAACTGACCAAAGCAGAGGGCGCTTTCCAAATCCATTCTGCAAAGCAGATGTATGATATCGTCTATGCCCTGCTTTCCGATGCTGCAAGGAGAGAACAAGCTGGTACCAAGGCAAAAAAATGGGTTCAAAAAAGTCAGGGCGTTGTTGCACGACACCTCGAGCTTATCCAACACATCATGTAAAATCAGGTGCTCTTCCGTACTCTTTTAACATGTGTAACAGACAACCTCCTTCCCTGTGCCACGGTTGCCTACATTAGCGGTTCAACCGTATGCTATCTGCTCCATCCAGCCGGCACGCTGCTGAACTACTGGCTATTTCTTCCTTTTCCCCTGTTCATCATTTCCTATGTTGCCATTTCCAAACGATACAAACCTTTTATCTGTTTAGCATTTTTCTGTTACCTTGGTCTCACGCTTACAGCACTTGACCTGACACCACCACAACATAAGCATCATATCGCCAACCTTATCAAGGATCGACAACAGGTGAGCGTGGTAGGCACGGTGGCATCAATAGTGACGTTTAATGGAAAGAAAAGCAGATTTGTGCTTGACATAGAGGAACTGCTCATCCATGGTCACCCAGGACAGGAAACCAGATTTCTCCAAACCCACGGGAAAATTCGCCTTTCGCTCCGTGATGATGTAAGCGAGGCTTTATGGCCGGGGATGCACGTCATAGCTGCTGCAAAGATAGCACCAGTGCGTAATTATCAAACGCCTGGCAGTTTTGATTATACACGTTATTTGGCACAGCAAGGTGTTCACCTTACCGGCTGGATTGACTCAAAGCACAAGTTGTTGCCTCTTGCGCATCCTGACCTGCAACAAAAACAATGGTGGAATCCTGAATATCAGCGGCAGCAGATCATCCATTTTCTACGCCACCACCTGGACAAGAATGTGGCGGGCCTCTATCAGGCCCTGCTCGTTGGTCACCGTGGTGCTATTGCACCTGAAACCCTGGAGCACTACAAAAAAGCAGGCGCCTTCCACCTGCTGGCCATTTCCGGGTTACACTTAGGACTGCTGAGTGGGATGGGCATTTTTCTGTTCATCTTCATGGCGCAACGTTCCCAATGGCTGCTCCTTCATTGCCATGTACCCACCCTTGCTGCGCTCCTTACCGCGCCACTGCTCATTGGATATTGTTTTATAGCAGGGGCGAACCTTCCAGTGATACGGGCACTGATCATGGCAGGGATAGGGATATATGCCCTGCTTATCAGGCGGCAAAAGAATGTGCTTCATGTCATAGCAGCCGCAGCCCTGTTTATGCTTCTCTTTTCTCCTACGGCATTATTTACCGCCTCATTTCAGCTCTCGTTTGCAGCGGTTCTCTCCATTGTACGGCTCCTGCCACTTTTGCCTGGATTAAACACCCCGGAGAGCGCTGAACAAAAAATCGTTCAACGAGCATACTGGGTCGCAAAACTGACACTGAGCTTCTTTCTGGTTTCCTGTGCTGCAACCATTGGCACCCTGCCTGTTATGTTGCATCACTTCAATCGATTCTCCCTGATTGGCCCTTTAACCAACGTGGTGGTGGAACCGCTGCTCTGCTTCTGGGCGCTCCCTTTTGGCCTGGTATCACTGCCCTTTATCCATATCGCACCAGACATAGCTGTACTCCTCCTCAACATAGGTAAATATGGAATAGTCCTGACATCCTCCTTTATCAGCTTTGCAGCACAGCTTCCTTTTGCCAACGTTTGGGGTGTGGTACCAACCTGGTACGAAATACTCCTTTTTTATCTTGGGCTCTTACTCCTTTCCCACCCACCTGTTGGGTGGAAAAAACCATCCACTGCAATGTGCTTATGCTGCATCAGCGCTGTTGTTTTGTCGTACACCAGCAACCTGTTACATTTGAGCACCAGAAAGGTGACCACCATAGATTTTCTCGATGTAGGCCAGGGAAACGCAACCGTACTGCGCCTGATCGATGGAAAAAACATTCTTATAGATGGTGGTGGCCCCTCTTCAAGTCGTTTTGATGTTGGCAGGAGTGTTATTGCACCATTCCTGCGCAAAAAAAGGATATGGCGTCTGGATAGTGTTGTCGTCTCACACCCGGACAGTGACCATTACAATGGTATTCCTTTTATACTTGAGCAATTTCATCCCCAAACGCTGTATGTCAATGGTCAGACAAAGGAAAACAGCACATACCAGGACATGCTCAATCAGGCTGTTCAACATGGCGTTAAGGTGAAAAATGCTGGAGCAGAAGAACGTTTCTCTTTAAGCCAGGCCTATACGCTCAAATGTTTAGGAATGCCGGGCCTGCTCAAAAAAGACTACCCATACTCATCCAACGCTGTCAGCCTGGTTGCCCTTTTTACCCAGGGACCATTTTCAATCCTTTTACCCGGCGATATACCCAGAGAATCTGAGTCGGTCCTCCTCAAGCAGTATCCAGACCTGTCGGTACATATTCTTGAGGCTGCCCATCATGGGAGCATCACCTCAAGCCATGACGAATTTGTCCAGGGAGTGTCGCCTCAAATCATTCTTGTCTCAGCAGGGAGCAGCCATCAGGGAAAACACCCACACCCCACGTTATTGAACCGCTGGAAGCAACTCAATATTCCTGTACTTACCACTGCAACCCATGGCACCATCACCTGTATTATCGGCGAAAAAGGTTTGCACCTCAGCACCTTTACAACGCCATCGACAATTACCTTTTCTGAGACATCAAGATAAAAGCCAAAATGGAGTAATCTTCTTGAAAAAAATGACGGTTTGCAATACTGTTTTGGGTCTCTACCCAAACATCATTATTTATGGAGTACAGTGAAATGATCTGTCTGGGGAAAAAATGTCCTGCCTGCGGCAGCACGAAGATGAAAACCAGGGAGAAACGATCCTGGGTTGAAGGGACAGCGCTTGCCACGCCGGCAGTATGTAAGGATTGTGGACAACGATTAACAACCTTTGGGTTGTGTACTTTTGCTGCGGAGACCAGGCAACACATACGATATAGGCTGCCTGGCTTTTTACTTCTCAGGCTGCCTGGCCCGCCGCCTCAATTTGCCAGGATTAAAAATATCAGCCACGGTGGGATCTGTTTTGACAACCTGAGTTCGTGCCTGAGTTCCAAGCAAGCACTCAGGGTGGATATTTATAACTGCAACAATGGCACTGTTATTGAGCAGCTACCAGTAGAGATAATCTCAACCTATGAGAAAACAAACGAAAAATATCCTGATGCCCCCCCTGTTCTGAGCAAGGGAGCACGATTTCTCAACCTCACCCAAGTCCAGAAAAAACTTCTGGCCGATTGCATTCAAAAAAACAGCTCGCAGTTAAACGCCCCGGCATAGTTTACACATCCGTAAAATCAACCGGCGGCTTGCGGAGAAACTTAACAAACTTCTGCTTTTCATAACAGTTTGTGTAGGCATCATCTGCGCTGATTTTCTTACGCTGCAATAAATCCATGATCGCATCATCAAGGGTCTGCATACCGTACTTTTTCCCCGTCTGCATGATGGAAGGGATCTGATAGGTCTTTGCTTCACGGATGAGATTCCGTACAGCTGGAGTACAGATAAGAATTTCCTGTGCTGCCACCCTGCCCTTTATATCAATCCGTTTAAATAAGGTCTGTGAAACAACAGCTTTCAACGCATCAGCAAGAGTGGAGCGGACCTGGCCCTGCTGATTCGCCGGAAACACCTCCACCACACGATCCACAGTTTTCATAGCATTTAAGGTGTGCAGGGTACCAAAAACCAGGTGACCGGTCATCGACGCTTCCATGGCCAAGGTGATGGTTTCCAGGTCACGCAATTCACCCACCAAAATAATATCAGGGTCTTCACGTAATGCCCCTCTTAGTGCAGCAGTAAAAGACTTTGTATGGGTTCCCACCTCACGATGGTTAATTATACATTGTTGTGATTTATGCACAAATTCGATGGGGTCTTCAATGGTGAGGATGTGATCTTTCCTGGTTTTGTTACACTCATCAATAATGGCAGCCAGAGTGGTTGATTTACCAGAACCGGTTGGTCCGGTTACCAGGACTAGCCCCTTGGGCAGCGATGCCAGCTTGGTGATGACCTTTGGCAGTCCCAACTGCTCAACAGTCAAAATCTCGGAGGGAATCTCACGAAAAACTGCTCCAATACCGTACTTCTGGTTAAAAAAGTTGCACCTGTAGCGTGCAAGACCAGGAATTTCATAACCAAAGTCCATATCCCCGGTTTCTTCAAAGATCTTGATCTTGTCTTCCGGGCAAATCTCATACAACATAGCCTTAAGGGTTTCATTATCCAGCACCTTGAATTTCACCCGCTCCATATCACCGCGGATGCGCAAAACAGGTTGCTGGCCAGCCATAACATGCAAATCCGACGCGCCTTCATCATTCATCAATTTAAAAAATGCATCTATCTGGGCCATGATAACTCCTTGATACAGGCTTCAGCCATTTTTGTTCAATTTTCGTAACCAATCACGGGGTCTGTACTTCAGCGGTATTCTCACCTTCTGACGTGTAACTGGTCACAGGTGCAACAGAATTGTGCAACGATGAAGTGCCCGTGATCAGTTACCAATTTTCAGATTCGCTAGTATGGTATCACACAAAAAAAAAAATCCATAATTTCTCGGCAATAAAACCTGCCTTTTCCTCTTTCCCGCCAGAGTTATCCCTTTCTCTCCAAACCCTTCAGGGTACTTCTAATCGCTTTTTTCTGAGCTTGGGAAAGGGTGGATCTTTTATTCATGCTCTGCAACCTTCTTCTGGCTTTGCCCTTTTCCCCCTGTTGTATATACAACTTCGCGACAAGGATCCCACAGTCAATATGGCCTTTTTTAAGTTTCAAACACATTTGAGCCGAGTCAAGCGCCTGCTCAAACTGTTGCACCAAAAAATACCCAAAAGCCTGCCGGTAGTAATTTTCAGGATTTACTGCATCAAGTTCAATGGCCTCTGCACAAAGTCGCAAACCAATATCATCCCCCTGCCCTTGTAAAATATATAAAACCCCAAGCAAGCTTAAGCTACTGTTATCTCGGGGATATACATGCAACGCCTGCTGAGCAGCGCTAATTGCTTCTGGATAATTCCCTGCAAGAAAGTGATTCTTACTTAACAGGCGAAAAAGCAGATACTCCTTGTGGGCATCCACCATTTCAGCCCATTGTAACAGCACCTCGATAGCCCTGGAAGTTTGCCCAAACTCTGTGTATAAGCGTCCCAAAGGTAAAAACAACTCACTGCCCCCTTTTACCCCGTCTGGGATGACTTTTCTGGCACGCTCAAGGGTTGCCATGGATTCCTGTTTTTGGTTTAGTTCAAGCTGAGCTCGTCCCAGGTTGACAAGAGCCATATAATCATCTGGCTGCGCTTCCAGCACCCTTTTGAAACAGGAAATAGCCCGAGTATATTGATTAAACTCTACCAAAGTAACTCCCAGACTGTTGAGCAGGTTCACATCATCAGGTTGCAGTTGTAACCCCAACCGATACTCTCTGGCTGCTGCATAAAAATCACCTTGGTCAAAAAAGTAGTCTCCACTGATATTGAAACTGACAAAATCGCACACCACCGAGCTGCCGGGCTCTAAAAAAGAGCAGTGGCGTAATGCCTTAAAACAATGCGCAACTGTCTGCTTTTTCGAAAACTTGAGCAGCGGCCAAGCTGCCAGCCCGATCCCAATTACCCCTAAATCATGAATTGCTTTCCTCTGGGGATGTAATGCAGTGGCAAAATCCTGAAGCTGAGTATCCTGAATTTCTGGAAAAAACACAAAAGCGTATTCCTGTTCAATGGCAACAAGTTGTGCCCTTTTGCCCAACAAAGCACTCAGCTCAGTTTGTCTGGAAGTTGCGGTGTCATGGCTTTCCCATTGAACAACCCCAACACCAAACTCCGTTTGTCTGAACCACAGAGTACTCAGTTCAGCCATTGTGGCCTCGGACGGGAACTGAAAGGGAGACCTGGCCTGATCAACAGCATCACAAATGCCAAAAGGGCCTCTCTTTTCGGCAACCAGTAACCCCTCCCAGGCCTGCTCAATTAATTCCGGGCTCAGTGCATCAGTCGCATATCCAACCTGCACCTGACGAATCCCATCCCGTTTTAATTGTCCCTGCACAAAGGAGATCATATGACGATTGTCTGCAACAGTACCAGCAGGGAGCAACACCCCAAAAACCGAGACATCAAAGGAAAAGAGATACCCAGGGCAAATCGCCTGGAGGAGATGACAGATGTGCTGGTAATAGTTGATGGTAACAGAACCTGTCCTGCTTGGTATGCTGACGGAAAAAAACATAAAGGTTGCCGATACCCCCTCGGAGTACTGACAAACAAGTTTGGCGGCCCGCTTGTTATACATCCCGCTCTTTGGACTTATGTAGCATAGCCGAACCTGAGTTAATCGGTGCTGCAACTGTTCTTGCAACTCGCCAAGGAAGGCTGTTCCCATTTTTCGCAGCAGAGCAGGATCTATACCTTGCGCGATTACTCCAACGCTCACTTCATCACTACTTTTCAATGGGATAACAAGGGTGTCACCACGTACTTCAGGCATGCATTCTGCCAACACCTGATCAAAGTGTTCCCTTTCCCCAGGTTTCTCAGCTTCTAATCCATTGCTCTGTGCTGGTAACAAAAAGCTCACCTGAGCAGGGACAGGCAAAAGTTCTTCTACCAGCCCAATAAAGGAAGGTTTTAAAATAACAAAGTCATCAACTCTAAGATATTGTTCGTCACTGTAACGTTGAAAAACACTCCTCACGACACACCCTTTTCCTGTAAAGCAGCATGTAAACTTGCAACAATCAAAGCCACCTCCTCTTCTGTAACAGTTCGCATATCAAAGAGCAGGTGATCGTTTTCCACCCGCCCAATTACGGGTAACTCTTGATCACGTAACCGTACTTCAAGATCATGAATAGTGCACCCCTGGCTTTTCACTGCAACGGCTTTGCTAGGAAGATTTTGTTCAGGCATAGCCCCGCCGCCAACTCTGGAATTGACATCAATAACGCTAACCTCACAATCCAATTGCTGCTCTTTTGCCATCAGACAAAAGGCTTCAGCCCTTTTACCCACCTCAGCAACGGGCTCTGCAATCATCTTTAAGGTTGGAATCTCCTGGACAGCTTTATCAATATCCAAATAACTGCGTAAAGTAGATTCCAATCCCGACAGGGTAAACTTATCTATCCGCAGCGCACGGTTAAGAGGGTTTTTCTTAATTTTATCTATGTACTCTTTCCTGCCAAGAATAATCCCAGCTTGAGGGCCTCCAAGCAGCTTATCACCGCTGAACGTTACAATATCTACTCCGGATTGAACGACCTCCTGTACGGTTGGTTCTTTTTCAAGACCAAAGCGGGAAAGATCTATAAAGGAGCCAGAGCCCAAATCCTCCACAACCGGAAGAGTATGTGCTCTCCCAAGACGAACCAACTCTTCATTGCTCACCTCGCTGGTAAAGCCAATGATCCTGTAATTACTGCAATGTACTTTGAGCAATAAACCAGTCTGTTCGTTTAGAGCGTTTTCATAATCTTTTAAATGGGTTCTATTCGTCGCGCCGACCTCAACAAGCTTGGCACCGCTGCGAGCCATAACATCGGGAATTCTAAACGAGCCACCAATTTCAACCAACTGTCCCCGGGAAACAATAGCCTCTTTACCCTTTGCCAAGGTATCAAGTACAATGAGCACTGCTGCAGCATTGTTGTTCACTACCAGCCCTGCTTCAGCACCTGTCAGTTCACAAAGCAGCTCTTCAATGTGACTGTATCGGCTGCCTCTCTTCCCGTTTCCTAGAGAAAACTCCAGGTTACTATACTTATGCCCTGCAAGGTAAATGGATTGCATTGCATCAACTGAAAGCAACGAACGACCGAGATTCGTATGAATTATTACCCCGGTACCATTTATAACCCGCCTGAAATGAGCTCGATGGCGAGTTACAATAAACAAAGACAATGGACTGAGAATATTTTCCAGGTTTAGCGGTGTTATGCCGAAATCCTGTCCATCAAGAATTTGCTCACGTAGCCTATCCAAAAACTGTCGGGTAAGTCGCTTAACTCGTGCCCTGGGGACAGAAGCAGTGAATGAATTGCTGCTCAATGCTGCAAGACAGTCTTGCATATTAGGTATCTGGGATAAAAGGAGTTGTTTATCATTCATTATAGACGCGTATTAAATAAAATTAAATGTTGTGTTATAGACGTATATAGATACATCAGGTCACTTTTTGTCAAGTCGACAAGGAGACTATATATAGTGCTGTTACCAGTGGTTTTACCGTTTTGGAAATGGGATATCGCTTATACAGAAAAAGATAAAAAAACTTTGACAACACACCAAGAGTCGTGTAGGTTCCCGCTCCGTTGCTGAGGGAAAAAGTATCCCAAAACGGCACCAGGGGCTAAAACAAATACATATTTTCAACAAGATAAAGAAAGTTACCTCTTCATAAAAAATAACAAAAAAAAACTTGTTGACGTAACCAAAAAGATACTGTATTTTCCCGCCCCACTGCTTCAACAATGGTCAGACAAAGAAAGTGTCTACAACCAGGATTAAGCAGAAAGCAACTCAATTTTTTGAAATAATAATTCAAAAAAAAGTTGACAAGAAAGTCAAGCTAAGCTAAATTAGCTCTCCGTCGCTGAGCAACAAAGCAAAGTGACAGGGCAGTTACACTGCCTGATAATACACTGGCCTAACAGCCAGAAGCCATGGCAACATGGCTTTGATCTTTGACAACTGAACAGTATAGAGAGCGGGCCAATGAGAAATTGGTTTTGCAATTTTTTTTGAAGTATAAGTCCAATCGTGAGTGATTGGTCAG
>PDWI01004374.1_pt1 | contig 30356 bp, 20 predicted proteins | sample 1430891 | NCBI WGS metagenome assembly PDWI01 (sample SAMN01162508, study PRJNA174530) | Oral metagenome, whole genome shotgun sequencing project. | biome: Marine environment; feature: Marine mammal; material: Swab sample of the gingival sulcus; isolation source: swab sample of gingival sulcus... | reverse complement strand
TTCAAATCTGTATCAAACTTCTTGTACTTAGGGGAGAATTCTTAACAAGCCAATGATAAAAATCAATTATTATCCGTTTACAAAGATATGAGGGGAAAAATTAAATACTTCCGCATTTTGCTCCTCGCTCAGTGCGACCGACAACGAATATGGGCAGGATAAGACAGGCTGTGCCTGTTCCGATTTGTGGTATTTGGAGAAGCCCAGAAAGTGATTGGGAAGAGTCAGAAAAGTTTTTGGGAAAACTTTTAGAAATTACTGGGAAAACTCATTTGAGTTTTCCCAGTAATTTTTTGACCTTAAAAGAAAAGATTGTATCTCATTAATAGATAAAGAGTTACATAAAACAGCCTGTGGCTGTTCTGATTTGTGATATTTTGGCTGATTAATAATCGGACTATTTACCTAAATCTTGCTTTTGTATTTATGTTTCATTTCGGTCGTTGAGCGTGTCGAAACGCCGAAATACTGAGTAAGTATAAAATAAAGCGGTGCGTTGCGACACGCTCAACGACCGAAAAGAGTTGCTATTGATTATGTAACCCTTAAAACAAGATTAAAGTAGATAGTACCAAAAAATAATAATTAGGAGTTAAGAATGAGGTCTTTGTTGTTGTTTTTGAGTTTGATTTTCCAAATATTGTTTTGATTTATAATATAAATCGAGGGAGTATCAAAATGCGTGTTTTGATACTCCCTCGCTTATGTAAGGTAAGTTGTAACTTTATTTACGTTCGAAGTGTAGTCGGATAGGTGTCCATTCCATACTACCCATCATTTCGTAAAGGGCTTTCCACGTTGGCGTGTCCTTCGTTGTTGGCTCGAAGTCCGCCAATGTGCATTCTAAGATCTCTTTGCCATTCTCATCTTTAATCAAGCGGAAATCAACCAAAGCAGGACGTTTCTTCGTTTCACTTGGAGAGAAGAGGACATTAACCCCTTCAGTTTTATACCTTGTCAGGGTAATCTTCTCAAAGGTTGATTCTTGCAAAGTATCCTCACGGCTGGAGTCAATTACCAGTTCGCTCTCGCCGATGAAGAAGTTCTTTAGTTTGCCCTTGAACATTGGTATTAGCTTATACTTAAAGGCATCTCCCTCAAGCTTGATAGCATCACCATCTTGGACATTAATCAACTCATCAAGCTTAATGCCGAAGTAGTTGTTTGGATCTTCAAGCCATTTGCCATTGGCAATCTGCGTGAGCTTCCAGTCTCCCGCAATATCAACAGGACCTTTGATTGTAATGGTCATCTTGTCGTTGTTGCCAGAGGCGAAGCCATCTCTCTCTGCAAAGCGAAGCACTATCTTATCCTTTCCAGCTTCTTTCTTGAGGAACTTAACCTTGAATGCCCCACGATTACGCTTGCGAGGTACGATAGCTTGTGCCTCATCAAGCAATTCGAAGTGAACACCTCTGACAGCAGTAGAAGACGGATCAACTTCAATGGCAAACTTACTTGTGGTCATCAGACGATAGCGTTCTTTTATGCCGTCAATACGGATACCAAAGGAACTAACGAAACCAAGGTCGCCTTCTGCTTGAGCGAAGTTAAGCAAGAAGCCGTCATTGCCAAGGAGCTTAAGCATACAATAGTTCTTCAGCCCAAGTTCGTAGCCTGCAGGAGCTTGTCCCAAGGCTATTTGCACTTTCTTAGGGTTTTCGCTGACTTCTCCCTTGCGTTTAATTTCCAATAGTGCTGATTTCTGCCCAGCTTTGAGCGTAAAGGCTGGTTGCTCTACCTCAAAGTCTTCACCCATTTTGGCATCTCCTGTAAAGCGAACAGGCACTGTAAGGTCTGTCTTCGGTGCTTGCTGAGCCGAAAGCTTGATTGAGACCTTGGTCTTGCCAAGTGTATAGTTGAGCTGGTCAATGCTCAGCTGAGGAAGGTGTGTCGTAGGCTCATCGCTCTGACTACAAGAGCAGAAAAGCAAGAGCCCGATTAGGCTTGTGATAATCTGTTTCATAGGATTACTTTTTTGCGTTGTCATACTCTTTCTTAATCTCTTGTTCCTTTGCCTTATCTTCGGCAGTCATACCCTTTGGTTCAGGGAGTTTGTAGATCTTGCTTGCACTCTCGTTCTTCTTGATTGGGGGAAGATCATCGTACTTTTCGCAAGAACTTAATAGACCAAGCACAGCAAATAGTGCCATTCCTCCGAAGCAAAGGCGAAGCTTCTTATATATCTGTGTATTCATCATTTCAAGTATTTATTCCGTTATAAAATCAGTATAACCAGCATTCTGCTTCAAGTCCGAAATCTTGACATCAGACGGAGGTAGCGGATAGGTGTACATATAAGGCAAAGTCGTGAAGACTTGTTCTTTGTACAGGGCAGAGAACTGCGGTTTGCCATTGCGTTTAAGCTCAAAGAAGCGATCACACTCAAGGATTAGCTCTTTGCGACGCTCTTTAAGAATAGCCGAAATCAGCTCTGTAAGAGGCTTACCCATTGCATCAACCGTGATAAGTTCGCCGTTTGCAATCGGTTTCAGCTCTGCGATCGTTTGGGCTTTGTAGTCCTGAATACGCTTAGCTCTTAGATCGTTGAGGGCTTGCAAAGCTTCACCTTCACGTCCAAGATGATAGAGACACTCTGCTTCTACGAGCTTAAACTCTGCAGAGCGTACACCACAGAAGTAACCCTTTTGAATGATTAGGTTCTTATCCAGCCAAGTCGTATAGCGAATATCTTTCGTTTTCTCCTCGTCTGTATAAAGCTTTGTATAGCGAAGGCTCACAGGACGTCCCTTGATACTTGCATTAGCATTATTAAGAGCAAATTCGCTCGTTACGATACGATACGCTTTGATGAGCTGATTGCCTTTCAATGCTCCTTGCTTGTGGTCAAACATTGCCTTGTAAGCATCGCCTTCAACAAGCGGATATTTCGACACAATCTCTTGAGCCAATGGCAGAGCTTTTGCCCAATCCTTTGACCAGAAATATAGACGAGCTAAGTAGGCCTTGCAGACATCTTCCGTAAATCGGTAAAGCTCATTTGTATTTTTGAGGCTAATGGCTCTCTTGAGGTCGGACTCAATCAAGCTAATAAGCTCTTTGAGTGAACTGCGTTGTGGGCGAGCCTCCAAATCAAACTCCGTAACCAAAGGCATACCTAACTGCTTGTCCAGCTGATTTACATCAGGCGTGTCGCAGTATAGACGCATTAGTTGGTAGTAGGCAACGGCACGTAGGGCATAAGCTGTAGCTTTAAGCTCCTTATCCGCCTTGGTATGTTTGTCCTTAATCCCATCAAGGACGATGTTGCAGTCACGGATAAGCGTATAGTTGTCTGCATAAGGGCTATAGGCTTTTGTCGATCCAACGATGTCGCCAACATAAGTCTTGAGCGAACGACCCGCAGGTAAGGTGAGAGAAGTCTCAAAGTCGTCGCCACAGGCTCCGTCCCATTCATTTGTCAAGTAGGCATTACCTAAGATATAGTTGCTCTCCCCAAGGTCTAAAGTGTTTAGATTGTTGTGCAGAAGGGCTGCAAACTCTTCCGTAGTCTTAGGGATCGTTCTACCATAAGGTTTTATATCGAGATACTCCTTACACGAAGCAAGTGCCAAAAAAGACAGAAGTGTGAGGAAGTATAATGCTATTTTCTTCATATTGTATCTGTATTTTAATGATTAAAATCCAATAGATAATCCACAAGAGTAAGTTCGAGGGATCGGATAAGTAGCCCCTGGGCTTTCAGGATCTAAACCATCATACGAACTGATGATGAATAGATTGTTTGCCATGAGGGAGAAGCTAACCGAGTTTAACCCTAAGTTCTTTTTCGTCCATTCGCTATCAAGTGAATAGCTAAGACTTGCCGAACCTAACTTGAAGTATGACAAGTCTTGCAGACGAGATGCTCTCGTGATATTAGGACTGTTTGGCACATAGTTGTTTAAGCCTAAGTACTGCCCATAAGCATCAATCAAGCGAGGACGAGCATCTGTGCGAGGATTAGCTTCAGTCCAACGCTCTGTAGCATTCTTGTTTACATTCAGATGGTTGATATAGAGGTCGTTCTCAACCGTTGGGACAGACTCAATTTTCTTTTTGTCCAAACTGCTATAGCGTGCAGGATAATTGAGGTTGTCTGTAACCTTTGCTCCCATAGAGAACGAGCCTCCAAGGTACAAGCTTAGGTTCTTGTAGGATAGGTTGAGCGAATAACCACCATTATATGGAGCGGAAGAAGTCCCTAAATAATAGAGATAGTTCTCTGATCTATTGCGGTCGGCAGGCGTATTAAGCTCTGCATCTGGACGAGCTTCGTAGCTATAGATACCAAGTTGAGGGTCTATGCCTTGAAGCTTTCCGCTGAATATAGAACCAAGAGGGTAGCCTTCGTAGAACCCATTGAAGACACCTGTCGTTGGTGGTGCATAGCGAAGCAACTTATTTTGGTTGTAGGCAAGGTTGGCAGAGGCAGAGAGTCGCCAGTCGTCCGTTTGGATTAGACGAGCTGTTAGCTGAAGCTCTACGCCTCGGTTTTGCAACTCAGAGGTATTAAACTTCTGATGTTTGAAACCTGTTGATTGGGCAATCAGGATATCAGAGACAGCATCGTAGGTATGACGGTCGTAGAACTCTGCCGAGAAGTGCAGACGTTCGTCCCAAAGACCTAAGACCATACCAAGTTTAAAGTCTCTTGTCTTTTCCCAACGAAGGTGTGGGTTAGGAGCATTCTTGATCCAACCCATACGATAATAGTCTGTATCTGTCTTGCGGAAAGAATGGTGGTAGTCCATTACTAACTGAGGATAGACACTGCGGTTGATATTACCTGTATAACCGACTGCCGAGCGTAGGCTGAGGCTACTGATCACGTCTTCTAATGGCTCCATAAAGCTTTCTTTATCCACATTCCACGAGAGACCGAAAGAGCCTGTTGGGTTGAACTGCTCTTTGCTACCAAAGTTGTTTGAGCCGTCCATACGTGCCGTAAGCGTAGCTACATAACGCTCGTCGTAAACATAGTCTGTAGCGAAATAGAAAGAGGCAAAGGCTGTCTCACGGATTGAATGACCATTCATCAAGTCAATCAACTTAGCGTAGGCCTGTAGCTTGTTGTAGTCCACCTTTGTACTCTCTGGGTAAACAGGCATTGCAGAGTTTCCAGAGATTGGGTCGTAGCCGTAACGCTTAGAATAAATTGTCTTGGTATAGTGTCCACGAATTTCCGAACCTAAAAGCACATTTAGATAATGCTTCTTAGCGAAAGTCTTATTGAAGTGAAGCTGTCCACGAAGCGTATAGTTTAGATTATAAGCCGAGTTCTCCGAAATAGAGCTATAGACACGATCGCTTGCATCATCGCCAAAAGGTCTATCCATCCACGCAGAGAAAGAGTTCTTATCTAAGAAATTCTCCCCGTTATTGCCGACATAACCATAAGAAGCAAGTCCTTCAAACTTCAAGTCGTCAGTGAACTTGTAGTCAAGATTGGCAATCGTTGTCGCTGTAAGGTTCTTTGTCTTACTGCTTGTTAGCTCCAACTCACGCAATAGATTAAAGCCATTAGGTGGAATAGTATTGTCGTAGCCTCCGTTGATCTTCTTCAGAGAACGATAAGTATTGTCTGGAGCATAGCTACCATCTTCGTTATACGGACGCTCATATGGGTTTGCAAAGTAAGCATAAGAGAAAGGATCAACGTACAGCGAAGCAGAATGAGAGTCCTGCATTGATAAGTCTAAGCTAAGACTTGTCTTAAGTCTATCGCTATGCTTCATATCGAGCTTAGCATTAACGTTGTAACGTTTGTAGTCATCGTTCTTTAGAAGCCCTTTGTTGTGAGAATAGCCCAAAGAGATATAGAAAGTATTACGCTTTGATCCTCCAGAAAGAGAAACGTAGTGGCTCTGTGAGAGGCTTGAGCGGAAAATTTCATCAAACCAGTCCGTCGTATGTGTTCCTAAGCGAGCAATTTCTTGGTCTTGTTGTTCTTTAGTCCAACCATTGTAGTCTCCATATCCCGAACGTATCATACCGACCGCTCCGATGATAGGGTAGTCTTTGCCCTCGGCAAAGCCTTTTGCCGAAAACTCGTCCCAAAGCTCTTGCTCCCAAGCTAACTTCTCTTGTGAATTCATCAGCGAGATTGAGCGAGGTGGTCGTGTAACGACTGACATATTAGTAGAGTAATTAACGGCAATCTTACCAGATTTACCACGCTTAGTCGTAACGACGATAACGCCCCCTGCAGCACGAGATCCGTAGATTGCAGCAGCAGAAGCATCTTTCAAAACCGTAATAGACTCAATGTCATTAGGGTTAATCCCTGAGATACCATTGGTGAAAATGTCGCTGAAGTCCTTAGATAGCACCTGTGCTTGCGAGATCTTAGGTATATCTCTCTGTAGAGCTACACCATCTACGACCCAAAGAGGATCTGCATTTCCCGAGATGGTATTCGTACCACGAATACGAATCTTTGCCGTCTCTCCGGGGCGACCCGAAAGAGCCTTGACATCAACCCCTGTAAGCTTTCCTTGAAGGAGTCCGTCCAAGTTTGCTGTTGGAGAAGTCTTCAAGTCCTTTGGCTTGATAATTGATAGCGAACCTGTTGAACGGCGTTGAGAGGTTGTGCTATAGCCTGTTACGACTACTTGATCCAAAAGAGCGACAGACTCTTTCAAGACGACTTCTCCTCGCAATGCCTTACGGACGGTTATTTTCTTTTCCTTCATACCAAGGAAAGAAATCACGATTTGATTGCCTTTATCTACCCAAAGAGATACATAGCCATCAAGATCGGCCATTACGCCTTGCTGTTTGCCTTTTACTTGAACGATTGCTCCCGAGAGAGGCTGATGTTTCGTATCTACAACCTGAATCTCAACGGGAAGCATTCCCTTGTGAGGCGGAGTCTTGAGCTTTTGTCCCCAAAGAAATTGTAGGGGGAAGCTTATCAAGACAAATAATAATAGAGTTTTGAATTGTTTCATATCCAAATCATTTATCTATGGTTAATAATATCTATGTCATTAAGTTTTAAGTCTAATAAATGCTTGCCAAAGTAATAGCGTATCAGATTCTGATAATAAGGCGAGTCTAAGTCGTGTCTTGCGTTAGGGAAGACGAAGTAGTCGAAGGCCTTACCTGCTTTGATGAGGGCATCTGCCATACGAATGGTGCTACCCATAGGGACGTTCTTATCCATATTGCCCACGGCAAGCATCAACTTGCCTTGCAAATTCTTTGCCAATTCTGTGTTTGTCGGTATGGGCGTTGAGCCGTGGAAGACTTCGCCCCACCAATTAATATAAATGTTGTTGTCGTGATTGCCCGAGGCTGCAAAGCCTACTTTGTAGAACTCTGGGTAAGTACACATAGAAGCGACCGTTTGGAACGCTCCTCCCGAATGCCCATAGATACCAATACGCTTGAGGTCAATAGGGTAGGTCTTTGCCAACTGCTCAATGCAGTACTTATTGTCCTCAAGAGGATAATCACGAAGGTTGCCATAGCCGTAGCAATAGAAGTCTTTACCTCGCAAGGGCGAAGAGCCACGAGAACCGATATTCAGCACCAAGCAACCCATATTCGCCAAGGTCTGATTGCCGTTGTCGTCAATAGAGAATGAGCGAGGCACGTTGTCTGTCTGAGGTCCGGGGTAAACATTTGTAATCAGTGGATAAGACTTCTGCTCATCATAATTATATGGAAGGTAGAGAATGCCATACAGATTAGTCGTATCATCTTTGGCTTTCAGGCGAACAAGCTTGGGGGCTTGCCAGCCAAACTGCTCAAGATATTGGCGATTAATCTTGTTGAAGACAGGTGCTTCCTTTGGCTTTGCTACTCGTCCCACTGCCCAATGTGTCGGCAAATCCATACGAGAATAGCTGTCAATAAAGTACTCCTTGTTGGGCGAAAGCTCCAACTCGTGCTGAGCATTCTCTGGCGTTAGAAGTGTTTGTTTACCTCCTCTTAGCTTCAGCGTATAATAATGTCTGTAATAAGGGTTATGTCCAGCTTCAGCTCCATAGCCTGCGAAGATGATTCGCCCTCGCTTCTCGTCAAGGTCAATAATCTCTCCAGCCACCATCGTTTTGCCTTTTGTTAGGCGACGAATGAGCTTGCCATTCCCATTATATAGGTAATAGTTCCCTCGTCCTGTGCGTTCGCTCCACCAAATAATCTGTCGTCCGCCTTGGACAAGTTTGTAGTTGAAGAGCGAGAGGTTGATATGTGGCTTGACGACTTCTCTAATCAAGACTTGAGGCTTTAAGCCTTTTTTCAGGTCAATGAGGCAAAGCTCCAAGGTGTCAGCCGAGCAAGAGCGACGAGTATAATAGATCTTATGCTCTGCTCGGAGCAGTTTATACTCTATGTTTCTTTCTTCAAGAGATTCAGACTTGCCCGTCTTGGTGTCGTAGCAAAAGATCTTGTACGTACGACAAGACTTATCTCCAGCCAAGGGCATTTTGTAGGTTTTCACTCTTGGTCTATGAGCCAACCAGTCAATAAGGGGCATATCCCCAACTTGACTATCGTCCGTGATGACAGCAAGGTATTTATCGCCCCACCAACTTCCTTTTGCATTCTTTAGAAGGAGCTTTGTCGCATAATAGGAGGCATAGCTTCCTCTCTTTTTTCCGTCAAAGGTTATCTGCTTGATTTCCTTGGTCTGCTTATCTTGAAGAAATAAGTTGTAGCCCTTGGTTAGCATATCGTATTTGCTATTCTGAGGCTCTTCTTTTGTTTGTGTAATAATCTTGCAGGAGAGCATTTCCTTATTCAGCTCTTCGTTTTTGCTTGGGCTTAAACGACCTTGTCGCCTATCATAGCGGAAAACCTTGTTGTGAATTTTAAAGAAGAAATGGCTCAAGTCATTAGCTTCAAACCTTATGTAATAATAACTAAGCTTGTTGGGGTCAATACTTTGTCCTTTTAGCTCCTTGTATTGGCGAGCAAAAGCCTGCATATTCTTGAAAAGAGGCTCTTGTCGTCCTGTCTTGGCATCAACAAGGTAAAGGATTCTCTCGCCACGCTCGTCAGCTGTAGCGTAATAGAAGTGTCGCTTATCCTTTAGCCAATGCGGAAAGACGAAGTATTTATTGGCATAAGGAGCGAGATGTTCCTCCGAAGCACGCTCTACTCTTGCCCAGTCAAGCTCACGCTTGGCACGGATTAGCTTACTAGCTTCTTGCACGGCAGAGAGGGCATCGACACAGCCTGCCTGAGCTTTTGCCCCGCCAGTCAGAGGTCTTGCCGTCTTGATTAGGATTTCTTTGACTTCACTTGCCTTCAGCTCTGGGTAGTAAGCCCTTATGATGCCTGCAATTCCCGAAACGATTGGTGCGGATATGCTTGTGCCATTGGCAGGTTTTTGCTTCGTGCCTTTTGCCGTTCCCCAGATTTTAAGCCCCGAAGCATAGAGGTCAATCCGATCGCCATAGTTGGAGAAAGGAGCTATTTCGCCTAACTTGCCACTTGCTCCCACACAGATATAGTTAGGGAAGCTTTGTCCATTCTTCATCAAGCCATCAGGGAAGTATCTTGTTTCGTTTAAGTTTTTGTGGTCATTGCCTGCCGAATGCACGAGCAGGACGTCCTTCTCTAAAGCATATTCAAAGGCTTCTTGCACGAGCTTGGCACGAGGCGAAGTATATTTCCCAAAGCTTAGATTGATGACTTTCGCTCCATTATCCACAGCGTAGCGAATAGCAGAGGAAATATCCTTGTCATATTCATCGCCTTTGTCAGGGACAATACGCAATATCATCAGTTGAGCCTCGGGATATACGCCACGAACGTCCCGATCAATCGTGCCAGCCCCAGCGATGACACTTGCCACAAAGTTGCCGTGTTCCAAGCCTTGTCCATTGAGCTTGTTGTTGCCATAATATCGGTCTTGCCCATTGTTCATATCATCGCCCAAGAGCGTGCGTTTATCTACGCCATCTTCTACGCTCTTGAGACGGCTCTCAATGAGCTGTAGCTGGGCAGACTGCTCCGCCTTGAGCTGAGTCCAAAGTTTTGTCGTATCGGCACGCATTATATTGCTCACGATATATTGAGCCTCTTGCTCCAAGATTTTATTTTCTTCAGGTAGGTTGATAAACTGCCCAAGGCTTAGCTTAGACACATTCAGCGAAGGGATTGTGTGCAAAACGGAGTCTATTCTATAGAAGCTATAAGCCTTGCGTTGCTCCATATCTCTAAGCTTGAAGTAGCTATCAATGCGAGCTAAGCGACGCATTTTGCGGTAATAGAGATAGCCTTTGTCTTGGCTGTCAGTGGGATAATCCTTATACTGCTTGTGCAGACGCTGAAACTCTCTAAACTCCTGCGTACCAACCGAAATAAGCTCTATCTTGCCGTCTGCCGAACCCAAGAAATTCCAGCCATATAGGTCATCTATATAGCCGTTTTTGTCGTTGTCTTTGCCGTCCTTGTCGTAAGACCTCTCGCCCTGATTACGCCATAGCGAGGAGCGAAGCTCTTCAGAGTCCGTATCAATGCCCGAGTCAAGAATTGCAATGATAAGTTGCTTTGGCTTTATTCCTGTCTCTTTGTTTAGATAATCAAGTGCTTCGTCGGACTTAGTCCCTTGTAGTTCTTTGCTATAATATCTGTGCCAATTTTTATTGTTAATCGTGCTTGTCTGTGCCAAGGCTTGAAACCATAGCAAAAAGCTAACAATAATGGTACATATAATCCTATACATTTTATCTTGTAATTTCTATTTATATAAAATTAAATGAAGGCTTTTCTGCAAAAATAAATATTTTTCAATTAAAAAATACGAGACTTGCGACAATATTTAACCTTATTGTTTTAGTTTTTAAATAAGAACATTCTTCCAAGTCGTCTTGGGGGTAAAAAGAGGGATATTTTAGGGATAAAATCGCCCTTTTTTAGAATTGTTGTAATTTGTTGATATAGAATGATTTAATTTTCTTATTGAATTGTGGGAAAAATGATTGGGAAAACTCAAATGAGTTTTCCCAGAAACTTTTTGAAGTTTTCCGGAAAACTTTTCTGACTTTTCGGGGTCATTTTTTCATTCCTTAGGAATAAGTGTATTTTTGTAGGAAATACGATAAATTAAAATGTTGAAAAATCCGACAATAAAAGACTTTAAGCACAAGTCTGATTGTTCAATGCTTAATTGCCTTTTGTATAGCTTTTCGGATTCGGTCATTGAGCTTGTCGAAATGAATCGCATTGGCTTAGATTTTACTTAAATTTTAGCATTTTGTCGAAGCGTCAAAATGACGCAATAATAGCTGTTTTTAGTGCATATCGGTGCGTTTCGACACGCTCAACGACCGAATAGAGTCTATTCAAAGTCCCCGTGCAAAGACAATAACTCATCCCTCCCCCCTCGTTTTCAACTCGGGGTACTCCCTTCAAAGGGAGAATTAAAAGTTGAAATAATCGAAAAACTAATTATGCGAAGCTCTACCGTGGGAGGGGAATCAAAATCACTGATATTCAAAGGTATTAGATGTCATAGATTCTAAATCTATATTTGTGAAAGTTTGATGACCTTACCCCCGAGATAATTAGACTAATGATAGATAATTCCAGAGAAAACACTTATCTTTGGGTAAATATATGTAATAAAATTAAAATGATATGAAAAGAATAAATCTTTTACTCGTCCTGATATTTGGCTTAGTTGGTCAATTATTTGCAGGTCCAGTAGATGCCAAGCGAGCGAAAGCCTTTGCATCACAATTCATCAAGGTTGAGCAAGAAGCTTTCCGTTCAACGCAAACTAATCTATTGGAGGTAGCACCTGCTTATTATGTCTTCAAGGGACAAGGAAATAAGGGCTTTGTTATCGTCTCTGGAGAGGATCGACTTCCTCTCTTGATTGGCTACACCGACAAAGGGGCGATTGACCAAAAGAACTTGCCTATTCAGTTAAAAGTCCTTCTGGAGCAATATAAAAAGCGTGTTGCCGAACTAAGGAAAACGCCTGATAATGGTGCTTTGAGAAGTCAGAAAATCTTTATGCACAAGCCTAAGATTGTGGTTGAGGCTCTAACGAAATCTAAATGGGGGCAAGATGCTCCATTCAATCATTATTGCCCAGAGATGAGCAATGGCGAGAAGGCAGTTACGGGTTGTGTGGCAACGGCTATCTCGCAAGTAATGTATTACCACAAATGGCCTGTTAAAGGTGAAGGGGCTTTTGCTTATACGCCGCCAGCGTATGGCTCAGAACTTTCATCTATCTTCTCACAACATACCTATCAGTGGGATACTATGAAGGCGGAGTTTGAAACCCAATGGGTGCCACACCCAACGAAACCTGGTTGGTCTATTCAGAAGCTGGTTTATACTGATGAAGAAGCTGAAGCTGTTGGTCGCTTGATGAGTGATGTCGGTATTGCTGTTTCGATGAACTACAATACTTCAGCCAATGGTGGTAGTGGTACTGCTACGCAATATGGCGTGAAAGCTTTGAACGAATACTTCGGTTATACTTCTCGCTATTTAGAGCGTGATGAGGCTACAGGTAATCAATTTATGTCAACGATTAAAAGCGAACTTGATGCTCAGCACCCTATGGTTTTGAGTGGTAGCGGTCAAGGAGCTGGACACGCTTGGGTTATTGACGGTTACGACGAAAACGATTACTTACATTGTAACTGGGGCTGGAGTGGCTTAGCTGATGGTTTCTTCAACCTAAACTTTATGGTGCCAAGTTCTCTTGGTATAGGAGGAGGCTCTGGAACCTACAACGATGGACAAGGTATCTTAATTGCTGTTCCCAATAAATCTGGAAACTCTACCCCAACAAGCGAGCCTAATAAACTTTCTTTTATAGATGGTGGTAAGCTGACGATTAATAGCAATGATGGCTTCCTCAAGAATGATCCAATGGAATACAACTTGAAGAATGTTGGTTTAAGTATAAGTAATAGCTTTACTGGAGAAGTTGGTTTAGCTGTTTATGACGAAATGGGGACTATGGTTATTGAGAGTTATATGCCATTTAATCTAAGTTTATCTAAAGGGCAATATTATCAAAGTCTTGATTGGAATCTAACTTTAGGCAACCTTGTTGATGGAGCGTATGAGGTTCGTGCGATTTCTAAAGAAGCAGGAGGTAGTGCTGTCGTTTTAGGAGGTGCTAATACCATTAAAATTGAGATTGTATCAGGGGCAGTCTATAAGAGATCTGATAGTAGTGAATATAAATTCAAGCTATCAGTTGCTCCTCGTCAAGATGTGCAGGCTTATACCGATACGGAAGGTGTTTCAACGATTGAAGTTGAGAACCAGTCCAGCATATATGTTAAGGCTAATCTTGGTATCACGCTTAAGAATATCGCAACGCAACAGACTTATACCAAGAAGTTAGATGAGGTACGCCTGCCTGCTTTTGGGCAAGCTGTCCTACATCCTAAATATAATCTAAGTGGTTTAGGACTTTCTGCTGGTAGATACGAAGTAAGCTTCCACATCTATGTAATGGAAACGGTTGGAAGTACCAGCCAAGAAGTTCAGAAAGTTGTGGAGAATACATTCGGTACTTACGAGATTGAGGTGCTTGATGCCAATACTTTGCCTAAGCTTGTTTGTAAAGGTTTGGAGATTACGCAAAACAATGAAGAGCTTGACTCTTACCACTTAACGCCCGAAATGATGCAAGCTGGTAGCTTTAAGTTCTCTGCAAAAGTGCAAAACAAAGGGACTGTTGCTTTTAATGGTAAGCTAACTTATCGCCTTAAGAACCTTGAAAATAATCAGACAACAGCTTTAGGCGAACTGACAAGCGTGAACATCGCTGCAGGGCAAGAGCTGACAAAAGATGTTACTGCTGATCTGTCTACGCTTTCGCTTGTAGATGGGGCTTATCGTATCGAACTGATTGCCGAGCATAACAGCACAGAGATGGACGTTTGGAGTCCTAATTTGAAGCGTCATAACTTTATGCTGAAAACATCTGCTCAGAAGGTTGTCTTACCTACCTTGACGGCAACAAACGGAACACTTGCTTACGTTGGCTATTCGGCAGGTGACGAAGTTGAAGTAGGAACAGAGATTCAGATTGAAGCAACGCCAAATCAAAACTATAGACTAAAGTCGCTTACCGTCAATGGTGTTGATATTAGTTCTACAATGAAATTCACTGTAGCAGAAAATAATGATATTGTTGCTGAGTTTGAGCAGAAGGTTCCAACGGCTCTTCAAGGGCTTAATAAGGCAAATGTTCAGCTATATCCAAACCCTGCGACCGACTATGTTGAACTAAAAGGCTTTACGCCTAAGGCAGAAGTGCATTTGCTCACGATGACTGGTAAGCTTGTGCTTCGTGCAAGGCTCTCGGCAGAGGGAAGTCTGAAGCTTAATGTCTCAGATTTGGCTCGTGGCTTGTATATCCTTCGTAGCGGAAAGTTTGTCAAGAAGCTACAGGTGCAGTAGGCTAATCGCTTAATCGTAAATTAAATAGCAGAGGCTGGAGTCATTCCAGCCTCTGCTATTTGATTGATGAAGTATCAAGAATTTACTTTTATAAGTAAAGAAAATTTAGTTTCCAGTGGAACATTTCTTACACTTCCATTGTTATAGGGGTGTATAGTAACAGAAAAAAGATTAAAATGACAGAATGTAAGACGGTTCTTGATGTAAGAACAGATTATGAATTTGACGGAGGACATATTGATGGTGCAGTAAATATCCCTTTGGACGAGATACCTCAGAGATTAGCAGAGATTAAGGCTATGGATAGCCCTATTGCTGTTTGCTGTTTGAGTGGTGGTCGCAGTTCGGCTGCGACACAATTTCTAAAAGCAAATGGTGTTGATTGCTTCAATGCTGGAGGTTGGATGAGTGCTAAATTTGCAATAGATAACGGAGAGCTATGTTTGGTAAAATAAAAGAATTATTATTTGGAAAGCCTGTTGATATGAAAGAGCTTGTTGCTAAGGGGGCTTTGATTTTAGATGTAAGGACAGCAGGAGAATACCGACAAGGACACATCAAAGGCTCTGTGAACGTTCCGCTGAATGTTTTGCCAAAGAAGCTTTCAAAGCTAAAGAAAAACCAAGTTATCATTACTTGTTGTGCCTCAGGTATGCGAAGTGCGAGTGCTAAATCTATTCTTAAAAGCAAAGGCTTTGAAGCTCACAACGGAGGAAGCTGGCACAGCTTGCAACGCAAGCTCCGCTAAAGATATTAATCTAAACCAATGAAAAACACAAAAAAAGAGCCTATCAATTTTGATAGGCTCTTTTTTTTTCTGTGGAGGATATCGGATTCGAACCGATGACCCCCTGCGTGCAAGGCAGGTGCTCTAGCCAACTGAGCTAATCCCCCAGAATAGATAGAATAAAATCCAAAAGATCTTTTTCTTATTTCACTGCAAATATAATAACTTTTTTGAAAAGTTGCTCCTTTAGCCTTAGAATATTCTCCTGAATCTTCGAGAGACTTATAAATTGTTTATGTTATCTCTTCAATTTATCAAAGGCAAAAATAAATATAAGGTCAAAGAAAGTACTAAAACATCTTGAATTAGAAGAGGTACAGCAAATCCTGTTTAATGCCAAGATATTTATCCCAAACTCTGATATTTAGGATCTTATTTTATTGCTAATAATGCTTTACTGCGTGAGGGTGAAGCGGAGACTAATACCGTAGGCAGTATTCGTCATAGGGAAAGAGCTGGTGCTAACCAAGGGGTGGTTGCGTGTCCAGTCGTAATAAGCACGCATAGAAATCATACGACTGAGTTCGTATTCAGCGGAGAAACTCAAACGGCTATCTTCTGTCCCAGTGCTTGCTTGCGAGTAGTTCTCTTGAAGGCTACGCATCAAGCTAATACTATGACCAAAGCTATAATCTACACGAAGATTAAGTCCTTTGGGTGAAGAGCTAACTCGCTTCTTTCTTCGGCGAGAGCGTCGCTTATGTTTTGGAGAGAATAAAGCTCTAACATCAGCAATACGATAACTGATAGAGCTATTAAACTCATTACTACGTGTCTCAATCATTCGGTATGCCGAGAGGTTGAGCGTCAAGGCACGAGAGCGTCGCCATTGTGAGCTTAGCGTAATGCCGTTTTTGAAGCTTAAATCAACACCTATGAGTGGGAAGAAGCTTTCTTGTAAACTAATTGAGGCAATGTCGTAAGCTAAGCTAAGACGTGGTTGCTCTGTCTTAGACTGAGGGGTTAAGAAACCATAGTCGCTATTGCCAACGGCATTCCACGATGGATAAGAGCTATAGTGGTCAATACGATATATACCACGATAAGCATGTTTAATGCTGATGTTTTGGAATAGCTTCTTGACAGCTGATATTTTGCTCAAGCCTGTGTAGTTGATATTCCAGTTCGGTAGCATTGAGAGTAACTTCGGAAGAGGCGAGAGTTCAGTTGAAGTAAAGCTTCCTCCTGCAGTATAAGCCGAGCGAAATGCTGGTATCAAGACGGCAGATGTCTGCTTATCAATCGTCATCTTAGTCTCGTCAATTTGTTTACCTCCCCAAAGGTTGCCATTCATCAGACTTGCTTTTGGATAAGTCTTACCCTTCATTTCTTGACGAAGACGCTCAATGATAACCTCTCTTCCAGCCAAGAAGTTCTCAAAAGTATCATCGTGGTAGCCGTCATCTGCTGAAGGCATATCAAAGAAACCTCTAAGTCCGATTGTTGTCATTGAGAAGTCTCCCCCTGGGCGGATAGGACGACCATCGTACATATAGAAGTGTTCGTTTCGTCGGTTGTCCGTATGGTTGAACGTCAAGTTTATGTTCAAGTCGGGCAAAGGCTTGAGTGTAGCCTTAATATCGCAGATTTGTGCTGTTGAGAAGATGGCAGGCTGAACGTAAGTCTTATCATTAATGAGCCACTCTTTGTCTAAGGCATTGTAGATAAAGTCCTCGTTACTTAGTCCAAATGCAAAACCTAAACCTGGGCTTAGGCTTGAACCTCCATTGTTTTGACCAAAAGCAGCACCAACATTTGGCAAGAAGCTTGAGAGCTGTGTCATTGAAGTTTTGCGATATGAAATGTTGATGCTCTTCGCCATCGTTAGTTCATAAACGGTAAAGTCCAAAAGCTTTTGAGCAAATTTGCTCAAAGCAGGCTTAGGACGTACTTTGATGGATAGTTTAAGGTTGAGACTATCCTTACTAAGCAACTCAATATATTTCTTAGTTACTTTCGAGGGCTGAAGCTTTATGCTACGACCTGTACTATCTTTTGCTGAGATAATCAGACGCTTGCTTGAGAGTCCGTGCTTGATACGTACAAGGCTGTCAGGGTAAAGCTTGAGGGTTTTGCTAAATTTCTTTGGCTGACGACTTTTTTTCTTACGAGAGGAGCGTCTTTGAGAGAATTTATTCTCTAAATTCTTTAGGTAGTCAGACTTGCGATAAAGGGTTCTTAGGTTTATCTGCGAAGTCGCCTCCAAGGTCATTTGGTTGCTGATCGTATTGGGGAGCTTTTCCCCTTTTTGAGGCAACATAGCCCCCAATGCCCAGTTATAAGCACTGGAATAATTGCCTTGGAGGGTCAGCCAGTTCAAGGCTTTAATCCCTTGCGTTGGCAGATTATAAACCAAAGAAGCCGTCTGTCCATAACGGATAGGCGTACCAAGCTCTCGGATACTGCGGTTTACTTCTTCTTTCCACACAGCATAGTCATCAGGATTAAGGGACTTATTAACCTGAACGTGTGGCTCTTCAATACGGGCATCTGTACCTGTGGATAGGTTGAATGAAAGTGTCTTCGTTGGGTTCCAAGAGAGGTTAAACTTACGATACCAAAGGAATTGCTGAGAAAAAGAAACAGGTAACTTCGTTCCGCCAGCTTGCTCTAAGCGGTTGCGTATTTGCTCTTCTTCGTAGTTACGCATCAACGAAGTCTGAAGGTTAATGCGGTTAGGCCAGAGTGTTAGTCCATACTCTCTAAGAAACCTTGTGAAACTTCCCTTACCTTTAATGTTTTTGAAAGGACGAATAGGCAAGAAAGTAGGAGCATAGTCGTAGTTTAAGCCGAGTTGCCATTGCTCTTGGGTGCGGTACTCTATCTCGGGACTTTGCTCACGGCTATAGTTATGCGAATAGCTTAGTGAGATGTTTGCAGGGTCGTAAGGCATTGGCTCTTTGGAGCGTATTGCCAAATTGACATTGTTTAGGCTTAGAGACTGCACCGTGCGACGGCGAATAGCGTAGTTGAGAACAGAGTCTCGCTGAGCTTTCGTCTGAGTAGCATCAAGAGCTTCACTCAGGAGCATATCTTCGTCGTTAGGGTTGTACTGCGGACGGGACTCATCTTCACTCAAACTATAATAGAATGGTAGGCTTAGCTTAGCTTTTTCTGGCAGGAGCTTGCCCAGATTAAGGTTTGTAGAGAAGTTGATATTTCGTTTGTCTTCAAGCTGACGATCCGAAAGAGATTGGTCAATAGCTCCGAAACCAGCGGTAGAGAATTGCCCTCTGACATTCATCGAACCAAGCTCTGCTAAGCGAACGGCAAGGTTCGTATTGGCAGCCCAACCACCTTCTTCGTGATAGTCGCCAAGTCTCAGTTCGTTGAGCCAGACCTCAATGCTTCGTATCTCTCCGCTGTTGTTGCGAACACCTATCATAATCGTCTTGACATTAGACAAGGACGGATTCCCAAGGACAGAGATTGTATTCTTTGTTTTGCTCTTGTCAGGGCGAGTGAAAATCTTGAAAGGAGAGGCATTTTTGCCTGAAGACTTGGCTATAGCTTCGTTGCGAAGACGTTTTAGATTGACTAAATTCTCTAAGTCAATATCTAAGAAATTATCTTCTGGCCACACACGTCTGCGGTCATTCTCCGAGCGGTCGCTGTATTTGCCTGATTTTGTTAGTTTTAGAGGGATAGAATACTCATAATAATTACTACGATAATCCGAACCTAAACGAATGAAAAGGCTAATATCTCCGTCTTGCGTATCGGTATTGTCTTCGACGAGCTGTTCGGCGTGTGTAAAGAGCTGTAGGCGACTATAGCGACGCAAATCGTAAATTGTATTCTTGTAAATAGCTTTTGCCTCAGAGGGGGCAAGTCCTTGAATCTTCATCGATAGAGCCTGCTCGTTCTGCTGAATACTCTGTGTTTGTTGTCCATCAAGCGAACGAGAAACCCCTGGAGGAAGGACATAGTTAATAGGAGAGCGGTCGCCGTGTTCCTCAATATTGACAGCACTTAGCGAGACCATAGCTTTGTTTATTGGATTTGCAGGGTTGAGGGGCTGTGTATATTGTCGCCAATCGCCACGAATGAGGCGTAAAGCTCCAAAGCGAAGATTGACTTCTTTCTGGAATTGTGTTAGATACATACGCATAAACCTCATTGAGCGAAAGTCCGTAATGCCTCCAACGACCGAAGAGTATTGACGGATTGGCACTTTGAACTGATACCAACGCACTTCAGAGCTTTGTCCATTTCTTAGGGATACTTTCGCCAGACGAGAGCCAACAATAAAGTTTTTCCCCACTTTCATATCTTGAGGGCGAAGGGAAATTTTATACTCAAAGTATCGGTTGATTTCGTTGAGGCTATTGTCTTGGTTGATATCTTCTACATCAGGCGAGAGACGGCTTGCCATTGAATAACTTTCCTTATTACTTGCTTCAGCCGAATTACCTTCAGTACCATTGTAATGATTGTATCGGTCTAAGATAGGTGTCCTATTATTGTCAAATGCTCCATTTCTGAAGTGGAAGAAGTTATCTCCTGCTGGGTCGTTGAGAGGACTGAGAGGGTCGTCTTGCCATTTGCTCAAGATTTCTGGAGCAACTATTCGCTTCAGTCCGTCCAAATAATCCCTGTAAGTCTTATAGGTTTTCTCTTCACTATCCGACAGTCCATTATAACCTACATCTTGCTTTTGCCTTGCCCCAGAAGCATTGTCAAAGGCATAACCGATACTTTGTCTCTTAGGTATTTTTCCCCAAGGCGTTTCTTCTGTTGCCGAAGGATCGGCAACGATAGGCAAACCATTCTCGTAGAACTTACGTCCGTCTCGTAGAATATCCTCAGAAATGTCCCCCAAATCAATATATAGATCACCTCCTGTCGCATTCGGTTCATAGACAAAAGGATCCATAAGCCAGAACTCAAGATATTCAATGTTGGAGTTCTCAAAATCACTTTGATCAAGCTTACGCATAATTCCGCCCCAGCTTTTCTCTGGTTGTGAAAGCGTTCCTTTGGAAGTCATTCTGTCAAGATTGAGGTTGTATGCCCCTCGCTCTTGTGGTTTGTAGCGGAGGTTAAGCGTATAGATATAGCTTTGCTGACTCGGACTTTGATCACGATAGGGGAAAAGCTCACGCATAAGCACTTCACGCACAAAGTGATTGCTCACAAGTTCTGGGTTATTTCGGATATAAGAAGGCGTTAGGCTACTGCGTTCTCTCGTGAAAATAGGGTCAATGTTGAACCAAGATAGCTTCGCTCTATCGTAGCCAGCTTTGAGCCAGTCTTGTCCAATAGGATTAGCTTTTTCAAAACGCACAGGCTCTGAAGAGAGATACCAGTTATACACAGACATAAGGTCTATTTCACTACGAGAGGTTTCGAAGTCGTCGAGATAACTTTTGCCATCGTTGTATCTACTCTTATAATGCCCTGGGATTAGGTGAGCAAACTCCGCATCAAAATTGATTTGGCTCTCTTCGCTCAAGTCAAAAAGCGGAATGTTATTCAAGAGATTCGTTAGCCAACGAGATTTCTTTCGGTAGCTTAAATTTGTTCCCCAAAGGAAGTTACGCATCGACTCTGAGCCAATAGCTGTTTTATTTGTCAGAGGCATCTCGGAGAGATACATCGCCGTTAGTCCGAGATTCAGATCCTTGCTTAGTTCATAGCCTAAGTCCAGTCCTAACATCGTCTTTCTTTGCATACCGAAACCGCCATTATCTTCAAGGCTAACCTCTATCGGAGTGTGTGAATTTTGCAGTTCGGGATTGATGACCTTGACCGTACCCATCATATAATCCACGGTGTAATCGACATTCTCTACAAGTTCACGTCCCCCAGCTCGTACTTTGACCGAACCAGAAGCTACGTTCATTGAACCTAAAGAGATTTCTCCACCACGACTACCTTTGAATTCGCCTCGGATAAGGTATTTATTTTTCTCTGCCTCTTGCTTGGCTTGTGTAGAAGTCTTGTCGTATAGTTCGCTATAGATAAACTCTTGTGATATGCCTTCTTGCTTGAGCGTCTTACCGAAAGGTTCAACCGTTGGGAAGATAATCACACCTTCTTCTGGCAGAATAGTATAGCCTGCCACGTAGTCAAACCGTCCATCGCTGTATTGCTCATTTTTATTGTCCAAGCGGTCTAAACCAAGAAGACTAAGTAGGCGGACTCCTTTCTTCTTTCCTTTCGGCAGATAAGGAATATAGCCACCTGTAGCATCGGAGCGATACATAATATCCAAACGAAAGCCTTGAGGTTCAATATCTCTTGCCGAGGGGCTAAGGCGATAAGCATTACGCATCATATAGCCCCAATAAGGCGATGAGGGACTCATATCTGTCCCTTTCAGTAGTTTAAGGAATAAGTTGCCGTTAGTGTTGTCTGGGTGATCGTTGCTAAACTCCCCAACCTTATAGTTTTTGCCGTTGTAAGTATATTCATAGGCAACGGCAAGGACTTCGTCTGCTTGCAGTTTCGTGCGTAAACTGATATAACCTAAGTGTTGATTTAGGTGATATTCATTAGGATTTAGTTTGCGAGCTGCTTCCACCTTGATATAATCAAACCCAGCACGCAGTCCCATTGTATTAAGTTCGTTTACGCCATTTACTCCTCTAAGACTTGCCTTACTAAGCAAAGACTGATAGAGTGTGTTGGCATCGTTTTGCGTTGGACTATTAGGTGCTACTTTGAGTGAAAGACTTGATGAAAATAGCTTATCTGCTGAGGCTAAGTCGGGGAAAGCAATGACTGTGCGAGCATCGTCGTATCGTCCTCTCTTGTTGGTAATCCAGACTTCTACACGTCCTATCTGTACACCTGATCGGATATAGGGCAAACCTTTCATTGCTTGGTCGTAATGATTGCGAAAGAAAGAGCCAAGGAAAAAGTGCCTTGCTTCATCATAGTCAGCTGCCGAGACTTCAAAGCTTTCTGTTTGCGTTCCTCCCTTAGTCTGAATATTCTTTCTTTGACTACGCTGTTGGCTCACAAGCATATCAACCGTTAGTTTGCCAAATTGCCACTTCGTATGCAGACCAAAGAGTGAAGCCCCTCCATTAATCAGCGAGTTGCGTGGTTGCATAGACACGTTACCTGCTTCTACAAGCTTGATGATGTCGTCCTCTTTACCTTCAAAAGTTAGCTTGAGTTTCTTGGCATCAAAGTCGAAAGTACTCTTGGTATTGTAGTTGAGGTTAAACTTTAGCTTATCGCCGACCGAAGCATTAACGCCAGCTTGTATCTGCTCGTCAAAGTCAAAGAAAGTATTGTTTCTCGCTCTTTCGCTAAGGGCTGGGTTGTTGCTAAAAGTATTCTTAACGCCCATTTTTAGCTCTGCCGAACCGTGTAAACGAAGCTTAACGCCCCCAGGTCCGAAGACCCGCTCGGCAGCCCCCAGTCCAAACTGCATATTCAGCAGATTAAATTTCTTTTTACCCTTTTCCTGTCGCTCAAGTTCTTTAGGGTCATTAAGCCGTACAAAGCCAAGTCTATCCATTCGTCTGCTTAGATAGTCCATATATTCTGCAGGAGTATAAGGGATAGGAACGCCGAAAGGCTTGTTGTTGAGGAAGGTCGTCAGTAAATAGAGATTTTCTTTTTCATCATAGACAAAGCGGGTTGTTAGGTTCTTTGGTCTTAGGGGCGTGAGAGCTGTTGCTTCACTTTTCAGGTCAAGTGCTGTCTGTGGTAGAAAAAGGTGTGGCGAAACGGACTGCAAAGTATCAGAGGCATTTGCCTTACGATTACTCTGAGCCATCAATCGTCCTTGCCCTATTGATAGTAGGCTGGCAAGGGTCAAAAGGATAAATACAATCGAAGTTCGGAGTTTTAGACTCAGAACTTCGATATTACATATATATATCTGCACTAAGACTTTTTAATTACTTAACGCAAAGATAATGAATTTATTGCTTAGCGACGACCTTTACTGCCTTTGCCGTACTTGTCGTAGAAAGGCTTGTCGTCATTTTTGCGACGGCGAGACCCTTCTCGTGAAGAACGGCGTTCGCCTCCACGCTCCGAAGAGCGACGCTCATCGCCATATCTACGGCGAGAAACAGGGCGTTCACGTCTTGATGAATTTCTGCGAGAACCACCACGTCCGCCACGACCACTTTTCTCTACTCTATCTGCAAACTCAACTGAAATCTTTCGTCCTTCAATCTCATATTGGTTCATAGAGTCCACAACATCTTGTGCATCTTCTTCCGCTACATCAAAGAATGAGAACTTAGGCAACAAATCAATCTTACCAATATCTACACGCCCTGGGACGCATTTATTAATCAGTTCAATCAGCTTATTAGGGAAGAGATTATCCATCTTACCAAAGTTGATAAATAAGCGTGTCATTCCTTCTTCGGCTTTACGCTCACGCTTAGAGCGAGCATCTTCTCTGTCGCCCCTATCTCGTCCTGTAGATTCATCTACTTCTTCTACCTCATCATAGTAGTTAAGCAAGCGACGGAACTCAAGCAACATCACACGGCGGATTAGGTCTTCTTTATCTAACCAGTCAAGCTTGCGAGCAATAGCAGGCAAGAAAGTCTCCAAAGTCTTATCTTCCTCTATATCTACACGCTCGATTTTGTCTGCAAGGCTAAAGAGCTGTTTCTCACAAATAGCTTCGCCTGTTGGGATTTTGGCGTGTTCGATTTTGCTCTTGATGATACGCTCAACGGCTTTGATACGGCTCTTTTCACGGCTATGGCAAATGGCGATAGAAAGCCCTGTCTTACCTGCACGAGCTGTACGACCACTTCGGTGTGTATAGCTCTCGATATCGTCAGGCATACCATAGTGAATGACGTGCGTTAGGTCATTTACGTCCAAGCCACGAGCAGCCACATCTGTCGCTACAAGGATTTGGATATTCTTGACACGGAACTTACCCATAACGTAATCACGCTGTGCTTGGCTAAGCTCTCCGTGCAAAGAGTCTGCACTATAGCCGTCCTTGATGAGGTTGTCGGCAATCTCTTGCGTTTCACGTCTTGTACGGCAGAAAACGATACCATATATATTAGGATAATAGTCTGCAATACGTTTCAAGGCAAGGTACTTATGACGAGCCGAAACCATATAATAGACGTGTTTGATATTCGCATTACCCTCGTTCTTATTGCCAACGGTAATTTCCTTTGGGCTGTTGAGGTATTTGCGAGCAATCTTGCTCATCTCTGGTTGCATTGTCGCAGAGAAAAGCAACAAGTGGCGTTCCTTCGGCACAGCAGATAGAATGGTCGTAAGGCTCTCTGTAAAGCCCATATTCAGCATTTCATCTGCTTCGTCAAGCACGACCGTCTTAATGTCTGCAAGGTCAGCTTCGCCACGCTCCATAAGGTCTATTAGACGACCGGGTGTTGCTACGATGATTTCTACGCCACGGCGTAACACTTTGATCTGTTTGTCAATAGGAGTACCACCATAAACAGGTAAGATATGTACGTTAGGCAGATGACGGCTGTAGTCCGTTAGGTCATCAGCAATCTGCAAACATAGCTCACGCGTAGGTGCCAAAACTAAAGCTTTAGGGTTTTTGCTCTGGCTCTTGTCCTCTGCAAGGTGGTGTAGCAGGGGTAAACCGAAAGCTGCCGTCTTACCTGTTCCCGTTTGGGCTAAGGCAATAAGGTCTATGGCTTCGCCAAGTAGATAAGGGATTACTGCCTCTTGTACAGGCATAGGGTTTTCGTAGCCAAGCTCTTTAACGGCTTGACACAGAGGGGCTGATAAGCCCAATTCTTCAAAAGTTGTCATAAATGAATTTATAATGTGATTTGAGTTCTCATCTTAGTTTAGCGACTCTCACACTACCAACTTTATGAAGAACTCCCTGTCGTGGAGCTAAGCGACAAATTATTTTAGCTCGTGCACAAAGGTACGACATTTAAATTCGGAAAGCAAATAATAAGGATATTGCTTCTTTTATTGACAATTTAGGCTATCTCTATATTTACTATAGATGATAGTGCTTTCGAGTTTGATTTTATCAATTTGAGACAGTTTCCCTTTTACAAACCAAAATTCAAAAATTGTAGAATAATTATTACTAAATTCATATTCTTTCTCTGCTACGGAAACAGCTTGCAAACAGCCAGATACCCAAGGAATAGCAATCTCTTTTTTGCGTTTGAGTAGCACATCTTTTATCTCTAAAAGTTCTTTAGACAAGGCTGGAGCAAGAGAGTCTGCCGTTTTAGGTCTATTAGACTTTATATCCAAAACGGGACGAACCCCTGTGATAAATAGATGATTGTCTTTAATCTTCCACGTGCAGACAACACCTCTATCTATACTACATATTGACCAAGTATAGTCTTTGGATAACTCCATATAATTGTCAAGAGTCATTATTGGTGACGCCCGCAACAAAAATCTTTGTTGCTTATAGATTAAAGTATCAGGATGGCTTTGAGTCATTCTGACAGAACGCATTAAATACATATTTCTAACAAATATCTCATTCTCTGGTCTGCTTTGGGCAAACATAGTTGTCATTCCTAAAGGAATGATAATCAGGATAATAAATAAAATAATTTTTTTCATAATGCTCTATTGTTTTAGTGAAACGGATTATCTTAAAAACAAATATATTGTGTTTTTTTTACAACACAAAATGTTTTTACATAAGAAGTTAATCGCTAAATGGTAGAGCTTGAAAAAGCTTTGAATTGAGGGGAATTTTAGACTCCTTTGACGTGATTTTTAATATATTGATTATTAGTGGCTTATATTCCCTTTAGGTTTGTTGAAAAAATGTTCCCAAAAACTCATACGAGTTTTTGGGAACATTCCTATAAGTTTTTGGGAAAACTCTTCTGACTTTCTTCAGAGTTTTTTATTGTCTTTCGGAGTCCTTGCGACTTTTATCGCCAAGATAACCACCGTGATGACGAAGAGCATAGTCTTTGGCTTCGAAGCCAATCTCTTGCATTAGGCTCACCACAAGTAGGTCTCCAAGGACAGTCATTACCGTTGTGCTGGTCGTTGGTGTGAGTCCAAGGGGGCAAAGCTCCAGCGGATTACCCGTTGATAGACAAACGTCCACAAGTTCGGCAAGAGGGCTGTCTGCCTGTCCTGTAATCAAAATGGTTGGAATGTCTGGTCTTAGCCTACGAGCCAAATGTACAAGTTCGAGGACTTCTCTCGTCTTACCCGAGTTGCTAATCAGCAGTAAGGCATCTCCCTGACAGACCATTCCGAGGTCTCCGTGCTGTGCTTCGCTTGGGTGTAGGAAATAAGCAGGTGTACCTGTTGAAGAGAAGGTCGTCGCTATGTTGTGTGCGATCTGACCAGCCTTGCCCATTCCAGAGGTAATCAAACGACCATTCCCTTTGTGGACACGCTCCAAGATAATCGCAATGGCTTCATCATAGGGGTTGTCTTTGGGGATAGCCTGCAAAGCAGAAATCTCTGCTTCAAGCATTTCTGCGATTGATTTCTTTTCCATTGTTTAGCCTTTGATTGCTACAAACTCAATTTCTACAAGACCATTTTTAGGAAGCGTACGAACAGCAAAAGCCGAACGTGCTGGGAATGTTTCGCCAAACTCACGAGCATAGACTTCGTTCATCTCAGCAAAGTGATCCATATCTGCCATTAGGACAGTTGTTTTGACGATGTCGCTAAGCTCCATTCCTGCTTCAGCAAGGATAGCTTTCATATTAGCGAAAGATTGTTCTGTTTGAGCTGTGATACCACCTTCGGCAAAGTCGCCTGTCTTTGGGTCTATACCCAACTGACCTGAACAATAGAGTGTGTTATCTACAAGGATTGCTTGGTTATAAGGACCAATAGCTGCAGGAGCGTTAGGCGTTGAAATAATCTTTTTCATTGATTTTTTTATTTATGATTAGTAATTTTATCTTTTTGAGCGTATATGAATGGTTGGCATATTCTTGCGGTAGCGAATACTTGTGCCTCCCTTATAGTACTTCATCACTTTGGGTAGAGCCTTTTGGATTTTTCGGATACGTTTCTCCTCGCTTGGGTGCGTACTAAGAAACTCATTCCTATTGCCCGAAGACTTACGAGCCATCTTCTGCCATAGCGTTACGGCATTGTGTGGGTCGTAGCCAGCTAAAGCCATCAGGACTAAGCCGATTTTGTCTGCTTCAAGCTCTTGTTTACGTCCAAAGGGTAGGGCGACGAAGACCTTTCCTCCCAAGCCATAGGCAGTCCCTATCAGCTCCTGTAGAGCCGCACTCTTCGTGCCAATAGCCGAACCTAAGATCTGACCTCCCATATTCATCAGCATTTTGTGGCTCATTCTCTCGGCAGAGTGGCTCGCCAGAGCGTGACCAATCTCGTGTCCAAGCACGGTAGCCAATTCCGCATCAGCATTCGCTCCATTACCTATTAGGTTCAATAAACCTGTGTAAACGATAATCTTGCCACCGGGCATACAGAAAGCATTGACTTGTCTGCTATTGACGACGTTTACTTCCCAGCGTAGGTTTTGTAGAATACTGGTATAACCTTTTTGTCTTAGGAAATTATTTGTGGCAGAGATCAAGGCACGGCTGACACGATAGACACGTTTGTCTCGGACGATTTTGCCCGCAACATTGGCTTTGGATACGAAGTTGCTGTATTGTGCTTGGCTTGCCCCCAAAAGCTGACTATCAGAAACCATACTGATTTTCCGACGCCCTGTGATAGGTACTACGCCACAACTACTGAGTCCAATAGAGAGCGTCATTAATATGGCTATGAGCTTAGTCTTAATCTTCATCTTATTTTATTTGACTTATTAAAAGAATGCCATTCATCGCTTCCTTGCAATGATTTAAGGTCATTCGCTATGTACAAATTTAAGTCTATTACAGTAATTTACAAAATTCTGATAATCTAATCGTTCTTCTTGGGGTAATTCTTTGGGGCTATTTGCTTGATTTAATGAAATAGGCAGAAGCCGATAGATGAGCTTTTCTTGCTTATCTTTTTTATTGACAAAGGCAAAGTCATAGCTAATACTATCTAATCTAATGGCTCGTTGCGGAGTTTTGTTTGAGGCTGTTTCTTTCATTTCCGAGACCAATCGCAGACGAAGGATTAAGCCTCCACGAGTAGCCGAAGGTGTCCTTTGATTGCTGATGAAGTTGCCCAAGGAATACAGCACGAAAGTATCTTGATAGAGGCTATCACGAAGCCAAACACTCTCTTGCGGAACGTGTGGGTGGCTACCGATGATGGCATTAACGCCTTGCTGATGTAGCCACTGAGCTAATGACCTCTGTGCTTGATTGGGCTTAGCCTCATACTCTTGTCCCCAATGGATAAAGACAATTTTGTAATCAGCCCCCAAAGAGTCCGCCCTATCTAAATCCAAACTTATTCGCTCCTTACTAATTGTATCAATCATCGTTGGCTTAGGAATAGGCATCCCATTCAAACCATAGGTGTAGGCAAGCAGGGCAATGCGTATCTTCTTGACCTCAAGGATTAGGGGACAAGCCTGCTTGCGTTCTCTGGCGTTGCGGTACGAACCGAAATGCTTCAAGCCAAGGCTGTCCAAGACGTCAAGCGTACGGACGACACCTTTTCGCCCTCTGTCGGCAGAGTGGTTGTTGCTCGTGCCTAAGACATCAAAACCAACATCTTTGAGGGCTTGGGCTAAGGCATCAGGAGCTGAGAACATCGGATAGCCACGATAAGGCTTACCTGCTAAGGTTGTCTCAAGATTTGCCACGGCTAAGTCCGCCGATTGGATAAGTGGGCGGAGTGAGTCGAAGCAATGATGGAAGTCATAGCTTTTGCTTTCAGGACGATAAGCCGAGGCTATTTGGGGAGTGTGAGACATTATATCGCCAGCAAAGAGCAGAGTGCAGGTGTCAGCCTGCTGAAGCACCTCTTGAGGTGCTTTTGCTCCACCCTTATTCTGCCTCCCATTTTGGCAAGCTGATAGCATAATAAATAGAAAGAGTAGGGGGAGCTTGTTCAATAATTTGGATTTGTAAGACTTGGTATTCATCGTTCTGAAGGTGGTTTAACCTTTGATTCGGTCGGGGTTTTTCTTGACAAAGTCCGCCCAGTTCTTTACAGCTCCTGCCGAAGCTTTAGCCATTGGCGAAGAAGTCATAAAGTGATGACACAGAGCTGCTGCCAAGCCGTCCGTAGCATCTAAGTCCTTGGGCATATCTTTTTGTGGTATCTTGAGGTAACGTTGGAGCATTCCTGCCACTTGTTCTTTGGAGGCCGAACCGTTACCTGTAATTGCCTGCTTGATACGTAGAGGGGCGTATTCTGTGATTGGAATATCGTAGTTCAAGGCAGCCGACATCGCCACGCCTTGAGCACGTCCAAGCTTGAGCATACTCTGCACGTTTTTGCCAAAGAAAGGTGCTTCAATAGCCAGTTCGTCTGGCTTAAACTCTTCTATCAATCCTGAAACTCGGTCGTAGATTCTCTTCAAACGCATATAGTGATGCTCCATTTTGTCCAAACGAATCACGCCCATAGCTAAGAGTTCGGATTTCTGTCCACGAACCCGCAAGAGACCGTAACCCATTATTACAGTCCCTGGGTCAATACCCAAGATAATACGTTCGGCAGAAGGTGTAGATTTAGGCATTAAGTTGAGTCTCTAAAGCCATTTCTGTGGAGAAAGATAGAACGCTCTGTCCAAAAACCTGCTGTAAAAGGATAAAAACGCCTTTCATTGTAGTGGCTTGGATTTCAGGGAGATCTTCGTCGTTTTCTACAATAAATTGAAGGGCATAAGACTTTGCCTCGTCGCCGTGTGGGCTGTTGAGGATTTTCAAAAACTTAATATCCTTGATTTTTTCTTCTTTCTGTAATTGAGGAAGTAGCTCTTTGTGTACAACGTCCTTAAACTTTGCCTCTGTTGGCTCTTCCATAATAAAACTTGTATTCAGTAGTATTGCCATATTTTTTTGTTTTCTTGTTTCATAACAAAGATAATAACATTCAAGCTAACCACCTCACGAGCTAAGCCAATTACATCAAGAATAAATTTATCCAACATCGCTTTAAGTTGTTAATAATTAGATGAATACCCATTAGTCGGTAGCCTTTTGCATAATTCCCCTCCGTGGTAGAGCTTTGCACGGCAAAAGGATGATTTTTATTGACTTATCTATTTGATATATAGTATATTGTTTGTATTTTTATAGTATAAAATAATAGAGAAAAATGAGTATAAAAGAAACCGGAAAAGAAAGCTTTGTAGATT
>PDWI01002122.1_pt1 | contig 30369 bp, 26 predicted proteins | sample 1430891 | NCBI WGS metagenome assembly PDWI01 (sample SAMN01162508, study PRJNA174530) | Oral metagenome, whole genome shotgun sequencing project. | biome: Marine environment; feature: Marine mammal; material: Swab sample of the gingival sulcus; isolation source: swab sample of gingival sulcus... | reverse complement strand
AGTTGTTAAATTTAGTGAAACAAGTAAAGAAACGCTAAAAGACAAACTTGTTAAGCTGATAGTTAGAGATTATGAGAACGAAATGCACCAAAAAAGACTGGGAAATTTGAAAGAACATAGTAACAACTAATTATAAACTAATCGGAATTTATACTTCTTATTCATTAATATAGACGAAATTTTGAGCAAAAATAGGAAAAAAAGAGCAAAAAAGTGCCTATTTTGATTAAGAAGTTCTTGACAATTTGCCACAGGATTTGTAGCTTCAGGTGGAACAGATTTATTGGCGAGTGGCAAAAGTGTGACGGTAGGAGCTAATCCTGCTATTGGTGTTCACTCTTGGGGTGGTGGTTTTGAAGGTAATCCTAATGCTTCTGCATGGGATATTAAGGATGATGAAGATCACATTGAACATCAAAAATATTTACGCTACTATGAAGATATTGGTTTTTCACCACGAAAAGCCAAAGATTTTTACTTTTTTACGATTAGAGCTTCTAAACCAAGTGATGTTCACAATATGACGACAGAAGAAATCAATCAATATATAATACGATAACAATTAATCCAGATTTAAAACAATTGATGTTTGTAAAAAGTCCGAAAATCCATTGCCTCAATACGGACCTAGTTCGAATAAAGCGGGAGTAGTGTATTTGATGGAAACAATCCAAGGAATGATAACAATGACACTGTAAAACTTAAATTTATAACACATGCGATAGAAAAAACTAGGTTGGGATAGAGATGGGCATATAAAGATGTCTTTTATTGATGGTAGAATTATCCTTAGGGGAAAAAAGCAGACTATATTTTATATTGCAAAAAGAATATGCCACTTGCCATTGTAGAAGCGAATGATAATAAACATTCATTTGAAATTTATCTATCACTTTATCAAGAACTTGTAGAGCAAGATGGCAGAAAAACCTATTATAAGAGAAAAAGAGGGGTATTGCTCTCATGAAATATATGCTAGTGGAATATCAACTTTATAGCTTAATAGAAAGGCATCTAAAAAAATAGGATTAAAGTAAGAGGAGAAATTGCATTCCAATACCTATTTATTTTTGGAATGATGAAAAGTTACTTTAAGACATAACAAAAATGTTGCGTACAAACGGATAAAATGATATAATATCCGTGTATATGAAACATAAGAGGTGTTTTATGGGTTATAAAGAGAAAATTAAAGATTATCTAAAAACTTCTGGAGGACTTGTAACTACTAAATACGTTGAAGAAAATGGTATCCCTAGAATTTATTTGAGTAGACTTGTTAAGGAAGGATTATTAGAGAATGTATCACGAGGACTTTATAGAACCAAGGGTAGCGATTTTGACGAATTATATTTTTTTCAGTATAGATATAAAAAAGCCATTTACTCCTATGAGACAGCTTTATACTTAATGGGTCTAACGGATAAGTTTATTGTAGATATGGATGTGACTGTCCCCAGAAATTACAAATTTAATAAGGGAAACAATTTAGCGAATATACATTATGTAAAAAGTGATTTGTGGGAATTAGGCATTAAGGAAGTAAAAACGATGTTTGGAAATGAAGTCAGGGCATATGGTTATGAGCGATGTATTTGTGATTTTGTAAAGAATAGGGATAATGTGGATAAGGAAGTGTATGTAAGCTTAATTCGTTCTTATCCTAATATGAAAGATAAAGATGTTAACTTACTTTATCACATTGCCAGCAAAATGGGAATCTCATCAAAGGTAAGAGAACTATTAGAGGTTGTTTATGAATAAAGATAAACTGACGAGAATGTGCCATAGAGTAAGTGATAAAACAAATTTGTTGTTTAATGAAGTGATGGTTTACTATTTTTTGGAGAGTATTTTAGAAAAGTTAGCTAGTAGTAGTTATGGAAATAATTTTATTTTTAAAGGGGGGTTTTTACTATCTAATGTTGTGGGCTTAGATGCTAGGAGTACAGTAGATATAGACTTTTTAATGATGAATACTGAATTATCTCAAGAAAATATCGCAAATATTTTAGAAACGGTGTTAACTGATTCTAGTGATGGAGATATAGGCTATGAGATTAACAATATTATACCTATTAGGGAGAATGGCCAGTATGGGGGGTTTAGAGCAAATATATTATGTAGATTAGAAAATATTAGACAGAATGTTCCACTTGATATTACGACAGGAGATGTTATAACGCCACATCCTATCCATTACAAATTTAATAGTATATTTAGTAGAGAAGATATTGAAATTAAGGCGTATCCGATAGAAGCTATGCTTGCAGAAAAGGTTCAAACTATTTATGCGAGAGGGTTTTTAAATAGTCGTAGTAAGGATTATTATGATCTGCACATAATGTATAGACTCAAAAAGGATGATATTGATATAGAAATATTGAAAAAAGCACTCAAGAAAACATTTGAGCACAGGGGAACAGAACTTGATTATGATAAAATTATCAGTTTGCTTGAAAAGTTAGTAAATGATAAAGATTTTCTTAAAAGATGGAAAGCATATCGAAAGAAAAACTCATATGTAAATGCTAGTTTTGAAGAAGTTATTATAAGTTCGGTCGAATTACTGAGTAGATTAAAGTAAAACAATTAAATAATAGCACCAAAAAAAGTATAATATTTGGTGCAAAACGATGGGCGAAAGGTAAAACTTTTGTCCTTTTATTATCCCTTGATTTCAGGGTTTGGGAGTGAAAGAAAAACTTATAACAATCTAATAATTGACATTTATTATCAATTAGAGTACGATATTCATAACTTAGAACGACTATTCTAAGTTTTGAAAGGAAGGATTACGGATGGCGCAAAATTTGAAACGGGAAGAGAGAAAAGAACAAATTAAAAAAGTTGCTATTGGGTTAATAACTAAAAATGGTTATAAAAACACAAGTGTTAAAAACATAGTGGACGAAATGAATTATTCGGTAGGAGGCTTCTACAATTGCTATGAAAGCAAAGAAGATCTTTTCAAGGAAATATTACAAGACGCGAACCAGTATAAATACGATCAGCTAGATTCTTTTCGAACGAAAACCAAGGATTTAGGTAAAAAAGAGGTGTTGGTTGAGGGGCTACTAGATAAGTTACTAATTTATAACGATTATAAAAAACTGTTTTGTAGTTTAGTGGTAGAGATGGAAAGTAATCAAGAGTTAAAAGATTTCTACTTTGGGAATTTAGAGGCCATGAATCAGCAGTTTGTAGAGTTTTGTAAAAAAGAAGGGTTTCCGGAATATGAAAGGGTAATTAACAGCGAAATGGCGTTATTTATCAACTCGATAATTATTGGTGTGGACATGTTTGATGCCTATGAGAATAAAGCGTATAGGGCGCTGTTAGAAAAAATGATAACTTCTTACTTTGAAGCAATGAACTTAGTGGATGAGTAGGGAGTATTTATTACCTTTGATACATGGTTTGGCATTGCTACTGGTAGTCGTCATTTTCTAGCGATGTCAGATGTTATAAGGGAAGAAAAGGAGAAAAGATGACGGATAAACTGAAAATCAAGGATTTGGTGTTAATAGGAGTATTTTTTGTACTATACTTTATTATCATTACCATTATTGGAATGGTTGGCGTTGTTCCGATACTGTATTTATTATATCCATTGATGGTGGCAACTATTTGTGGCGTAGTAGTGATACTATTTATGGCTAAGGTACCTAAAAAATGGGCACTGTTTATCTTAGGGGTACTTGTAGGACTTGTGATGTCAAACTTTGGTCAAATTTGGATAATTCTAGTAATGACAGTTGTCGCCTCTCTAGCTGCGGAATTAGTATTTCGAAAAGGGAATTTTAAATCCTTTAAATACAACGCAACCTCTTATGCAATTTTTTCTTGTTGGCCAGTTAGCACGCTAATGCAAGCCGTATTTATGCGTGAACAGTTTATTGATGGTGTCAAAAAAATGAACTTATCTTCTGACTATATTACAAAGATGGACGCTTTATTGTCCTATCAGATGATATTACTGCTCTTAATAGGTACCTTTTTAGCGGGGCTATTAGGTGTTTATATTGGTGGGAAAATGCTTAAAAAGCACTTTGAAAAAAGTAGTATTGTGTAAGGAGAGAATACTTAGATTGTTTATTTAATCTACTCAAATTAGTAAAGAAGGAGACGGGATGTATATTTTAGCTTTTGTATTAGTAATTATTGCTGGCCTGGGTAATATGGTTGCAGATTACTTGCTTTATTCCGGGAAGGATGCTGCAAACCCAAATCAAACAAAACAAGAAATTGCTTTAGTCACCCCTGAAAAAGACATTGTTAATTCGGCGCTGCTTAGCTTAGTGTCGATTATGTTTTGGTTAGTGCCTAGCTATTTTTTGACATTAGTTAATACGATATTTGGTAAGATGGCTTTTTTTAGCTTGGCAATGTATGTTGTTTCACTAGTAGGCTTCCATATTATGGTTTGCTATACGGTGTTAGTCTATAAATATAAGCCTGAAAAAGAAACGTTTTTAGGCAAATATATACCTTATTATGCAATGATTAGTATTATTACTGCAAGCATTTACACAGGTTCGATGATTATTTTAGGGTTAAAGGGCGTACTAGTCATGCGGGTATGGCATTATTTGAGTTTGCCACTTTTTTCTGTAATAATCTTTCAATTTATCTTAAGCAAAGTACTAAAAAAAATAAACCATTACGATTCAGTAGCAGGGAGTATTAGTATTATCATTTCACTACTGAGTTTGATTCATATTATGTGGATTAATCAGGTCTAGATTAACCGGTTATTTTCTAGTACAGATATATAACAAGCGTAAGAGGGCGAGGCATGTTTAACTATCGCAGTTTAGCATTTTTGTGCAAAAAAAATAATGGCTAATTTGTGTAAAAGTAGGACAGAAAAATGGCAGATAAAAATAAAAAAGTACTATTTATTTTTAAGAAGTCAAAAAATTGAAGTAGACGAGCAAGTGTATATAGAATACTACAAGCTGTCGGATCATAAAAGGTATTTAAATCTTTCTTCCCAAAAGTTTTTTTTCGTCACTTAAATATATTTTAAGCTGATTATTTCTTGTTCTATTTTTCGTATTAAAAATCCTTTCATAGTCTATATTGGGGTATTGGATCTCCCTAATAAGTTAAATATCGATAAAAAAAACAGTGCCAAAAAGGGCTGGTTTATCGATTCTTTCCGGCGGCGAGTATTCGTTGGCTGTATTTATTAAGCTCTATATTCAATTTATAGACATTTTTATCCTAACATAATTATATGCTAATGTCATGTTGAATTAAATATGTTTTAGATGAAATGATATCTGATTCATTTTGAGAAACAGTAATTTAGTAAAAAACACATAAAAAACTTGACAATATAGAAATCACATTATACAATACGATTGTAGTTTATCGTTAAACCAATAAAATGTTTGTTTATTATTTATAGGAGGTTTGTTGTGAAAAAAAGAATAGAAAAAATTTTCAAGAGAGTAATAGCTTTAGCTATATGTATTATTTTATCTAACATAACGGTTTTGGCTATTGATGGAGTTTATCATGAGCCATACGGGATAGATGCTTTATATAGCGTAGAAAAGACAGAAAGATTTCCGAGAGATCCTATAGCTGGCGATAATGTATATATAAAAATAACTACTTGGCCTATAGAGTGGAACCAAAGCACATGGGTAGAATGGACAAAAAACGGACAACAACAAGCTAGTATTTCTGGGCAATGGAAATATAATACAGGTAATAATTCTTATTGGGAGGTGCCTTTAGGTGATTTTAATAAGGGTGATGTTATTGAGTATACAGTTCATGCAAATCATAATGGTACTAACGAAAAGGTTGTAGGACCATATAAATTTACGGTTACTGATTGGGAATATTTAAATAAAATTAATTCCTATGTTGATTATAATAATAGGATTCTACTTAAGGGAAGTTCTAGTACTGGAACATTTTTCCCTGAAATAAATATTTCGTTCTTTTCTGATGAAATATTTAGAGTTCAAATGTCTCCAAAAGGTAATATTAATTATGAAACGGGGTTATCGAGTTATACAGTTAGTGATGTTGGAAGTCAAATAGTTATATCTAATAATAAATTAGATATAAAAATCAATAAGAATCCTTACAAGATGGAAGTTTATAGAAAAAGTGATAATAAACTTTTGACCAAGGAATATAAAGATTCATCATACAATAATATATCTTGGTTAACAGACGGAAATAATATAATAAACAAAGTAGAAGATAGATTCTATACTCCGAGTGATGAAGCTTTCTTTGGGTTTGGTGAACATTATAATAACTTTAATAAGAGAGGGCATAATATAGATAACTATGTTTATAATCAATATAAAAATCAAAATGAAAAAACATATATGTCTATACCATTTTTTATAAATTCAAATGGGTATGGTCTTTTTGCTAATTCAACATTTTATTCCAAATTTAAAATAGCAACAGAGAAAAATGATATGTATAGTTTCACTGTTAACACTGGAGGAAGTGATAAATCAAGTTTGGATTATTATTTTATATTTGGTGATGACTTAGAAAATGTTGTTGAAAATTATTCAGATATTACTGGCAAGGCTACTCTACCACCAAAAGAGGCGTTTGGATTATGGATGTCAGCAAACGAGTGGGATAGAGAATCAGATGTAAAAAATGCTATAAATCAATGTTCGAATAACGATATACCTGCTAGTATGATAGTATTGGAACAGTGGAGTGATGAAAAAACATTCTACATTTTTAATGATGCAACATACACTCCAGTAAGTGGTGATCAGGCATTAAGTGGTAACGATTTTACTTTTAATGGTAAATGGTCTAACCCTAAAAAATTAGCAGATGATATACATGATGCGGGAATGAAATTATTATTATGGCAAGTTCCTTTGCTTAAATATACAGGATCTCCGTATATACAAAATGATAATGATAGAACATATATGGAAAACTCATCTTATGCTGTGAAAGATGGGAAAGGTGGATTTTACAAAATACCAGATGGCAAATGGTTTTCAGGAAGTTATTTATTAGATTTTACTAATCCTTTAGCTGTTAATTGGTGGATGTCTAAGCGAAACTACTTATTTGATTATATAGGAATTGATGGATTTAAAACGGATGGGGGAGAAATGCTTTGGGGACGCAATAATATATTATTTGACGGAACTAAAGGTAATGAAATGAGAAATTTATATCCAAACAAATATATTTCTGGATATTATGATTTTGTTAGAACTAAAGTTGATAATCCTATTACATTTAGCCGTTCTGGCACATTTGGAGTTCAAAAAGATGGGATGTTTTGGTCTGGAGATCAAGAATCTACTTTTTATGCGTTTGATCAGGCTGTAGTTGCAGGCTTATCTGCAAATATATCAGGAGTTCCATTTATAGGTTGGGATATGGCAGGTTTTACAGGTGATTTTCCTAGTTCTAAATTATATAAGAGAAGTGCAGCGCAACAAGCATTTAGTCCTTTAATGCAATTTCATTCAGAGAAAGCGAATCCGCCTGTATCAGAAGAGAGATCGCCATGGAATGTTGCTATTAGGAATAATGACAGTACGGTGATACCTACATTTACTAAATATGCAAATATGCGATACAATTTAATTCCGTATATTTATAGTCAAGCTAAGAAAAGTACAGTTAGTGGCACACCACTTATGAGAGCTATGGTTTTAGAGAGTCCTGATGATATAAATACTTATAATATTAAAGATCAATATATGCTAGGTGAGTATTTATTGGTAGCTCCTATTCTTGATGATAGTAATACTAAAAATGTATATCTTCCTGAAGGTGTCTGGTATGATATAGTTTACGGTGGAATTAAATCTGGAAATCAAACAACATCATATTATGCAAATGAAGATATGTTACCAGTGTTTGCAAAAGCTGGTGCTATAATACCTATGAATTTAAATCCGAATTATGAGTTTGGTGGAACTATAGGTAATGATTTATATACTTACTCTAACTTAACATTTAGGGTATATCCTTATGGGAATAGTTCATTTTTATGGTATGACGATATAGGTTCTAATTCAGATAAGTTATTTGAATGTAGTGAGAATTATGACGTTAATAAAGTAGAGATGAAAGTTCCTTCCACAACTGTCCCAGTTACTTTAGAGGTATTTTCTAGTAAACCAAAACTGTTAGTGATGGAAATATTATATTGAATGAATATCATGATTTTAATAGTTTTAAGAATTCAACTTCTGGTTGGTTTTATGATCAAAAAGAATTATTAACTTTTATTAAATTAACTTCATCAACTTCAATCAGAAATGTTCTTATGGAAGGGGTAAATAGTGCACCTTATGAAGCTGAATTTGCAGAACTTCAAAATGTTACTACTAATGATAACCATGCTAATTATTATGGAACAGGTTTTGTTGACGGTTTTGCTAATATAGGCGATTTAGTTACATTTGATGTATATTCAGAACATTCAGGTCAATATAATTTAACATTAAGGTATTCTGCGGGTGCATTTGATGCCCAAAGAACAGTTTATGTAAATAATTTAAATGTGGGCAAAATTTTATTAGACAAAACAACAAATTGGGATACTTGGAGTGATAAAACTATTCAAGTTACGCTTAACAAAGGTAAAAACAAAATCAAAATAAAATATGATAATGGAGATTATACAGGAATAAATATAGATAATATTAGCTTGAATTAAAAATATTTTTAGGAGGTAATTACATGTTTTATAAAAATAAGTATTGTTTTAATAGAAGATTAACTTCATATATTTTAGTTTTAGCATTGATTTTCTCAACTTTGTCATTAAAAGTTGAAGCTTATGTTGGCAATTTAGGTAATGTTAAAACAGTAAATGTTGATGGCAGTAAGTTAATTTTGAGATTAGATAATGGAAATGAACCTAACGATGACATACTAGAAATTCAAATTTGTGAAAATAATATATTCAAATTCAATTATAGACCTAATGAGATTCAGAATAGTGATTTAACCCCCATGGTTGATAAAGATAGAATTTGGGATTTTACAGGAGGTACAATAGATACCACCTCAGATCCTATAATATTATCAACTACATCTGGGAAAATAGAAATAAGTAAATATCCATGCAGAATAACAGTTAAAAACAGTTATGGTGAGTCTTTGTTGTGGGAAACTAGTAGTACTGGAATGTTTTATAATGGTATTAGGTTTAAACATGATAGTTTGGATAATATTTACGGCATAAGAGGATATGATTTTACAGAGAATACAAATGGTATTTTGAGAAATAATAGTACTCATCCGGCACATGCTGGAAGTCAAGGAGATTCAGGTGGTCCATTTATTTGGAGCACATCAGGATATGGGGTATTGGTTGATAGTGATGGTGGATATCCATATACAAATAGTCAATATGGCAAATTAGAGTTTTACTATGGAGATATTCCTGAAGAAGGTAGGAGATATTCTAAAAATAATTTAGAATATTATGTAATGTTAGGAAGTCCGAAAGAAATAATGAAGTCATTTTCTGAAATATCTGGTAAATCTCCGATATTGCCTAAATGGTCATTAGGTTTTTCAAATTTTCAATGGGATTCTAGCGAAACAGAAGTTTTCGATATAATAGATACTTATAGGGCTAAGGATATACCGATTGATTCATTTGGACTTGATTATGATTGGAAGAAATATGGCGAAGACAATTATGGTGAATTTAGATGGAATACTTATAATTTTCCTTCCGCAACAAGTGCTTCTTTTAAGGCAATGATGGATAATAAAGGCATTAAATTAATAGGTATTACTAAACCTAGAATTGTTACAGAAGATATGAATGGTAATAGAACTTCTCAATATAATTATGCTAATACTCATAATTTTTGGTATCCTGGACACAATGAGTATCAAGATTACTTTATTCCAGTTAAAGTTAGAAGTATAGATCCATATAATAAAGATGTACGAGAATGGTATTGGAGTCATTCGAAAAATGCTTATGATAAAGGTATTAGTGCGTGGTGGAATGATGAGACCGATAAAGTTTCTTCTGGTAGTGCACAGTATTGGTTTGGTAATTTTACTACATTACATTTATCTCAAGCTATGTATGAAGGTCAGAGAGATTATGACCAGAATAGTAGAATTTGGCAAACTGCTAGAACTTATTATCCTGGAGCCCAAAGATATGCCACTACATTATGGTCCGGTGATATTGGTATTCAGTATCATAAAGGCGAAAAAATAGATTGGACAGTAGGGATGAAAGAGCAAAAAGATACAATGCTATCATCTATAAATTTAGGACAAACAAAATGGGGTATGGATATAGGTGGCTTTAATCAAGCGGATGGCACAGTCTTTAACCCAGAACCAGAATTGTATTCAAAATGGATGGCGTTTGGTAGTTTGGTTCCAGTTTTCAGAGTACATGGAAATAACCATCAAAAGCGTCAGCCCTGGTTGTATGGAAAAACTGCGGAGGAGATTTCGAAATATGCAATTCAAATGAGATATAGCTTGTTACCATACATATATGCTTATGAAAGGACTGCTTATGAGGTCGGATTAGGATTAGTTAGACCTTTAATTTTTGATTATCCAAATGATGAAAATTTAAAGAATTATACGGATGCCTGGATGTTTGGAGATTATATACTTGCGTCACCTGTACTAGAAAAAGGGCAATTAAATAAATCGATTTATTTACCTGATGGAAATTGGATTGATTATAATACAGGTATTGAATATCAAGGAGGAAGATATATAGATTATTCTTTAGATTCTGAAACTTGGACTGATATACCTATGTTTATAAAAGATGGTGCAATTATTCCGAATCAGAAAGTTATGGATTATGTAGATCAGGTTGCTACAAGTGAAATAAGTGTTAATGTATTTCCAACTTCAGCAGAAACAAGTTTTACATATTATGATGACAGTGGTAACGATTATAACTATGAGAATGGAGAGTTTTTTAAGCAAAAATTAAAAGCTAAAAAAGAAAATAATGAAATTAAATTTACAGTAAAAAGTAAAGAGGGAACTTATAATAGATCTGCATTTAATTATTTTATAAAAATATACGATGATGCAGCAAATATGGTTAAAATAAACAATATAATTATACCAAAAAAGATTGATTATTATGATGCTAAAAAATCAACTGGAGATTCCTATTTTACAGGTAAAGATATATACGGAGACTACACTTGTGTTAAGGTTTCAGGAGGGAGTAGTATAGACAAACATATAGTTTTGAGTGGAACCAACATAATATCTAATGATTATGTTAAGTATGAAGCGGAGGAATCTTCAATGTTTGGTCAAGATATATATAATAAAGCAAGTGTTAATAATAATCATTTAAATTATTCTGGAGAAGGATTTGTTGATAAATTAGATAAGGATGGTTCTGGAATTACAATTTATACAAAAGTAAAAACTAGTGGAGATTACCCTCTTAAAGTAAAATATTCATCTGCTACTGGAAATGCTGAAAAAATAGGTTTATATATTAACGGTAAATATGTAGATCAAATTTCATTTGAAAGTTTGAGTAATTGGGATACTTGGAGTTATAAAGAGATTGAAGTCCCTCTTACAAAAGGACATAACGCAATAACTTTTGAAACTGATATAGATACAGGAGATACAGGGAAACTCAATATTGACTTTGTCGATCTTGCTTTTGTTCCGAATAGGTATAAGTATGAAGCTGAAAACTCTGTTTTATCAGATGGTGCAAAAACAAATACAAATCATTATTACTATTCTGGAACTGCATTTGTTGATTCGTATGATAATATAGGTGCAAATAGTAAATTCTATGTATATGTTGATAAGAGTGATACATATAATGTTTCTTTAAGATATGCTAATGGAACAGGCAGCACTAAAACTTTAAGTAATTATGTAAACGGAGTAGATGTACAAACATTATATCTAGATAGTAATTCTAATAATTGGAATGACTGGAATAATTATAATCATATTGTAACACTCACTAAAGGAATTAATATTATTGAGTATAAAAGGGATGCTAACGATTCGGGACAGGTCAATTTAGATAGAGTTGTGTTAAGTACGTCTCCAATTATTAGTATTACTTCAGAAAAGAATATTTTAGATAATGGTAATTTTGAGAGAGCGAGTGATGATGGTGCATGGAATGAATGGCATCCAGCTGGGCAAGCGATTGCTTACGGAATAGATAGTGGTTCAGGGATTAATCCTCCAGAATCAGCGCATAACGGTAATAATAGGGTTTATATGTGGAGTAATAATCCGTATAAACAAAGTATACACCAAGTAAAAAATTTGCCAAATGGTGATTATAAGTTTAAAGCTTGGGTTAAAGTTTTGAATGCTACACCGAATATAGCAAGAGCAGAAATTTCTAATTATGGTGGCTCGCAAATTAATTTAAATATAAACTCTAACAATTGGCAATTGGTGTCCTGTGACTTTTCAGTAACTAATGGATTTGTTGACATTGGATTTTATGTTGATTCACCTGGATATACAACATTGCAAATTGATGATGTTAGTTTGGAGCAAATAAATTGATATATTCATAAAAATCGTTTAGACTTATATGATATATCATATAAGTCTAAACGAAAAGAGGTTATATATTATGGCGACAATTAAAGAAATTGCATCAGAATGTGGAGTTAGCTCTATGACTGTATCTAATGTTATAAACAAGAGATTTCATAAAGTATCAAAACAAACTATAGATAGAATTGAACAAGCAATGAAAGAATTTAATTATGTTCCTAATATGCAAGCTAGAGCACTTAAATCAAACAAGTCTAATATAGTTGTTCTGGTGATTCCACATTCTCTTGACAGAGACCCTGACAAGAATAAATCTATGGATAATCCTTTTTATGGTGAGTTTATAAATAGCGTTGAGTATAACCTTAGAAAAAATGGATATTATATCATGTTAAAATTTGTTGATGAAAATGAAGTTTATTATGATTCCTTGAAATTATGGAATGCTGACGGTGTTATTGTCCTTGGTGCAGACCAGAGGCAGTTTGATTTGAATTTATTAAACGCGGATATTCCATTTGTACTGGTTGATACATATATTAATAATACGGATTCTTACTGTACTGTTACTAGTGATGATAGAAAAGGCGGGGAATTAGCAGCTAAGTATCTTTTGAAACAAGGATGTAAGAGATTGGGGGTTGTTGGGACAGACATAAGTATTAATGGAGTTTCAAGGGAGAGATATATAGGTTTTAGTCAACATTTAGAAAGTAGAGGTGTATTGGTAGAAGAAAAGCATATTTTTGAAGGATTTCCAACCTATAATTATGGAATAAAAATTGCAAAAGAAATATATTCTTGCAATTTAGATGGATTATTTGCTTTTTCTGATATGGTTGCACTTGGTATAATTGAAGGGTATAGAAATATAGGCAAAAGCATACCGAAAGACATATCAATAATAGGATTTGACGGACTTTTCATTGGAGAAATTTCTAATCCTAAATTGACTACCATTATGCAGAATGTTTATCAGAAGGGTAAAAAAACAGTTGATATTTTATTAAATGCGTTAAAAGATAATAAATATCAAAAAAACATAGTTTTGCCAGTTAATCTGGTTGTTAAGGAATCAGTTATAGATTGATTTAAATAAGAAAGGACAAAAAATGAAAAAATTTAGTAAACTTATTTCAACTCTTTTAGTTGTAATGTTGGTTTTTACCGCTTGTTCTAAAGGTAACCAAGATGTTACAACAAATACAAACCTTGAAAAAGAGAGCAAAACGCAAAAAAAAGAAGTTAAAAATGAAGATAAGCCTGTAGAGATAACATTTATGAATTATTCTTCATCAGGTGCCAATGAAGATAATCTACAGAAAATGATAGATGCTTTCACGGATAAAAATCCAAATATCAAAGTTAAAGTGCTTACATATGGTTTTGGGGATTATTTCCAACAACTTGCTACAAATGTAGCGGGTGGAACTTTTGCAGATGTATTTGAATTAAATATTGAAAACTTTAGAGCTTATGCTAACAAGGGGGTTATAAGCCCGTTTGAAAATGTTGATACTTCTAAAGTTCACCCTACAACTCTTGAAGCATTTAAAGTGGACGGTATTCAATATGGATTGCCCACTAAGTTTTCAAATGTTGTTATGATTTATAATAAAGATTTATTTGACAAGGCGGGTGTAGAATATCCAAATAAAGATTGGACCTGGGAAGACGAACTTAAAGCAGCGCAGAAAATAAGAGAACTTGGTGATGATTACTTTGGAGTTTATAGAGCCATACAGACCTGGGAATTTTATAAAACTGTAGCACAAAATGGTGGTTCAATGATGAATAAGGAGCAGACAGAATTTACTCTTAATTCAGTAGAAAATATAGAAGCACTTACAAATATGATAGATAGGATAAACAAGTACAATGTTACACCTAACAAAGATCAGATGGGTGGAATGGGCGATTGGGACTTGTTCAAGTCGGGTCGTTTAGGAATGCTTGTTACAGGAATTTGGGCTTTCCCTGACTTTACCGAAAACTGTGATTTTAATTGGGACATAGTTGTAGAACCTGGAATGAAGCAAAAAGCTACACACTTCTTCTCAGATGCTATAGTAGTTAGTGATAACAGTGAAAACAAAGAGGCAGCTATGAAATTTGCTGCATTTATATCTGGTAGTGATGAAGCTGCAAAAATAAGATTAGAAGCTAATTGGGATTTACCTGTTGCACTTACAGATGAAGTGAAAGGTATATATCTTAAAACTACACCGCCTGATAATAAGCAAGCAGTAATAGATTCATTAGAGTATTTAGTAATGCCGCCATCACTAGAAAACTTTAACCAAGTAGCAGATATTTTGGGTGGATATTTAGAACAAGCATTGGCTGGGAATATGAGTCCAAAAGAAGCTCTTGATAAAGCACAAGAAGAAATATCTTCTAAATTTGAACTGAAATAGCTAATATAAGTAAGGGGCTATTTGTTAGAATAGCCCTTTATGAAAGGACATATAATGAATTTGTTTATTAAGAAGAATTCAAAGTGGATAGTAATATTTTTGAGTATAAGTATTATTGGATATTTAGTATTTTCTCTTATTCCTATGATATCTACAGTGTATCTCAGTTTGACTTCTTGGGATATTATAAGTGGAACACCAGAGTTTATAGGATTTGAAAATTATAAAAACATATTTTTTACTAATGAGTTTTATCTTGTTATTAAAAATACTCTGAAATTCATTGTATTATATATGCCGATGATGTTAATTTCAGCAATATTTTTAGCATTGCTTTTTAATACAGATATAAGAGGTGTTAGTATATTTAGAGTTTTATTGTTTATTCCTGTACTTACTTCTTGGGTTGCAGGAGCTATGATTTGGAGAACAGTACTTAGTACAAAATATGGATTGCTAAATAATATTTTGGAATTAGTAGGTGTAAGTGGGCCAGGATGGCTTACAGATCCTAAGTGGTCTATGGTATCTATTGCCATTGTTAGTGTCTGGAAAGATTTAGGTTTCTTTGCTCTTATAATATTTGGTGGACTTAGGGGAATTGACAGATCTATTCTTGAAGCTGCAAAAGTTGATGGAGCAGGTCGATTTTCAACATTTAAAAGTATAACATTACCAATGATAACACCAACGTTATTCTTTGTTATAATAACTTCAATTATAAATTCCTATCAATTATTTCCACAAGTTATGGTTATGACGGAGGGAGGACCGCTGGGGTCAACTCAAGTTATGGTTGAGAGAATTTATAATTATGGATTCAGATATTATCAAATGGGTTATGCATCTGCTTTAGCGGTTATACTATTTATTATAATACTTATAACTACACTTATACAATTAAAGCTACAGAAAAGGTGGGTTTATTATGAATAAGAATAAAAAAGTAGTAATTATTTTGTTATTTTTAATAATATTTACTTTAATTAGTATCGTGCCATTTTTTTGGATGATTTCAACTTCTCTTAAAAGTGCAGGTGCATTAATGTCAATTCCAGTTGAATGGATACCTAAAAATGTATCTTTTAAATCATATATAAAAATATTCACAAAGTTGCCATTTTTAAAGGCATTAGCTAATAGTGTATTTATAAGTGTTAGTTCTACTATAATTACCGTTGTTGTTTCTAGTATGGCTGCATTTATATTTGCTAGATTTGAGTTTAAATTTAAAAAGCTTATATTTACATTATTTTTAGCTAGTATGATGATACCCATGCAAGTTACAGGCATACCAATATTTATCATTATGACTAAATTCAATTTAGTTAATTCTTATTTAGGTGTAATAGCTCCATCAATATTTAATGTTTATGCCATATTTTTGTTGAAGCAACATATGATGAGTATCCCTAAGGATTATATTGAGGCTGCAATACTTGACGGAGGAGGATTTGTGAAAATATATAGTAAAATAATTATGCCTATGTCTATTGTTCCTTTGACAACGCTATTTGTTATAAATTTTATGAATTATTGGAATGACTATTTTTGGCCGCTTATTATACTGACAGAACCTGATAAAATGACTTTGCCTGTAATACTTAGTAAAATAAATTCTCAATACGGAACAGAATATAATACATTGATGGCAGGTGCTCTTATTTCTTTAATTCCTATACTTATTGTTTATGCTTATGCTCAAAAGTATTTTATAAAAGGAATACAAACTGGAGGAATAAAATAAGTTATGATACTTAATAAGTTAAATATTAATGATAATAATTTTTTTATGAATGAATCACTTAAAATATATAATAATATTTCTCAAATAAAAATAGATACAAAATATACGAGAGTCTTTGGTCTTGGTCAAAGATATAATTCTATTAATCAAGCTGGAAATGTATTAGTGAATATGGTAGAAGAAAAATTTTGTCATCAAGGTAAAAAAACATATTATCCATTACCATTTTTTATTTTAGATAATGGATATGCTTTTTTTCTTCATACAAAATATATTGTTGAATTTAATTTTAAAGAGGTCATAGAAATTACTGTTGAGAGTGAAGCAAATGGAGAATTGTATATTTTAAAAGGTAAATATTTAGAAATAATAAGTGATTTTATTAATATAACAGGTAGTAGATTAAAAATGCCAAAATGGTGTTTTGGGCCATGGCTTTCAGCACATAGATGGAATACTCAAGATTTGGTATATGATGTTTTAGATAAAGCACAGAATAATGATATACCTTTTACAGTGATGGTATTAGAGCAATGGTCGGATGAAGCAACATTTTACATATTTAATGGAGCAAAATATCCTGATAAATCCGTAATAAGTTATGATGATTTTGATTTTTCATCTAGTCCTTGGAGTAATCCTAAAGCTATGATAGATACACTACATAATAAAGGGGTTAGATTGTTATTGTGGCAGTGCCCAGTTTTAAAACATATACCCGCTGATGAGCCTAGAAATGTAAGGCATAAGAATGATTGTGAATTTGCAATAGCTAATGACTATGTAGTAAAATCTCCGGATGGGATTTACACTATATCAGATGGTAATTGGTTTGGTAAATCTATGATACCGGATTTTACTAATACCGATGCTAAAAAGTGGTGGTTTAATAATAGAAAATATTTGTTAGATATTGGCGTTGATGGCTTCAAGACAGATGGTGGTGAGTTTATATATGGTGAAGCTTTAAACAGTATAAATGAGAATGAAAAAGAATTAAAAAATAATTATGTGCTAGGATATGTAAGTGCATATAATGAATTTTTATCCAATAAGGGCATTGTCTTTAGCAGAGCGGGTTATATAGGTTCAAACTCTTATTCAGCATATTGGGCAGGAGATCAAAAATCAAATTTTGATGAGCTAAAATCTGTTTATAATGCTGGTATAAATACTTCAATTTGTGGTGGAATAAATTGGGGATTTGATATAGGTGGTTTTTCAGGAGAATTGCCAGAGTTAGAGTTAATATATAGGGCTCATCAATTGGCTGTATTTAGTCCAATTATGCAAGTTCATTCTGAACCTGTTGGTGGACAGTTTTCTATAACAGATCCAGTTAAAAAATTTAATAATGAAAGGACACCTTGGAATTTAGCTAAAGGTAATAGCGAACTTTTGACAGATATAAGGAATTTGTATAATCTTAGAATGAATGTACTACCATATATTTATTCAGAGTATTTAAAAGCTTTGGAGAGTAATACTACTTTAATGAAACCGATGTTTTTAGAGTATGATGATATGTATGTCTATGAGCAATATCTATTTGGCGGTCTTATGGTTGTGCCTATACTGAATAAAGTTTGTTCAAATAAAAAAGTTATATTCCCTGATGATAGTGTATTTTATGATATTTTTACTCATAAAAAATATCAAAGTAGTTTCGATTTTGAACATATAAAGTTGAAAGATATGTTTGTTTTTATAAAAGAGGGAGATGCTTTGGCTAGGAGAGAAAAAAGTATAATACCTAATAGTGTAAATAATTCTTTAATGTATACTAAATTAGAGTTTAGTTTATTTGGTGCGAAAGGTAGATATAGATTTATTGATGACGATAATGATTTTGAAATAATATGGAATGATCATGTAGTAGATATAATAGGTAATTGTAATATAGATGTAAATTATGAAATAATAAATTATTTGGAGGCAATATGATAAAAAGATATATACTAGGAGAACCTATATATACAGGTGCTGTAGTAAGGGATATAAAAGCTGAAAGTGTACTGTGTGAAATTTTTGAATTTTATGAAAATGGATTTAAGTTTGATATTGATAAAGATGATATAGTATATGGCCTTGGGCAAGCTGTTCGTGGACTTAATAAGCGTGGATATATATATCAAAGTAAATGTAGCGATGATCCAGTTCACATAGAGAATAAATATTCGCTTTATGGAGCACATAATTTCTTTATAATCTATGGTAAGAAAAATTTTGGAGTATTTGTAGATACGCCAAGCAAGGTGAGTTTTGATATGGCTTTTACTAGTACTGATGAATTGAAAGTAGATTTAGAATACAGTGATTATAATTTATATATTATAGAAGCTAGTACTTTGACAGAAATAGTTCAGGAGTTTAGACAGCTTATAGGTAAGTCTTATATGCCGCCTAAATGGGCATTTGGATATGGTCAGAGCAGGTGGTCATATTATAACTCTGATGAAGTAAGAGAAGTAGTAAAAATCCATAAAGAAAACGATATACCACTAGATATGGTATATCTAGATATAGATTATATGAAGGATTATAAGGACTTTACTATCAATGAAGATTTATTTCCTGATTTTGAGAATTTTGTTAAAGAAATGAAAACAGAGGGAATACGACTTATACCTATAATAGATGCAGGCGTTAAGATAGAAAAAGGCTACGATGTATATGAAGAGGGTGTTGCTAACAATTATTTTTGTAAGAAAGCAGATGGAAGTGATATAATTTGCGGAGTTTGGCCTGGAGAGGTACACTTTCCTGACTTTCTTAATTCGGATGCTAGAAAGTGGTTTGGCAATAAATATGATTTTCTTATATCAAAGGGAATTGAAGGTTTTTGGAATGATATGAATGAACCCGCTATATTTTATACAAAAGATAGACTTGAGTCTGTATTTGATGAGATAGATAAATATAGAGATATGAATTTAGATATATATAAGTTTTTTGAATTTAAGGATACTGTTGCTAATTTATCTAATAATGAGGAAGATTATAAGACTTTTTATCATAACTATGATGGTAAGAAATATAGACATGATATAGTGCATAATTTATATGGGTATAACATGACTAGAGCTGCTGGAGAGTATTTTGACAGTTTAGATAAAGAGATACTTATGTTTTCTAGATCATCTTATATTGGAGCTCATAGATATGGGGGTATATGGCAAGGGGATAATTGCTCTTGGTGGTCTCATATCGAACTTAATATGTATATGACTATGTCTCTGAATATGGCGGGATTTTTGTATACGGGAGCAGATATAGGTGGATTTGGAGATAATTGTTCGCCAGACCTTATGCTTAGGTGGCTGGAGTTTGGCATATTTACACCGCTTATGAGAAATCATTCAGCCTTGGGAACGAGAAGACAAGAAGTGTATCAATTCGATAATATGTCAGATATGCGAGAAATTATTAAAATAAGATATGTGCTTATGGACTATATATATAATGCATTTAAGAAAGCAGTAGATAATAATACTATGTATATGAGGCCATTATCATTTGACTACTCAAATGATATAGCCGCTAGAAGAATAGAAGATCAAATATTAGTTGGAGACAGTATAATGATAGCTCCAGTGTATAAGCAAAACGCCTTAGGTAGAATGGTTTATTTACCTGAGACGATGAAGATGCTTAAACTTCGTTCAGTACATGATATAGAAGAAAAAGTGCTTGAAAAGGGCTATCATTACATTGATGTGGCATTAAATGAGGTACTTATATTTATTAGAAATGGGGAAACTTTGAGTTTATCATTTGACGAAAAATATTTTTCAAGTGTTAAAGATAAAATTATAGAATATTCCTGTGAGGTATAACTTACTAAAAAATATATATAGAATAATTATATATATAAATTTAGAAAAAACGAGTCCAGGTTGAGACTGTACAAAATTTTATGTATGAAAACCTTTCTGATTAAGGTATAGTAAACTTAATCAGGGAGATTTTTGTGATGGGAAGAAAAATTTTCAAAATACCACCACACTTTACGTTGGTTTTTCGATTAGCTAAATATTGGGATTTTTATTTCCTTTACTTCAACATTTTAAATTTAATAGACCAAAATAGGATCTTATTCATTGAGGGAGTAATTACAACTTGATGCCCCGACCTTTCTACTGAGCATACACTCGGTTTAAGTGAATACTAGAAATCAAGGACATTTAGAGTGTGAGCGTTAACTAAGTCTGTTATGGGGCTGGATTGGCAATCTAACCGAGATGATATAAATGGTAATAATGGTATTTTTAAAAAGTGGATGAAGGCTTATTTTTACAATCATCTGTATGTAACTACAGTAGAGGAAATAACCGGACTTAAGCTAAGTATATATAGGGATGAATAAAGTCCAAAATATGGGTGTTAATTTGTAAAAAACTATAAGTTTGATAAAAGTTATCAAAGGGTAAGAAGAAGTGGAAAAGTAGTTTATAGGGACTTGTGAGACGATAGAAAAACTATTGTCTTTTTTCGTGCTCAAAAAGGAAAAAAAATAAGCTGATGAGACATCTTTGAGAAACTCAAAAACCTTAATGCATAGCTTTGTGTCAAGGGATGGAAAAACTCAAAAATTATGATTTTTATGAAAACCCAATATTGACAATAAATCTCAATTATGCTAATATATCACTGATATATATCGGTGATATATTAGGGGTTTAAATGGATATAAAGTCTCAAACACAAGCGAAAATTATAGATGTTGGGAAAAAAGAATTTTTAGATAAAGGTTTTAAAGATGCTTCTCTTAGGGGCATTGTAAAAGAAGCGGGTTTCACGCAAGGTGCTTTTTATGGCTACTATAAAGATAAAGAAGAGTTATTTATTTCTATCGTATCTGAAGTAGCGGATGGTTTAATGGAACGATTTAAAAAGGCTCAAGAAGCTCATTTTGATTTAATTGAAAAAGAGGACACAAAAAAGAGTAGAGAATTATCGACAAATTATCTTAAGGACTTTATGGAGTATATTTACGATAATTTCGATGTTTTTAAATTGATTCTTTGTTGTTCAGATGGTACAAGCTATGAAAATTATGTTCATGATTTAGTGGAACTAGAGGTGAAAGAAGCGAGCAAGTATTACGAGATGCTTAAAGATAGGGGGAAATTAGAAGGTGAAGTAAGTGTTAACTTACACCATATGATAACAAGTGCTTATTTTACAGCCGTTTTTGAAACAGTCGTTCATGATATGAGTAGAGAGGAAGCGGAAGGATATATTAACGACCTAGCAACATTTTTTAATTCGGGTTGGGAATCAATATTAAAAATTAAATAGTGTCATAACGTATTAATTATTCATTATACATTAGTTACAAATTAGGCCATTCAAAACGAATTAACTCGTTGGGCAGAAAAAATGGCAAATGAGCGACAAAGAAATTTTCTGATCAGGAATAAGCGAAATGAGAGTAAAATGGAAAGCAATAAACTGCAAAATATATTAGCGATTAATTCAAGCCTACGTGGTGCAAGGGGTATATCGCATTTTTTAATAAATAAAATATTTGAAGGTGCTAAAGCGCATGGCGCAAGTTGTGAAGTTATCAATTTGGCAGAGATGAATTTAAGACATTGCACTGGGTGCAAAAAGTGTCAGATTTTGGGCAATGAGCAAACATGTATATTTGATAATAAAGATGATGTTGCACATATTTTTGAAAAGATTAGAAAAGCGGATATCATCATATACGCAACACCGATATACGTATTTGGTTTGTCTAGCTTGTTAAAAATCCTTTTAGAGCGAACATTTTATACTTCAAAAGTCGATCAATTGTGTGTTACCGGTAACGGGTTAGTTTTTCATGATATTGATGCAAGCATAAGTAGCAAGCCGTTTGTATCACTAATATTGTGTGATAATATCGAGGCGCTAACGACAAAGAATACATCGATATTCTTTAAAACCTATGGTAATTTTACAAATTCAACGAATATTGGTCAGCTAATTAGACCATCAGCTAATTTGCTACAAGCAAAAGAGATTGAAAGAGAACAACAAATTGTAATTTGGGAAATAGAAAATGCCTATGTTCAATCAGGTAGAGAGCTTGCTTTACAAGGGTATATTTCTAAAAAAACACAGAAAATTGCTAATCAGGATATCATCGTGATTCCAAAAATTGCCAAGGTATTTCTTAAACTAGGCATAGCTAGAAAGAAGCTGAATGAAAAAATACAAGCGCATATGCAAAGACATTAGACATTGCATCAATAATTGTATGATAGTAAGGATAGATTTTTATGTGTTAATTGATGGATGGTGTTATTTAAGTTGATGAAAGCGTGTTAGTCATGCGCAGCTTCATGCTATATATGTAGCAAAACGGAGTCAAAGTAGTTGGTTTTAAAAGGATTGTTAGCTTTAAACGTGAAGGAGATCAGAAAATGGATGAAGAAAAACTATTAATGAAAGATTATATTTCGATGGGAATATTTTCTCTTATTTATACGGTGATAGCTTTTGTTATCGGTGGGATAGCTCAGATGACACCGATAACATTTCCGTTTATGCCACTTATCGTAGCATTGTTTACCGGTACCGTATTTATGCTTTATGTGTATAAAATACCAAAACGCGGTTCGCTCATTGTGTTGGGTATCATTGCAGCGATTATATTATTTTTAACGGGAATGTTTTGGACGATGAGCTTGTTCTTTATTGTATTTGGTTTTATAGCGGATTTGATATGTGCATCAGGAAAATTTCGCTCTTTTAAGAAAAACTTGATTGCTTATTGTGTGCTATCTTTATCCCCAATCGGTGCCTATGTACCGATGGTACTTTTACCGAAACAATTTGCTGAATTTATGAGTAAAAAAGGAAATGTGGCAGCATTTTCAGATGTTATCAATAAAATATCGATAAGTTATTGGATAATACCTGCGATGGTCGTTGGTACGGTAATTTGCGCAATTATAGGTGGCTTCATTGGGAAAAAACTTTTGGCGAAACACTTTAAAAAGGCAGGGATTATTTAGATGGAATTGGACCCAAGGACTAAACTTTTTATGTTAGCTTTCACAGGAGTGTTAATATTTATAAATAATAGAATTGAAGTAGAATTATTATTTATATTAATACCTATTATTTTATTTGCTGGTTTGAAAGAATTTTTCTTTTTATTAAAACAGGTAATGATAGTCACTTTGTTGATTTTAGTACAAATGTTCTTAACGCCTATCCTTCCTCCAAGCATAGGAGGAATTATATATATATTTTCCATGTACATTAGAAAGTTAATTCCGTGTTTTATGCTTGGGAAATATATAATAAGAACGACAAAAGTAAGTGAGTTTATGGCAGCCCTTCATAAGATGAAGGTGCCAAAAGGATTTTCTATCGCTCTTACGATCGCTCTTAGGTATTTTGCGGTAATAAAGGAAGAATGGTTATATATAAATGATGCGATGAGGCTTAGAGGGATTTCATTATCATTTTTTGGTTTTTTAATACATCCACTAAGAACGTTGGAGTATTTATATATTCCTATGCTAGTATCGGCATCAAAAGTATCCGATGAGATTACTCAAGCTGCTATTACTAGGGGGATAGACCATATGAATAGAAGAATTTGTGTAACAGAAGTAGGTTTTACGATTAGAGATTTAGTGATTTTCATAGTGTATTTCATAATACTAGTCTTGTTTATAGTACTTTCACAGTTTTCATAGGAGGAGTCTTGATAGAGATTAACAATGTAACATTCGCATATCATGAAACAGAAAATTTAAAAAATATATCCATATCAATACCTAAAGGACAAGTTGTTTTACTCTGTGGAGAAAGTGGTTCTGGAAAAACAACTATTACAAGGCTTGTAAACGGACTTATTCCACATTATTTTTCTGGTAAATTATCTGGGGGGATAAAAGTTGAAAATTTGCAAACGAAGGATGTAAATATTGAAAATTTATCGGATATGGTGGGTTCAGTTTTTCAAAATCCGCGTACGCAGTTTTTTAATTCAGATACGGATAGTGAAATAGTTTTTGGGTTGGAAAATCAAGGGATGGCGATACCTGATATTAAGGAGAGACTTGAGAATATTACGGAGGAATTAAATTTAAAAAATTTAAGGGGCAAAAGTATTTTTGAATTATCATCAGGGGAAAAACAAAAAATTGCCTTTGCGTCATCGTATGCGACATTTCCGGATATATTAGTATTAGATGAACCCTCTTCAAATTTGGATTATAACGCTATTATTGATTTACAAAACTTACTGAAAAACGCCAAAAAAATGGGCTTGACGATACTTATATCGGAGCATCGATTATGGTATTTGATGGATATTATTGACAGAGTAATTATTATGAGGGAAGGTCTTATATTCGGTGATTTCACGAAAAATGATTTTATGTCGATTAAACCAGAAAATTATAAAAACCTAGGACTTAGGTGCAGGTCGTTAAATGAGATATATTTTGAAAATACATTCATAAGCAGAGAAAGTTCTGCCTTCGATGTCGAAAATATATCAGTGTATTTAGGGAAAGAAGAAATAGTAAAGGATGTTTCCTTTAAGGTTTATCGTGGAGAGGTTACTGCTATTACAGGGAGTAATGGTGCGGGGAAGACAACCCTAGCTAGAGCATTATGTGGATTACAAAAATTTGAAGGTAGTATAAAGATAGATAACGAGAGTATAGGAAGAAAAAAATTAGTAGACTTATCTTATATGGTAATGCAAGATGTGGGCTATCAATTATTTTCTGAAAGTGTTGGCGGAGAATGTCGATTGGGACTGAGAAGGATCGAAGAAGAAAAAATTGATGAGACGCTTGAACTTATGGGTTTAACGAAATACAAAAAGCGCCATCCGTTATCCTTATCTGGCGGCCAAAAACAGCGTTTAGCAATTGCAATAAGTATGATTTGTGAGAAGAAAATTATCGTATTCGACGAACCGACAAGTGGACTGGACCTAGAAAGCATGAAAAAGGTTTCTGAGTTAATACTTAGTTTGGCTAAGAAAGGGAGCTTTGTTTTTGTCATAACACATGATAATGAGCTTATTGCTAGTGCTTGTTCAAGAGTAATACGTTTAGAAAATGGCGGAATTATAAATGATTTAAAAAAAGAAGAATTTGGCGTTTTGCTAAAAAAGGACGACGGTATAGTTGAAAAGTGATAATACCATTTTAGTAATATCACAGTTTGCTAGATAGTGTAAACCAAAGATGATTGCTTCGGGATTTACTGCGATTATGCCAGCTTCTCTGCTGGGCGTCTTGCCACTTGGTTCGTATTGGGGTGTTCAGCAAGTCACAAGCAAGTCATCGCTGTAGCAAAAAGCATGTTGCTATGACTTTAGTATGAATTTACCAGATGGCTATAATACCGTTCTTTTAGAAGGGGGAGCTGGTCTATCTGGTGGAGAAAAGCAACGAATTTCTATTGCCAGATGCCTACTTAAAGACGCACCAATAATTATTTTTGATGAAGCCACTGCGAGCATAGATCCAGAAAATGAAAAGGAACTTCAAAAGGCCATATCAGCACTCACTAAGGATAAAACAGTAATAATGATAGCGCATAGACTTAGTACAGTAAGTAGTGTAGACCAGATTGTGGTCTTAAATGAAGGGGGTATTGTAGATATAGGTAGACATAAAGAGTTGATGCGTAGAGACGGTATATATCAAAAGTTTGTTGTATTAAAAAACAAATCGATAGCTTGGCAAATAAAGTAATTCATAGAGAGGAGAATTTCAAATGAAAAAATCAAGCAAGTGGAGTGTAAACAATGTTATAACAACGATTTTAATGAGTTTATTACTTATTGTCATTCAGTTTGCTGTCAATATGGTGTTTATGTTTAATGAGTTTACCAGTATGGTTTTATCGACAGGTGTTACCATGTTATTGTTAGCACCTATCTATTTTCTAATGGTGCAAAAAGTAAATAAAAGAGGGGTTTCTTTTGTATATTATAGCATTGTAGGGATTGTCTATCTCATTATGGGAAACTGGTATTTACTGCCATATATGATGATAGTAGGCGCTATTTTAGGACTAATTTTATTAAAAGAGGGTTCATTTAACGATAGTAAAAAACTAAGCATGGCTTGGATAACAGCAAGTTTACTGCAAAATGGTGTGAATATTCTTCCTATTGTGTTGTTTTGGAATGCTTGGGAGAATTTTGCCAGGCAAAGCGGTATGAGTGATGAATATATTAAAGCGTATGCGCATTATTTTACGGATGCAAAATGGGTTATTTTTATCATAATTTTTACGACATTATGTGGTGTTATTGGCAGTGTTTTTGCTAGCAAGTTACTTAAAAAACATTTCAAGAAAGCTGGCATTCTATAGTGAATAGAAGAAGCGCAGACTTGGCAGTAAATACAAAGCTATTTTCGTTTTTGCTTGTCTTTATCGTATCCCTTTTAGTAGTAGATTATAGGTATAACGGGTTGTTATCGATAATGGGTTTTATGTATTTACTAATACAAAGAAAATATAGGTTACTCACTTCTTTTGGAATATTTTATCTATTATTGTTTGGACTATTAATAGGCATAAGATTTTATTCGCTTAGAATAACGATATTGCCTGAATTTTATATACTTTTACTTTGGAATTTACTGCCCATCATGGTGTTTGCTTGGGATTTGATGACAACGCCTCCGGGAGAAATATCGGCGTTTTTATCTCGAATGAAAACACCAGTTTTTATAATACTGGGGGTTCTAGTAGTTTTTAGGTTTTTCCCGACGATGAAGGCCGAAGTGCGTAGAATTTCAAAGTCTATGAAAAATAGGGGGCTTTTGGATATGGCTCAGATTATTAGGCACCCCATTTATACAGTTGAGTTTGCATTAGTTCCTCTACTCATTCGTTCTATACAAATCGCTGACCAGTTGTCTATTTCTGCAATTACCAGAGGGGCTTTAAGTACAAATATTAGAGGTAGTTATTATGAAAAACAGATGAGAACATTAGACTTTATATGGATTTTTATTTGGCTAGGAGTGTTAAGTGTGAGTATCATTATAAGGATTGGGCAGATATGATAAAAGCAGAAAAACTTAGTTTTAAATATGAAATAAATGACCTAGGTGTAGAGGATGTAAGTTTTGATATAAAAGAAGGAGAATGTGTTGTATTTACTGGACCGTCCGGTTCAGGAAAAACCACGATAATTAGGCTTATAAACGGCTTGGCACCTGAATACTATTTGGGAGCAGTAAGAGGAAAACTTCTATTAAATGGAACAGAGAGTTCGGAAATAAACTTTTTTGAAAAGGGAAAAATCGTTGGGAGTATATTTCAGGAGCCACAGAGTCAGTTTTTTTCATCCGAACTGGCAGGAGAAATTGCCTTTGCATGCGAGAATTATGGTTTTGATAGAGGCGAAATAATTCATCGTACAGAAAACGCGATTCAAACATTTGGACTAAGAAATTTAAGGCATAAAAGCATTGACACATTTTCCAGTGGTGAAAAGCAAAAAACGGCAATTGGCGCTGTATATGCATACTCACCCAGTGTTTACGTTTGTGATGAACCTACCGCAAACCTCGATGAAGAAAGTGCTTATAAACTAGCTGATATTTTTAGAAAGCTAAAAAACGAGGGCAAGACTATCGTCATAGCAGAGCATAGATTATCCTATTTACAGGGCATTGCGGATAGATATATCTATATGAATAATGGAAAACTCGTATGGGACTACAGTGCCTGCGAATTAGAGCGTATGAACGAAAAAGAAAGAGAAGTTTATGGGCTTAGAGATGTTAAAAGAAATGAGAAGGTAGAATTACCTTTTCCAGTAGCAAATGGCAACGAGGTCTTAAGAGTAGAGGATATATCTTATCAGATAAGAGGTAATAATATATTAAATAAGATTTCTTTTACTGCCGGCAGTGGTCAGATAATTGCCATAACAGGTGATAATGGTTCTGGCAAAACAACATTAGCAAACATCATAAGTGGCTTAAAAAAACAGAGTGCTGGATTGATAGCAATTAACGGCAAGAAAGCATCTCCCGGAGATAGGAGAAAAAATATTTGGTATAGCGCGAATGAAACGGCCAGTCAGTTTTTTACAAGTAGTGTTTCTCAGGAGCTTGTTCTAACTATGAAACTATCAGATGAAATAATTGAAAAAGCGAAAAATTTGCTTAAAATATTAGGCTTATATAAATATAAGGATATACATCCATCGTGTTTATCAGGCGGTGAAAAACAGCGGCTATCCATAGCTTGTGCTTTGTTTTCTGAACGAAAAGTAATTATATTAGATGAACCTAGCAGCGGACTAGATGGATACAATACGAAAATAATAGCAAAAGTATTAAAGGAAGCTGCAAAAATAGGAAAAATTATAGTTATTATTAGTCATGATTATGAATTAATAAATGAAGTTTGCGAATATCAATTAGCATTAATTTAAGGAGAACATATATTTTTGAAGAAGGTAATATATGAAGAAAACCAAAAATTTTATATATAAAACGCAAATGAAAGAGGCAATAAAGAAACTATTAGAAATGCATACTTCTTTGGTAGAAAAAATAGAACTTGATTATAGAAAACTTGTAGATGAAAATGATCTGTCGGATAAAATGTTGGCAAAGCATTTAAAAAAGTCAATACTTCCTAGTATAGCTGTTTATAAAAGCCTTATAAATCATGGTATGAAAAGTAAAAACGCATATGAGATTGTGAGAAATTCTGTTTTACACGATGCTAAAAAGTCCCAAAGGATGTTTCAAAAAATAGGAAGACTTCCTTTCGGCTATTTTTTGATGAAATTTATGACGCCACTAGCTACAAAAAAGAATTTTGGAAAAGCGGGTTGGGATTTTGATTGGAAAAGAGTTGACAAAAGCGTTATTGAATTTGATTGTCATAAATGTTTTTATTTTGATATATTTCAAAAATATTCTGTACCTGAATTAACAGCTATATTTTGCGAAAGTGATGATGTAGTTTATGGAAATATTCCTAATATTACTTGGGCAAGAACTAAAACAATAGGAAATGGGGATAAAATATGCGATTTTAAGTTTATTAATTCAAAAAGAAAGTATTAGGGTAAGGTCTATGAATAATATGAAATTTTTGATTATTATAAGCTTAGTGATATTTATCAACAATAATGTTATTTATGCTAGTGGTTTAAGTAAAAGATATGAAGAAAAAATAGATGCGATTGCAGATGATTATATAGGGAAAACAGTCCCAGGAGCATGTGTCATTATCTCGGAACATGGAAAAACTGTCTTTTCAAAGTGTTATGGGTATTCCGACTTAGAGAAGAAAACGAGTATAGATGAAAATAATACATATTTTGAATGGGGTTCTATTACAAAAACGTTGGTTTGGATTAGTGTTTTACAACTTGAAGAAAACGAGTTAATTGATGTTGAGGCGGATATACGAGAATATCTGCCAAAGAATTTTCTAAAGAATTTAAAATATGAAGAAGAAATAACAATGCTGGATTTAATGAATCATACTGCTGGATTTGAGGAATTTTTGATGGATTTTAGGTATGCAGATAATGAAACTGAAATTCCATTATCAGAGGTTTTATCAGTTTATCAACCTAAGCAAATATTTAAGCCTAAAGTAGTATCTGGATATTCCAATTGGGGCGCAGCGCTGGCCGCCTACATCGTTGAAAAC
>PDWI01005409.1_pt1 | contig 30377 bp, 27 predicted proteins | sample 1430891 | NCBI WGS metagenome assembly PDWI01 (sample SAMN01162508, study PRJNA174530) | Oral metagenome, whole genome shotgun sequencing project. | biome: Marine environment; feature: Marine mammal; material: Swab sample of the gingival sulcus; isolation source: swab sample of gingival sulcus... | reverse complement strand
ACGAAGTTCAGACTTAGAAATGGGGATTATATCCAGCGTATATCCCAAAGGCTCTAGGACTTTAAACAATGTATCTATTTGCGGCGTAGTCTTTAAACTTTCTAGCCTTGCAATTGCCGGTTGCTTAAGTCCACTCATTTCCGCCAATTGCCTTTGTGATAATCCCCTTTTTTCTCTAGCCTCGATTAATTTGCCTATTAAATTAACCTCAAACTCTATTTGCGCTCTTTGCGCCTTATCAATTTTTGATCCGTCATTCATATAATCGCTCAAAGTTGTATATGTTTCACCATTTATTTTAACACTCATTAATACCCACTCCTTTCAATAAAGTCTTTTAATTTTAACCTTGCTTTTTCAAGTTCCTTTTTCGGCGTTTTTTGAGATTTCTTTATATCCAAAATTGCATTAAAATTTACATTTTTGTGCACTTTTTTGCGTATTGCGGCGAATCGTCGGGGTATATATGAAAAGGCGCAATATTAGGCAGCGCCTCGTCTAGAAGGAGGACTTATGAAAAAACGTTTAGCTTTACTACTCGCCATCGTAATGATGCTGTCATCATTTTCGTTCGCAGCGACAAACTATGAAGACTACGGTCAAGAACTTAAAACGCTCGGCGTCATCAAGGGCGACGAGAACGGCAACTTAAACGCCACTGAAAAATTGACTAGAGAACAGGCCATCGTCACTTTAGTGCGCATGATGGGCATGGAAAAGAAAGCTCTAGACTGCGTAGCAGACTCACCATTTAGCGACGTACCAGCGGATCACTGGGCTAAGCAATACGTGACGTTTGCCAACAAAAAAGGTTGGACAAACGGCATCGGCGACGGCCTGTTTGGCGTCGGTACAGATGTTACCATGCAGCAGTATTTAACGTTTATGTTGCGCGCGCTCAATTACACGGGCGACGACGTCTACGCCAGAGCTGCCGAAATGGCAGAACAAATGAAATTATTAAATGACGTTAAGGCAGCAGATCAAAAAGAATCGCTTTTACGCAGTGACGTCTTCGTCATTATGTACAATACGCTTTATGCTATGCCCAAAGACAGCACGGAAACACTCGGCGCTCAGCTCGGCATCCTGACAGCGGATACAGCTGAAGCGACACCGGTTACAGAAACTGTCTACCCACTTGAAATTGAAAACTACAACGGCGAAAAACTGGTCATCGACAAAAAGCCGATGCACATCGTTTCATTAAAGCTCGGCCTCGACGAATTATTGTTGGGTTTAGCTGAGACCGATCGCGTCGCCGGTTTATCAGGTCAAATAGGCAATTCTAAGAGCGTATCGTTAGCCGCTGAATACGCCGCAGACTTTCCCAAAATGGAAGACAACTTCGAAGTTATCTTAGCGCAAAATCCGGACTTAATCCTCGGTTCGAGCTGGATTAAAAAGGAATTATTGGCACAAATCGCCGATAATAATATCCCTTACTACGGCTACAAGTCACCGAACACCATCGAAGAGCAAATTCAAGTTATCAGAAACTTTGCCACAGTGCTCGGCGCGCGCCTTAAAGGCGAAGAGATTATCGCCGACTGGAACGCTCGCCTCGCCGTTATCGACGAAAAAGCAGCCACCATTAAAGATGAAGACAAGTTGATGGTCTTACCTTACAACATGCACGGCAAGACCAATGCCAAAGGCACAATCATCGACGAAATCATCTACCGCATTGGCGCTAAGAGTGCGGCTACAGAAGCCGGCATTGAAAAGCGCGCTAAAATTTCAAAAGAGAAAATTATTGAACTCAACCCCGATGTCATCTTAATGACTGCTTGGGGCATGGACGACCTCGACGAATTTAATAAATACGTCGAAGACATGAAGAACGATCCGGCACTACAAGGCGTCAAGGCCATTATGAATGACCGCGTTATCGTAGAAGACGGTCGCTATATGACAATCGTTACGCAACACTTGATCAATGGCGTCGAATTTGTCGCAGAAAATGTGTACCCCGAGGTATATGGCAAGTAAGGATTACTAACAAAAGCGAGATCTCTCCACTTATGTAATTATGTTTACTTCGTAAACACCGCTCACAAGTTCGCGTCCGGATATTTTTCCGGTAACATCGAGATGACAAGACTGCTGTTGTCATTTCGAGTGTAGGCAAAGCTGCAATCGAGAAATCTCGGGTTTTGAAGCGGGAGATTTCGACTTCGATCGAAACGACAAAGGAGCCAGCTAGCGTTTTAGGAGACTGCAATGAAGAATAAAAGTTTTACGACGTATATAGTAGTAGGCATCATTTTACTCATCATTTCAGTTGGACTGGCTTTGTCGATCGGTTCTGTCGAAGTTCCTTTTAACGAACTGATCAGCGTGCTGTCGCGTAAGAGCGACAGTACGCTTTATAACAGTATTATTCTCTACGTCAGGCTGCCGCGCGTCATCGTCGCCCTATTGGTCGGCATGAATTTGGCGGCGGCCGGCGTAACCGTACAGGCGGTCTTTCGCAATCCGATGGCCAGCCCCGGCATTATCGGCATATCGAGCGGCGCCAGCTTAGGCGCTTTAATTTGTATCGTCTTGGGCTTGCACTTTTCAAGCCTTTATTTTATTCCCTTTTTTGCCAGTGTATTCGCACTGGTCAGCGCCTTTGTGGTCTATCGCATCGCCAGCCGTTCGGAAGGCGGTCACATCGTCAGACTGATTCTGGTCGGCATCGCCATTAGCATGCTGATTAGAGCGGTCATTCAACTCATACTGAGCGCCGTCGACGAACAAAAGATTGCCCAATACGTCTTTTGGAGCATGGGCTCGCTGGCAGACAGGCGCTGGGAACACGTCACCTTAATGGTCATCCCGACAGCGCTCTGTCTATTGTACCTCACTTACCACTCGGCACATCTCAATATGTTACTGCTCGGCGAAGCCGAAGCCAAGACGATGGGCTACGACGTCAAGCGTGGCAAGCGCGCCTTTTTAATCGCCAGCAGCGTCGCCACGGCGCTGTCCGTCAGCGTCAGCGGCATGATTACCTTTGTCGGTCTAATCATTCCTCATATCGTACGCATTGCAGTCGGCGCAGATAACCGCAAATTGATGATTTTATCCATTATCTACGGCGGCATATTCTTGGTGATTTGCGACTTAATCGCCCGCACGGTGATTTCACCGGCTGAAATGAGCGTCGGCATTATCACCTCTATTGTCGGTGCGCCAATTCTACTGTACTTAATCGAGAAAAAGATGAGGTCACACCAGTATGATTAATATTCAAAACTTAAATTTTTCCTATACCCAAAAGCAAATCTTACATAATATTAATCTGAACCTGAAACGCGGCGAACTGGTCGGCATTATTGGCGCCAACGGCTCCGGTAAGACGACGCTGTTAAAGTGCATCGTCGGCCTCTATCAGAGTGACAACGCCATTTTGCTGGACGACCGGGCAATTGAATCTTACAGCTATAAAGAAAGGGCTAAAAAAATTGCCTTAATGCATCAATCTGAAATGATAAATTTTGACTTTTCCTGCTTTGACGTCGTATCCTTGGGGCGATTCGCCTATCTGGGCGGCTTTGGCTTGTTATCCGACGAGGACAAAGCCATTATAGGAAAAAAGATGGCTACGACTAAGACGACCGATTTTAAAAAGCGCGCCATTACGCGCCTGTCGGGCGGCGAAAGGCAGCGCGTCATGTTCGCCAAAACGCTTGTACAGGAGAGCCCCTATATTTTGCTGGACGAACCGACCAATGCGCTCGATATCAAACACCAAAAAGAAATCTTTGAATTATCGCAGCAGCTCTGCAAGCAAAACTGCGGCGTCATTATGACCATTCACAACATTAGACTAGCGGCAAAATACTGCCAGCGACTGATTTTGTTATCAAACGGTGAAGTGCTGGCCGACGGCAGTCCACAAGAAGTTATAACGAGTAAAAATATTAAGCGCGCCTACCAAGTCGACGCCGATGTCTACTACAATAAAAATAGCGATCAGATCGATTTTGTGGTAAAATGATTTGAAGCCGAAAGGAAGAAATTAATGATAAGAATTTACTGCGATGGCGCCTGTTCGGGGAACCAACACGATAAAAATCGCGGTGGCTGGGGTGCCGTTTTAACGTTTAACGCGCACGAAAAAGAAATTTACGGCGGCGCGCTGAACACGACGAATAATCGCATGGAATTGACGGCGCTACTGGAAGCGCTAAAGGCGATTAGCAATCGCCAACACGCCGTACAGGTGTTTAGCGACAGCGCCTACATCGTCAACTGTTTTCGACAAAAGTGGTATGTCGGCTGGCTTGAGCGCAATTGGCAAAATAGTAAAAAGCAGCCAGTTGAAAACCGCGACTTATGGGAAACCATACTGAACCTAATAAAACTTCACCCAGGCGTAAGCTTTTATAAGGTCAAAGGGCACTTAAATGTCGACGATGAATCCGCCATAAAAAAATGGCACGCCAAATTTAAAGCCGATTACAATATCGATATGCCCTACGACGTCTATAAAACGGCTGTCGCTTACAACAATCGCGCCGACGCCCTGGCAAATATCGGCATCGATCAATTAAAGGAGAATGACAATGAGTGATGCAATGTTAAAGGACGCTCTGGAATGCGTCAACAACAGACAATTTCAAGAGGCTACAGTTATTTTAAAGGAATTATTGGAAAGCGCTGAACAAGACGACCCCAACTACTTTAAGGGAATTAAACTGTACGCCGATATTTTAGGGCCAATTACCGGCCACGATTACAATCTGGCAATCGATTTTTATCAGCAGGTCGTCAATCAATGCGAAGACGATGCGCTTTATCAATCCGCCCAGATATCGATGTTGACGTCGTATCTCAATTTATCAATTCACTATATGGAAACCTTTGAAAACACAATTGACGTCATCGAATCGACAGACGATAATACGACTCAGATTTTAGCTGAATTGAATGCGCAGCGCGAAAAGTTTATCATTCAGCGCGCCGAATCGATTTATAAGGAAAGAATGTAATAAAAAAGAGAGGGCTCTTACACGATTGCCGTGCAAAGCCCTCAAACTGTAGAAAAATGACCAATTTAGTGTATTTCTACAACATCGTAACCGGCGTCGTCGATAATTTCAGTCAACTGCACATCTGTTAAATCCGCATTGAGTTCGACGATAGCCGTTTTACTATCCAAATCTACTACGACGCTCGTCACGCCTTCGCATGCCCCCAACGCCTTCTCGACGCGCGCCGTGCAGTGATGACAAGACATGCCGTCAATTTTAATTATTTTTTTCATAATCGTTCCTTTCTAATTTATAATTTTAAGCCCCTTAGTCTCAGCGCATTACTGACTACCGAAACGCTCGACAAGCTCATCGCCGCCGCTCCAATCATCGGGCTGAGCAACGGGCCACCGAAAATGTGCAAAACGCCCGCTGCTATAGGTATACCCAATATATTGTAAAAAAACGCCCAAAATAGATTTTGCTTAATGTTTTTAATCGTCGCACGGCTTAAATCAATCGCCTTGATGACATCGTTTAAATCGCTTTTCATCAAGACGACATCGGCGCTGTCGGCGGCGATGTCGGTACCCGAACCGATTGCAAAGCCGACTTTAGCATGCGCTAAGGCCGGTGCATCGTTGACGCCATCGCCGACCATGGCGACGAATTTTCCCTTTTCAATTTCGCGCTTTACGACGTTCGACTTTTGGTCGGGCAATACACCGGCGATGACTTCGTCTATGCCGGCACTGTCGGCAATGGCGCGCGCCGTCTGCGCGTTGTCGCCGGTCAACATAATGACTGCTATACCGCGCTGTTTAAAGGCCTTAACCGCGCTGATACTACTTTCTTTTAAGGGATCCTGAATCGCTATCAGCGCACAAAATCGGCCGTCGATTGCGCAGCAAATTGGCGTCTTGCCGGCTTTTGAAATGCCGTCATAAGCGTCCATGTCGACGGCGACGCGATTGGCCTCTAAAAAATCGGGCTTGCCGATGACGACCGATTTTCCTTCAACCGTCGCCTTTATGCCCTTGCCAATGGCGTCGCTAAACTCAGTTACCGGCAACACTTTTACGCCCTGCTGCTCGCCGTATTGCACAATCGCCCGAGCGAGCGGATGCGCCGAATTGCCTTCGGCCGACACGATGTGCACCAAATACTGTCTGTCTAGATCGCCCTGCCATAGCACGTCGACGACGATTGGACTGCCGGCCGTAATCGTTCCCGTCTTGTCGAGAATGACCGTATCGACGCGATGCGTATTTTCAAGTGCAGCGCCGCTCTTTATCAGCACGCCGTGCTCTGCCCCCTTGCCGGTGCCGACCATAATCGCCGTCGGCGTCGCCAAACCCAGCGCACAGGGGCAGGCGATGACCAATACGGCAACGAATATTTTAAGCGAAAAGGTAATGTCGCGTTCGGCAAAATACCAAAGCAGCGCCGAAAGTGCGGCGATCGCCATGACGACTGGTACGAAGTAACCCGATATAATGTCGGCAACGCGAGCGATTGGCGCTTTTTTGCCCTGAGCGTCTTCGACCATGCGAATAATCTTGGAAAGTACGCTGTCGTTGCCGACCTCGCTAACCCGTACGTCGATTGCGCCATTGTTGTTGATGCTGCCGCCGATGACGGCGTCGCCGACGCCCTTGTCGACCGGTATGCTTTCGCCGCTGATCATCGATTCATCGACAGCCGCCAAACCTTTTATGATGACGCCGTCGGCCGGCACTGATTCGCCGGCTTTGACGATGACGATATCGTCGACGGACAACTCTTCGATGGCCATCGTGACGATTTCCTGGCCGACCTTTACCTGTGCCGTCTTCGGCAATAAATTTGCCAATTTGCGAATCGCATCGGTCGTCTTGGCCTTGCTGCGCGCCTCTAAGAATTTACCGAGCATAATCAGCGCAATGATGACAGCTGCCGTTTCGTAGTAGAGCTGATGCACATAATGCGCATTGCCCTGCAAAATGCGCAGCGTACTGTAAAGACTGTAGCCCAATGCCGCCGTCGTGCTGACCGCAATCAGAGAATCCATATTGGGATTGCCCTTAAACAGCGTGCGATAGCCAATGCTATAAAACTGCCGCCCGGCAACGACGACCGGTAGCGTCAGCGCGAGTTGCACCAGCGCAAAGTTGAGCGGCTGCGCACCCGGCTGTAAAAACGCCGGCAACGGCATACCTACCATATGCCCCATCGAAACGATCAACAGCGGAATCGCAAAGAGCAGTGCGACGATCAATTTACGTCGCTTTTGGCGCATTTCGATTTCGGCCTCACTGATTTGTATTGCCGATTGTTCGACGATGACGTCTTTCGGCGCATAGCCGGCCTTTTGAATCAATGACTTTATTTCAGAAATTCTCATTAAATTGGCGTCGTAGTCGATCGTGGCGACGCCAGTCGTCAAGTTTACCACGGCGTCTTCTACTGCCGCCTGCTTGTTGAGCACGCGCTCAACCGCCGCCGAACAGGCCGAACAAGTCATGTCGTCGACTTTTAATTTAAGCGTCTTTATTTGTTTGTCGACTGAAGCGTGATAACCGGCGTTGTCAACCGTTGACAAAATGAGGTCATCGTCCACAGCTTGGTCAGATTCTACTGTCAACATATTAGTCGTCAAGTTGACCGTCGCCGACACGCCCTCTATTTTATTGACGGCGCGCTCGACTGCTCTAGAACAGGCTGCGCAAGTCATGCCATCCACTTTATATTGTTTCATATTCTCTCCATTTACTTATGGTAGGGTTCGCGCTTAATTATCTTAAAACTTCTGTATATCTGTTCCAACAAAACGACTTTCATCAACTGATGCGGAAAGGTCATATTGCCAAAGCTGAGCGCGTAGTCGCTGCGCTGTTTGACGCTGTCGGAAAGTCCCAAGCTGCCGCCGATCACAAAACTAATTTTAGAGCTGCCGGAAATCGCCAAGTCATTTAGCTTGCGGGCAAATTTTTCAGATGTAAGTGCCTTGCCATCGATTTCTAAACTAATTAGATAGTCGTCATCGCCAATCTTTTTTAGTATGCGATCGGCCTCGCGCCGCTTGACAATTTCCGCCTCTGCGGACGACAAATTTTGCGGTGCCTTTTCGTCGGCCACTTCAATTTGCTGTAATTTGCAATAGCGCGACAGCCGTTTAACGTATTCGTCAATAGCCGCCCGAAAGTGCTTTTCTTTTATTTTTCCAACGCTAATAATATTAATGTGCATTATTCTTCACGCACCGTACTATCTTCTGTCTTGTCGTAAAGCGACATATTCAGTTCGGTCATCTTAAAGTTGCTAATTGTCACATCTGAACTTTCAATTCTTATCAAGGCGAGTGCGATGCCGTCATGATAACTGTGATTGCCAGCGCTCGTTGCGTTCTTAATCAAAACATTTTGACTGCCGTCACAATAAATCGCACAGTCGCCACAATCTCTCACTATCAAATGGTTTAAGCGCACATTTTGACAGCTGTACAACACGACCCCCTCGGCGTCGGCGTCGCTGATTACGCAGTTGTCAAGCGCAATATTATTTGACGCGTCGGCGTAAAAACTATTGTAACCGCTGCCGTACAAAATGCAGTTGCTTATGCGCGAATTGCTACTGTTGAGCATTTCAATCGCATACCCTATACAACCGCTGTCAACCAGGTGACCGATGCGCAAACCTTCTAAATTGACGCCCTCACAGCCATTAATTCTGACTACGCTGTCGTATACCGTAGATAAAATCTGAGCCAAACCGTCATTGCAACTAATGGTCAAGTCCGCGACGTCGTGAATTGACAAAACGCCGTCTTTGATACCAGCGTAATCAGAAATGTAAGTATCGGATGAACTGAGGACATAACTGCCCGGAACTAAGTTGATTTTGGCACCGGGGACGATTGCATCGACTAACTCCTTTAAGTTGCGAACCGTTTTATAGTCCGATTGAGAACGCTGTTGGCGCGTCGACTTTATCTCCTTATAGTCCTCTAAATCGCGCTTTAAAGTGGATTCAATTACGGTGCTATAGTAAAAGTTCTGCTCTTCAGATGAAACTGCCGAAAGCATGTCTTCGAGCGGTTGATTATAGAGCATATAGTTTTCTTTTAAGGCGTTGAGCATCGCCATCAACTGCTCACCGTAGTAACTGTCCGGTCGATTTTTCAAATAATTGGACAGTGCCGTATAGAGCGCTTGATTGAATTGCAACGTGACGTTGTAGCCGCCAAAATCTGATATCGTAAATTCGATTTCGCTATCATCCTTCAAGCCGACAGCTTGATTGTATTTTGACGAATAAGCGCTGTCCCTAGACATGATTTCAAATAATAAATCTTTCATGGTGGACGCAGCGGACTGACGATAATCGTCGCTTAAAGCCATATAGAGATCGTCGCTCTGCGTCAACAAGTCAATAAAAAAGGGTATGTACGCATCTTCGCCGTACTCATATACGCCATCCGGATTACTCTTGGAGAGCTTTTCATATAAGTCGCCAAACAAACTGCGATACAAGGCATTCAACTTTAAAAAGTTGATGACGTCGCCATCGTCACTATCGATTTTAGCGATTAGCGCATCGTACAGGGAACTGCGGCTTTTATAATGTCCATAAGGGCTGTCGTAGAGCATCCCCTCACTGATCAATATGTCGTTGCTATCGACAAAGTAATTATTGCGCCGATAGGCCTCTTCAAAGTACTTGGCACCCAAGAAATCGCCGGCGTGCGGAATCGGAGATACCTTGTCGTTGACGACTTGCAGCGGATCGATTAACGCTTGATCGACCGCCAAGTAGAGTGCGCCGTTTAACTCATCCATCGCGCGGCTCTCCATGCGCGCCCCATATTCGTCTTCAGCCATCGTGCCGTCCATCACATCGTTAAACACATCTGCCAGCAACAAGTGATTTTTGCTGTGCGCCAAGGCATAGTTAAAGGCCTCGACATAGAGCGCCGTGTCGGTGGGGCGAACCGGCAACATGTCTTGGGCAAATTTTCTGAACGCCAAAACGATTTGTTCATCCGTCTTACAGGCTCTAATATCTGTCTTGTATGCTGCCAATTGAGATTTTATGACCACTGGCTCGTCTTTGAATATGCCCTTTACCCACTCGATTTCACTGCTAAAGCGATTTAAGTAGTCTTGATCGACAGTCGCATTGTAAAAAGCTTCGCCCACATAGTGCACGTCGCCGACATCTTTGAACCACAAACTGTCGCCCAACACACTGCCCTTTATTGGAAACTTTTTGACAATTGTATAGGCGCTGTCCGCCGCTATCGATGAATCGTCGATCTTTAACTCCACCGTGACCTGATCTTCACCAATATTGGTAACTGTAAGCCGCGCGTCTAAATAGCCCTCTTTTTCATCGAGGTATTCGGTCTGCCAGCTGTCGCCCAATTTGAGCGGCGATTTTAACCACAGGGTGCTGTGCTTAATTGAAAGGCTAAACATGACGTCGTCATAACACTGTATCAACTGGTCGTCTGTCAAAAAATAGATGTCATTGATGTAGTGAAACCTAGAATTAGCGTCTTGATATTCACCTTCAAAATAATATAGTCTTCCGTGCATCATGGCTTCGTCATTTGCACAGAGCATTTTTACCTGCATATCGTCTTTGGCAAAGTGATAGACTTTATTTTTCTCGGTATCGATAAGTTTCATAAGCGGCATGTCAAATGCCTCTAAAGACAGCTCCGCCGCTTCCGTGGTAGCACTGACTGTTTCTGTCGTCGTCTGCTCAGTGCTGGTCGTCGTTTCTTTAGCAACATCGTCGTTGCTACAGGCGACTGTAAACAATAATACAAAGACCAATAATAAAATAATTTTACTGCGCGCTTTCATAACTACTCCTTTTCTCTCAATGTCATCTATTTACTGCCCAATCTATAATAATTAGCTACCCGATTGCGGTAGGTTAGGTCTAGCATAACGTCTTTGCCGACGATAATATTTTGCTCTGCCATCATACTTTTAACTGTTTCATAGGCCAGCTCCGGCGTGTTGTTCTCGCGCGATAAATGCGCTAATAAAACCGTTGAAACCGCCCCCCTCTGAATTGCCTCGATTGCCGCCAAAGCGCAATTTTCATTCGATAAATGGCCTTGGTCGCCGACGACGCGACGCTTTAAGGGGTAGGGGTAACGGCCGGACATGACCATTTCGACATTGTGGTTGGCCTCGATCATTACCAAATTGGCCTCTTTTAAGGCCGCCAATAGACGATCGTCCATCTGACCCAAATCGGTCGCGATGACAATCTTGTCGCGTTTATTGGCAAAGCTGTAACACACCGGATCGACGGCGTCGTGCGATACGCCGTAAGGCGTCACTGCAATATCGCCAATTTGAAACGGCTCCCGATTGTCGATAATATTGATTTTAGCGGCATCGACTTTGCCAATTTTGGGCGCGACCGCCTGCCAGGTCGCCGCGTTGACATATATCGGCAAGTTAGACTTGCGGTGTAACACGCCGAGTCCTGCTATGTGATCGCTGTGTTCGTGCGTAATGACAATGCCATCGACGTCATCGGTCAATAAATCGAAGTGGCTGAGTGCCTGTGTGACATATTTCCCGGTGACGCCACAATCTAATAAGAGCGTCGTCTTTGTCGACTTGATCAGCTGACAATTGCCGCTGCTACCGCTCGCTAAAGATGAAAAAAGTAATGCCATATCAATCCTTTCAACCGGTTCTAATAGCACTATTGCAACGGCGCCTCTAAAAGCGCCGGCACAAATAGCTGTGCACCGCCAACCAGTGTAAATCTATAGTAGGGTAGGGCATCGCCCGACTTGACATCGTAACCAAATACGGTCTTTTCCAGTCTATACCCCAAATCGACCGATTTAATAGCGGTCGGCGCGTAATCTATCATTTGGTCAATCGCCGAAAATAAAGCTTGACTGTATAGTTTAATGTCGTGTGCCCGCTTGTCCGGTATGTGTAGTTTCATCCACCTGCGCTCGAAATCTACAATGCCGTCCGCATCGACTAACAGTCGCATCGACGTGTCGTCGATAAAGTAATCGCCATACATTTGTACGTAGTCAATCTGTATGCCTCGTTCGGTTTGTAAAGTTCCTTTTACTCTGTAGTCGTTTGCCAACCCCAACGTCTCTTCAATGAACTGTCTGGCCACTTCCTGGGCGCGCCCCACCGAGATGTCACCGCGATTGCCGTAACTGCGCTTGACAATGTAAAGCGTATTGTCTTGGAACGATAGCAAGTAGTCGTCGCCGACATAGGCGCCGTCATTGATCGCGTATTCGCCGAGGATGCCATCGGCCAGCGATACCATATTATAAACCTGATACCCGGCCATCATTTGCGGCATGCTTTGCACAGCGACGGCATCATCCGGTATCTGATTTTGAATGTCCTTATCGGCCAGTATTTGATTGATTAACTGCTGCTGTCTTTGCTCGCTCATCAACTTTGCGGCGTTTCCATCGTAGACGATGAACAGTACAATTATCGCATTGGTAAATAACAACGCAATGATTAATATTGTCTTTACTCGCGACCAATCCATTAGCGCACGTCCTTTTCAATCAAGCTAAAATCCCTTGCATCAAAATAGTATTTGCTCTCGTCGATTGCTAAGCAATAGGCCGGCACTAAACTTTCAAGGCGATCTATATAAACCATCTTGAACCCACTGATGGCGGTCAATATTTGCATAAAAGCCCGTTCATCATTTATAAAATCGGGGTGCGCAGCCGCAAAATCGGCCAAAATCACATCGTAATTTGCCTGATTGTTCATAATTGAAAAAATTGGCAATGTTTGCATTGGCGCGACGTTGTCGACGCGTGCATAAAAGGCCTTATAGTGCCGTTTATACGACGACAACTGTCCGCCGACCACTTCGACTCTAACGCCGGAAATGGCGTCAAAACTGATGACGTCATAGTCGTTAATCTTATAGCCAAAGTCAAACGAAAAACCCGCTATATCGTCTTTTGAAATAGCTGAAACCGACTTTAAATAGAGGTTTTGCGACTGCTCGCCATAGCTGTTCACGATATCATAAGCCAATTTTATATCCTTTAACAAATTGGCGTCTTCAACTTTATCGGCGTCGATTTTTTGCTCGACGATGACAGTGCCGTCGGGCGACACTTTAAGTGCCCGCTCGCCATAGCCGTAAAGCATCACAACCGAACCGTTTACATCAAAAAAGCGGCGCACAAAATTAATGCGCGAACCAAACACCTTATCGGCAATCGCCAATATGTGCTCTTCTCTTTGCAAGTCGACTTCCGATATTACTTTTACGGGCGTAAAATCAGCTACCACTGCGGAGGGCAACAGCACGCTTTCCAGCTTTGGCCGATTGCTTTCAATTTTTAATTGTTTCTCTATTGTATTGTATACGACGGCGTCGTCAATGTCTAAATTGGCTATCTGAACGCCGCAATCGCGCGGCAAGTCGTTGTTTTCGAGTTGGTAATAGCGATCTTGCGCCCTAAAAAAAAGCTGATTTTTATCGTTGACGACAATTGCACTAATGGCCGATTCACGCGGCTTAAAAATAATGTCGCTATTGCTGCCGACTTCCAGGAACAACTCGCTCGTAACGCCCTTGCGCATGATAAATTCGGCGCTGTGGCCGCTCTGCGCGGCATAGTACTGTTCGCCGCTGATGGCAAGTGCTTGATTCATATTCATCATACTGCTGACGATATAGGGCTTTAAATAATTAAATAAATTCCCAACATCACAAAAAAACGTCTTTATCTGATCGCCGTCCACAATATTTACGGACGCTACATCGATTAAATAAGAGACGTCAGTCACCGGAGAAACTTTAGTTGTATCCTTTGGCAATTCATAACCGCGTACCGGTTCGAACCACAATGTGCCAATTAAGACAATCAGCAGTCCGGTCAATGATACCATGATGAATGATTTGACAGATTCTTTCATATTCTGCCACCTATCGCGGTCAATCTATTAAAGTAAACCTGCGCTTATTGATTAGTAAGTGTTGCGTCTTACTGTCGCGTACAATAATTTCGTATTTGCCAGGCATAAGATCGCTTACCGCGTAGTTAAAATAGGGCAGCGGACCATCTTGAACGACTGCAATCTGTGATACAATCGATCGCCTAAACTGTCTATTGTACTCGTTTTGCAGGGCGAAAAATAGGATTGACTGCTTTTCGTACTGATAGCGCGCTGCGTGCAAATCAGTCAAGCCGCTCTCGATTAATTGGCGTTCGTCAACCAACGACATCAAGACGTCAGACTCGTATTCCCTTCTCGTATCGTAGTACTTTTTGATGTATAAGTCGTACGACTCGAGCACTTTATCGGCTTGTTCGACGTAGGCCGCACGCAATTCGCTTTGATTTAAAGCAATGCGCTCCAGTCGTTTTAAATCGACCTTCGGCACCGGATCGCACTTGACGTCGACGCCAGCCGACAACCAAGCCGTCGGCGCGCGACTGGCCACCGCATTGATTGCATCGAGCGCCTCTTCGCTGACAAAGGGCACGTCCGGCTGTTCGATTTTAACTAGCTCAAAAACTGCATCTACGCCCTCTTTTAAGAGCAGCGTAATATTGAGCGCAGTGGAACGCTTAACCTGACCCATCTGATCGATTTCAGGCGAAACCAACTCGACGGGATCGGCGTCGTCATTCGTCGCAAAGGCAATGCCGCTGAGCGCTATTATAATAATGGTCGCTAAAAGCAATAGATTTCTTCTCAATGGAATCAACTCCCAAATAAACACACTTCTATGACTCTATTATAGCGCTTTATTATTACACTGAGATTACACCGCTGTTAAAAACAACTTACAACCCCATTTATTCGGCGCCTCAATGCGCTAAATCTGTCGCCAATTGACGTGGAATCGTCAAAAATACCGTGGTGCCGGTACCGACTTTACTGGTTACGCCAATTTCACCACCGTGTAATTCGACGATTTCTTTGGCGATGGAGAGCCCTAATCCAGTGCCCCCCATTTCCCTGGAACGTCCCTTGTCGACCCGATAAAAGCGTTCAAACAGATGCGGTAAGTGTTTTTTTGATATGCCGATACCGCTGTCGACAACACTTAGGTAGACATTGTCTTCGAGGGTGCGCAAAGTGATGACGATTTTGCCGCCATCCGGCGTATACTTAATGGCATTAGACAGCAAATTGACGACGACTTGTTCTATGCGATCGCGGTCAAAGGGCGACAGTAACGCCTGACTCGGACAGTCGTAGACAATGCGGTGATGCTTTTCTTTTATCAACACATCCATTTTTTGCAATACCGATTTGACCAGCTCACACCAATCGTACGGCTTTATGTCGAGATGGGTGCGCTGTGCATCAAAATTGGATAGTTGTAAGAGGTCGCGCACGATTCGATTCATGCGATCGGCCTCGCTGTTAATGACATCTAAAAACTGATGTGCCATCGTCGGGTCGGCGACTGCACCGTCCATTAAAGTTTCCGAATAGCTCTTAATGCTGGTGATTGGCGTCTTCAACTCGTGTGATACATTGGCGACAAAGTCCTTGCGCATATTGTCTAAGCGATGACTTTCCGTGATGTCCTGAAAGACGATAATTAAACCGATGCGCTGCCCATCCTCGCTGGTAAAGGGTTCAAATTTAACGCGGTAGGTTTCGCTGCCCAAATCGACGATTTCCATGCCGCGCATATTGTCGTATGTCCTCTCGATGTAGTCGTAACTTAAATTTCGCGGCAATTGCTCGGCCAGCGCATCGTAATGACTGGCAATATTGATGTGGTGATTGGTCAGTATTTTAATCGCCTCGTGATTGATGTGAATGATTTTGCGCTGGTCGGTCAAGGCGATTATGCCATCGTCGATGTTGTTGACGATAACTTCGAATTTACTCTTTTCCTCGGACAAGTGATTAAGACTCTGTTTGAGCTGATTGGTCAAGTGATTAAAGGTGCCGCTCAGCTTGCCGATTTCGTCGTCGGAACGCACGTCGACGTATTGGTTAAAATCGCCCTTGGCCATTTCGGAGGCCTTCTTAGTTATTTCGTTAATTGGGTCAGTTACATTTTTGGAAATGACGACGCCCAACAACAACGTCACGGCCAAGGCGATTATAACGGACTGAATAATAATAGCGCGCGCCCTGTCGACCGTTTCATCGGTGTCGTTTAAGTCGTATCTAATGTACAGTACGCCAACCACTCTTGCGCCGTTGACAATTGGATAGACTTTGTCCATAATGCGCAGGCTGCCTTCGCCGAGCACCACGATACTGCGCGAACTGACGCCGCTCAGCCCGGTCAGCAACAAGTCCATATTGAGTCGTTCGGAGGCATCTTTACTCGAATAACTAGCCGTCGACGCGACGATGGTATTATTTGCCACGACGTATATTTCTTCACTGATGCCACTTCAAGGTCAGGCAACATCAATTTTGATAAGTCGTCTAACCTTGAACTCACTAAGTCGTAATTATACCGTTCAAAAAACTGAATGATATATACGCCGGATATCACTATTGCAATTAAAACCAATGTCAGGAAGATAATGATAAAGCGCCATCTTAAGCTCTTAAACAAAGGCTATTCCTTTCTGAAAAAATACCCCACGCCGCGCTTTGTAATAATGTATTTGGCATTTGAAGAATCGTCTTCAATTTTTTCGCGCAGGCGGCGCACTGTGACGTCAACCGTTCTGATATCGCCAAAGTATTCGTATCCCCAGACGTCTTTTAATAACTGTTCGCGCGTGAATATCTGCTGTTCTTGCGATGCCAAATAGCGCAACAATTCAAATTCGCGCAGTGTCAATTCGATGATTTCACCGCGCTTGCGCACCTCGTAGCGGTCTAAGTTAATCTCCAGTTCGGCGCTGCCAATTAACTTTGGCTGCGCGCCGTCATCGCTGTTGTCGATGCTGACGCGTCTGATATTTGCCTTGACGCGGGCGATTACCTCGCGAATGCTGAAGGGCTTGGTGATGTAGTCGTCGGCGCCCAGTTCCAAGCCCAACACTTTATCGACCTCTTCTTCCTTTGCCGTCAACATAATGATGGGCGTGTTCATTTTTTCGCGCACTTTTCGACAAACTTGAAAACCATCCAACTTGGGCAGCATGACGTCCAATAAAATTAAATCGGGATTTTCAACCAAAGCCTTTTGGAAGGCCTCTTCGCCGTCAAATGCCGTGATGATTTGATAGCCTTCTTTGTTTAAATTGTACTTCAATATGTCTGAAATTGGCTTTTCGTCTTCTACTACCAATATTTTCTCGTTCATAAAAACCTCTCGTTAAAACGGTAAGTATTTTTCGGGGTTGACCGAAACGCCATTTAGCTTGATTTCAAAGTGCAAGTGCGGCCCAGTACTGCGACCAGTATTGCCGCTCAAGCAAATTTTTTGTCCCTTTGAAACGCGCTGGCCGACTTCGACTAATAGCTTGGAATTGTGTTCGTAATAAGTTTCGAGGCCGTTGCCGTGATCGATGACGATTAGTCGCCCGCGCGCACCGCGATAGCCAGAAGTCGTGACGACACCGGCCTCAGCTGCATAAACAGGCGTGCCGGTTGGCACTTTTAAATCGATGCCGTAGTGATAACCGAGCCTGCGACGCGGGCCAAAGCGCGACGTCACGCGGTACGAGCGCAACGGACGCATCAAAGTCGACTTGGCGAGTTGAGGCGGCAATGGTTTTGTGCCGCGGCGGTATACGTCATCTGCCGCCTCGCACAAGACTTCCTCAAATTCTATGTCGCGAACGACATCTCTGCCGTTGCGATAGACGACTCTTTCAGTTAAAAACAATTCGCCCGGCTCACCTTTTTCGACGAGCTGCTCTTCGCCGACATACAGCGAATTGTCGTCGACGTATTTGCGAGATGGTTCGATTTGCGCAACGCGCGACTCGACTACCGTGGCAATTTGCGTAACCAGCGACTCCGGCCGGTTGATGACCAGTTCGTCGCCTATTGTCAAATATTTTTTACTCTTTAAATAGGGATTGTCGGCGATGATATCGTCGACTGTGGTGTCGTTATCATAGGCGATTTCGGAAAGTGTATCGCCCTTTACGATGGTATACGTCAATACTTCCATGCCGCCATTTCTAATGTAACTCATCGCGCTGTCAAAATCGCTATAGCCGTCAAATTGAGCAATGGCGATATTTTCAGACTTAAAGGCTACGCGCTGTTCCAATGTGACGTCCAATAATTGATCGCCCTGCGCCGTTTCGTAGTTGCTCAAGGCGCTGAGGATGGCCTTTGCAGTTTCGTAACTGTCGACGACGACATGCGCCCGACCGTCGATGTAAAGCCTTACGACGTTGAGGTGAGGATAGTACAAATCGCGCCGCATCACCAAATGCGATAGCTCGCGCAACGACATTATATCGTATGATTGTCCCGGTGCGGGCGCTTTAATCTGAGTTGTCGCCTGCACCGATTCAGCCAAATCTGCCAACTCCGGCGCAGCTGCCGACTTAGGCAAAACGCGCGTTAAACCGAAACCGCCAAGCGACAGTAGCAAGACGACTAAAAACACTGCAGCCGCCAAGCGATAGCGCGCCTTTGTTTTCTTTTCATTGATTATATTAATTATCATAAACGCCTCTAAAACCTATTATAAAGCTCTTCTACCGAATAATTTATAAGTATCCCACTTATCATGATACATGATTTTTTGATTTTTTTCCATTAAAAAATTGTGAACTGTCGACAAGTTAGCTGACCAACGACTCGTTTTCCTTAAATAACACTTCTATTTTTGTGCCGACTTGCGTTTTGCTATATACGCGTACCACCGCCCCGTGTTGATCGATAATCCACTTTGCAATCGACAACCCCAAGCCGCTACCGCTACCGTTCTTGGTGCGCGATTTATCGGCTTTATAAAAGCGGTCAAAGATTTTGGGGAGGTCTTCTTGGGCGATGCCCACGCCGTTGTCTTCGACGAATAAAACCGCGTCGTCGCCACTAGTTTGAACGCCTATACTAATCGTGCCGCCATCGTCTGTATAATTGATGGCATTTTCAATAAATATGCGCATCATTTGCTTAAGCATCTTTTCGTTGCCATAAATTGCAAGTGGTTGGTCAATTTGACATTCAATTTTATGCTTTTGGTCAATCATTTCGGTTTCGCGACACAATTCTGCGACCAGCGGCGACAATTCTAAGCGGCCGACTTCCATTTCTATCTTACCGCGATCACTGCGCGCTAAGAACAACAGTTTTTCAATTAAAGCTTTCATCTGCTGCGTTTCCGCCTTGATCGCTTGAATCGATTCGTCTAAAATTTCCTTGTCTCGCTTACCCCAGCGATCGAGCATTTCGGCGTAGCCGTTAATGACACTGATTGGCGTTCGCAACTCGTGCGAGGCATCGGAAACAAACTGATTCTGCTTACCGTAAGCGTCTTCAATCTTGTCGAGCAAGGCGTTGAATTGAACTGTCAAATCCTTTAATTCGTTTTGTGCCACGCTCTCGTCGAGGCGCATATCGAGGCGCTTTACCGTGATTTGCCTTATGCGATCGGTCATTTCGCGAATCGGATTTAATAGCTGCACGCTGACCTTTGAACCCAAATACATGACCAGTGCCAATATGACAAGCGCGATTAAAAATCCGACGTAGGCCACTTTGTCGAGCAACGCCCTTTCACCCGAAATGTCTTTTACCAATTGCAAATAATAACTGCGCTTAGCTATTTTTAAACTGTGCCCACTCAGTAAATAGCTATTGTTGCCACTTTTGACGGCGACAGCTTTTTCGCCTTCGATATTAAATGCCAGTTCGGGCGACTGCACATTTGTAGTTTTGATGATTCGCTGCGCTTCATCGTACACATTTAGTGTAATCGATTGAGCCTCGACATGCCTCGCCAACGGCGACAAGTCGATCGACTGAGCATCTTGTAAAACCGCCACATAAACTTCTTTTAGTGCGTTGAGCTGCCCAATCTGATTTTTTTGCCACAAAAAGCTAATGCTGTTATTGAGTCCGTAATTAAAGGCGATTAAGGCGACCATCGTCAACAGCGTGTAGATTAAGCCGATGCGATAAGTCAGCGAAAACTTAAACAAATCGCCGATTGCATTGACGACGAACATGACAATCCGCACCGGCAACAGTAAGACGTTTTTGACAATCAGCGCAAGCGCGAGGCGAATGCGCGCCGCAGTCAGTTTTTCAGTTTGATTGCGATCGTTATTTGTATTCATCATCTTTAATCGTATAGCCGACGCCCCTAATGGTGTAGATGAACTTAGACTTATATTTATCGTCTATTTTAGAGCGCAAATAGCGAATGTAGACGTCTACCACATTGGTGTCGCCAACGAAGTCATAACCCCAAACGGTTTCTAATATCTTATCGCGCGATACCACGATGTTTTTATTCTTTAGCAAGAACGCCAAGAGGTCAAATTCCTTTTTGGTGAGTTCGATGACGTCTTCCTTATAATAGACCAAATGCTTGTCAATTTCCATCGTCAAGTCGCCGACAGAAATGCGTTTTTGTTCGCCCTGCGTCAATATGCCCTTTTTGATATTGGCGCGTATTCTGGCCAATAACTCTTCAATTGCAAACGGCTTGGTAACGTAGTCATTTGCACCGGTGTCGAGCCCTATCACTTTATCTAAAGTATCGTCTTTGGCGGTCAACATGATAATTGGCACGTCGCTAAAGCCGCGAATCCGCCTGCACACTTCAATGCCGTTTAGGCGCGGCATCATGATGTCAAGTATAATCAAATCGGCGCCGTGGTGCTTGTAAAACTCCAAACCCTCTCTGCCGTCTACACAATGCGTCACTTTATAGCCTTCGTATTCCAATTCCAAACGCAAAAACCGGGCAATTTTAACTTCGTCTTCGACCAACAAAATGTGTTGTTTCTCCATCGTTACCTCCTGTACTTACAATTTTTTGCGAATAATATAGCGCGGTCGGGCCTTAATTTCTTCGTAAATGCGCGAAATGTAGACACCGATCACGCCAAGTGAACAAAGCGTCAGCGCACCGATGATCAACAACACTAATATAACTGTCGAAAAGCCGTCCAAAGCCTGACCGGAAAAATAGTTATAGAGCGTTTGCAAACCTAAGACGAGTGCAAAGATGGCAAATATCAAACCGCTAATAACGACGATGTAAAGCGGCTTACTGGTGTAAGAAATTATGGCGTCTAAAGCCAATTTTGTCAGCTGTAAAGTCGAAAAGCGCGATGTGCCAGACAGTCTTTCTTCGACCGCAAAGTAATGGGTTATGTGTTTGAATCCAACCCAATCGATCAACCCCCTAAAAAAGACCTGCCGCTCCGGAAAACTGCGTAGCGCCTCGGCCACTTTTTTATTAAATACTTTAAAATCCGATGAATTTTGCATATCTAGATGGGTCATCGCATTTAAAAATCGATAGTAAGATTTAGCTACAAAGCGGTGTAGTGCCGATTCCTTACCGCGATCGGCCTTAACGCCCGATACGATGTCAGCCGACTGGGCGAACAACAATTCTATCATTTTGCCAATTTCCGACGGCGGATGTTGTAAATCGGAGTCCATCGTGATATACAAGTCTGCATCGAGTTGATCGACGCCGGCCAAGAGCGCACTCTCCTTGCCAAAATTCTTTGCAAAGCGAATTGCCGAAAGCGTTTCGTACTGTTCTTTTAATCGTTCGATAACTTGCCAAGTTTGATCGCTCGAACCGTCGTCGACCAGCATGTAGTGAGCCGCAATGCCCTGACCGGCAAGGCTGTCAAAGATCGCTTTGAAATTTGTCAAAAGGCCGACCGCTTCATTGTAAACCGGTATAATAACGCCTATTTTGCAAGCGCCAATTGATTTCATATTCTACTCCAGATTGATTAATTTCGATAAATAATATACTTATAAATAAAATAGTTCCAAATGACGATACAGGCCATTTTTATAATCGGCGACAGCAGCGGACTAATCGCCAACGCTTCAGTTAAAAAGCGCATCAACAAGATGTTGCCGACGACATTATTAAAGGCGAACAAGGCCACGTATTTAGCGAGCTGCGGCGCGACGGCGGCGCGCGATTGAAACGACCAGCGCCGGTTCATGTAAAAGACAAACCAAAAGAGCACGCTGTAGACGATTGCCGACGCCACTGTGTAGTCCAGTTTAACGACGCCATACAGAAATAAATAACCGAGGTATTCGATGACAAAGGCGCTGCCACCTACTAAACAATAGCGAATAAACGACTTATGGCGTTTGATTATCTGTTTCATCGTCAACTTCTTTCGGTTCAACTTTAGCTGCATCCGCCCCCGTTTCAGCTCGCGATGACTCAGTTTCAACGTCAAGTGAAACTTGCGGCACAGCGACCGCTTCTTCGGGCAATGTCGCTGCGGCCTCGACCGCGCCGCTCAGCTCGTCGCCAGTCGCATCGTTTAGCTCACCGCCGACAGCGCCACTCAAAGCCAATAACAACCGATTCTTTTTCGCCAAAAGACTGCTATAGGCCAATAAAATGACAAATGTGAGCAGTGAAAGCAACGAGATTAAAGCACCGCGCTTTAGTCCCGGTGGCGTATAGCGCAATTCAATGTGATGTTTGCCCGCAGCCAGCGGTAAGCTCATGACCGCATCGTGCAGCGGTACGATTTCAAGCGGCCGATAGTCAACCGTCGCCTGCCAGCCGCCGTCGAAGGGAATTGAAGTGTACAACGTTCCCGCCTCGGGCATATCGACAAAGCCGGCGATATAGGTGTCTTCAAAAGTTTCTATTTGCAATGGTGCCGCTGTCAATTGTCGATAAATGCGCTGGTAGGCCTCTGCGTTAAAGGCCACGGCATGTAAATCGTAGTAACCGGACGCCTGGGCGTTGACTTCAAAACTTATCGAAACTCTGGTTTGCGGGTCGAGTATTCCCAAATCCATTACCACGCCGCGGCGCGGGTCAAAGTCGAACATCATGCCGTCGTATTCCAGTTTTGCCGTTTTATTTTGATTCTTTAAATAAATGTATACTTGTTCTTCGCGTTCGATATTAAAGATTAGTTTAACGCGGCCCTTGCGGGTGGCGTCAGTATTCCTGTAACGGTAGCGCACGCCATCGCGCTCTTTACTGTTGATATTGTCCAAAACTGACTCAGTTTCGTAAATTGTATCGAATAGCGGTACAATTAAGCCAGACGCTTTGTTGGCCAGCTTTTGTTGTCTTTCAAAAGGACTGTTTAGGCCGGCAATTTTTTGGTAAATTTGCTGTTTTACGCCGAAGGCAAAGGGCATCGCAAAATTCGACCGCAGCAGTTTAGTACTGCCCGCTTGATGGGCTACACTGTAGGCCGCGTTGTTTGAAGGCAGTTTTTCATCTTTCGATATGATGTAGTTTATTCCCAAAAACCCGTTGGCAATTGGCGTGTTGGGAATGTATTTATAAGAATTTGACGGCTCGTTTGAAGACAATCCAAGGGTTTTAGTAAACGTCGTATACTTGGCGTTGGCCGTCGAAGAAAACTGACTAATGCCGCGATATTGGTAGAGCAACGGATCGTTCGCCGAGTAAATGGGCGACATTTCAACGCGCTGAATGGCGTTGTCTTCATCCCTTAAGTAGGTCAGCAACTGCGCGACTTCTTCACCTCTGGCAAAGTAATGCGAGCGATTGGACGAACCGGCCGCGTCGACCGTAATGCCCATCATGGCGGTCGACTCGGCAATCATTACCAACAGCAGAATTTGCGCGACGACGCGCTTGTCTAAAACGCTTTTTAATTGCAATAAAAGCAATGCGCTGTAAATGGCGATTAAGAGTATAATCGCATAGAGAAATTTACTAAACGCCGCCTCGGCCATCAGCTTTTCGGCAAAGATTATATAGAGTACGACGCCTGCAATGACCTTAAAATAAGTCTTTAAGTCGGTTTTATCAAAATCTAAGTAGGCCTTATAGGCGACGCTCAGCATTAAAAAGCTTATCAAGAAGGCAAAGCGAAATGGCACCTGATTGGGAAAGTGCAGACCGTGCCAAATAAAGTTTAAGTAGTTAATATTGGTGCTAAAAATTAAAAACGCAAACAGCGAGCCATAGGCGATTTTCGCCTTTAGTTTATGCGTATCCTGCACGAAGAACAGGATGAAAAACAGCGAACCGAGGGAACCTAAGGTCAAATTTGGCAACCCGTCGACGACCGAGGGCTTAATAAATGGCATAAAGCGATTTAATGTGTCAAATAAAGTCGTATACGTTTTCATTTTTTTTGGATCGGCTGAAGATAAACCGTACGCCAACTTCATCCCCTCGAAGACGGGGACGATGACGACGGCGGCAATACCGACCGCCAACAGCGATAGAAGAACGACCATCAAAAGTCGCTTAAGAGCCGCTTTAGACGATAATTCCGCCTCGATAAAGATGACGATAAACGCGTAAATGGCAATAAAAAAGCAAACGAAGTAGGCCATATAATAATTGCTAAACACAGCGTACGCCAATGTCAAGACGTAGAGTGCGTACTTCTTTTGAAAGACGACGCGGTGCAGTCCCAGTATGACGAGTGGGAAAATTGCCACTACGTCGAGCCACATTATATTCCAATAATAACTCATAAAAAAGCCGCAAAAGGCGTAGAGCAGTCCAAAGATAGTGGTCGACAAATCATAGCGCTTGTGCATCAGCTGTAAATAAACTGTAAACGCAGTGCCACCCAGCGCTATTTTAAACAGCGTCATAAAGGCCATAAATTCTCTTAAGTTAATTTTGGGGACGAGGACGCTTAACAGGTTTAGCGGACTCATCGCATAATAGGTCATCATCAACCAAAAATTTGTGCCGCCGCCGCTCTGCCAGGTATAAAATAGTGAATCGCCATTTAATAATTTGGACTGCAATTGTTGCAGTATCGGATAATACTGATGCCAACTGTCAATAATCATAATTTGACGATCGCCAAAGGGATATAGACCGGCAAAGGCAAACGGAACGATTAATATGCCAAAGGCAATTATAAATGTCAATAGGGGGCGCGTTATTTTTTTTATCATGTTATCACCTATAAAAACGATTATGCTATTATTTGAACTTCACTTCTTGGCCATCTCTAGTTATCTTTTTGATGCGCTTTTCCAATTTGACGCGCGGAATCCATATTTCTTTGCCGCAGCCTTCACACTTCATTCTAAAGTCCATGCCGGCGCGCGTTATGATAAAGCTTTTAGAACCGCACGGATGTTGTTTTTTGGTTTCGATTCGATCGCCTATATATAACGGTATTGGCATAACTACCCCCTTTTTACAGCACTTATGGTATATCTATTAAACCCATTTCAGACTGTTGGTTGCTCAAGTTCGAGGCGCCAGCTTGCTGTCGGCAGCGTATAGGACATACGTAAGTGTAGTATCGGAAAGACGTCCGACTACGACCACAGGGAGTAGCTTTTGCGTAGCAAAAGTACTGAAAAGACAGCAAGTGCAGCAACAATGAAATTGGGCAAGTCAACAGTTTGAAATTAGAGTGTAATTGTATTCTTGGTCAATTTCATCAATTCGGCTATATTATATACATTGGTGACGCCGCCGACTGCCAATTTATTCATTACTTTATAGTATTCTAAACAACTGGAATTAGATAAAATCAGTACGCCTTTCGACTCCAAATCGCGCAAGACGTCGAGCGATTGCGACGTTTCCAGCGTCAAAAATACGCCGCGATTCATAAAGATCAACGCACTTGGCAAAGGCTCTTTGGCAGCGAGCCCAGCTAATAAATTATGCATTAGGCCAGTCGATAACAAGCTCGCCTTATCGCCGATGCCGTCATCGCTGACCAACACCAGCATATTGAGCCTATCGCTGCGCTTAAGCGGCTGTTCTTCGGTTAAATCGGCAATGATTTTAGTTTGTATTTTATGATATGATATCGCCTGTCCACATTTCTTTTTCAAAGCGCGCTCCTAGCTTGGAATATACTTAAAGACCATCAAAAATACATTGTAGTTGATAAAAAACGGTGCAAAATACGATTTGTTAAGGGCGTCTTGGATAACTGGATCGGGGTGCGTCGAGTAAATCATAATCGCGACTAAAAACAAAAGCGAAATAATAACATATGACTTTAACAAACCGAAGGCGACGCCGCCCAATTTATTAAACGATCTGATGACGGGTAATTCGGCAAGAAAGCCCAACATTGATGCGATTATTTTGATGGCGATTAAGGCGACTATAAACACGATGAAAACAGAAAAAATATTCATTAAAAAGGCGGTCACTTCACTCGTCACGTTTTGCGTCACAGAAGGCACCGAATTGGTCAGTAATTCGACGATATCACCCTTGACTGAATCGGGCAACGGCAATTTTTGCATGGCGTCTAAATCGGCCGTTGAAACCGCCGCCTGAACACTGCTCGAACCGAGCGCCTGAAGGCGCTGCATCACAAATTCCGATATTTTTTCATCTAGCGAAGTCGTTTCGATTAATACCGACTCAACCGGTTTGTGAAATAAATAGGTGATAATTGCCGCCAAAATATAGCCAAAGAAATCAAATAAGCTCTTGACTAATCCCTTAAAATAGCCAATCGCAATCTGTAGGGCAATAAATGCCAAAATGACAATATCTATCACTTTATACGTTCCTCCTACTGCAAGCTATATATGTCAATGTGATCCTGCTCACTGGTCATTAAATGCGACATGTCAAGCCACTGAATATCGTCTATATTGCGATGCGTGTCTAAACTCTTGAGCGACCGCAAGCTGTGATCGAAGACGTATAAAACGCCCTCCGCATAGGTTATGATAAACTTGTCGTTGACGACGATGCGCTCCGGCATCACCGCCAATTTGAGTTTTTGGTTATAGCTTAAATCGTCGCTATAAATCGATAAATAGGGTTGCTTGACCCCATCTTCTTCACTTAAAAAAGCCGTGTATAAAAACTGCTTATGGCTGGTCGACTGGTCGATGTTATCCATGTTGACGACTTCCGCAACTTTCTGCGATTCTTTATTATAACTTTTAATTTTAGACTGTGTGACGATGACTTGGTGATCCATCAAATAACTCTTAAAGACCAAGTCGCCCTCTAAATCGCTGGTGCCGATTGGCCGGCCGTCCATGTCGTATTGCAAGACATAGGATTTAAAGGCGTAGTCTTCAATTGCGACGACCGATACCAGTAGCGTCGTTTGATCGGCCGACAGCGACATTTTAATTAAATCGTCCGTCGGCACTTTGATGGCATTTTTTTCGCTCAACTTTTCGTCATAAATTTTAATCGTGTTATCGGACGCCATCTGACAGGCAATATCGCCCTTTGACGTGGTCACTAAATCGACGATTTGGCCGATATCGCCAATTTTATGCACAACCTCCAAGCTGTCGTTCAATTTTACGATTTCACCCCTCGCCAAATCGGCCACGACGATTTGCTCGCCGCTCGCGCGCACCACAATCTGATCGCCAAACAATTGACGTTGATAGCGCAATTCGCCATCGTAGGAATACAGGCCGAGCTTGTCATCACTACAACAGGCAATGCCATCTGCAACCGCATAGACGTTTACCGGCTTATCTGATTCGACGTCTATTGAAGCCGTTTGCTTGATGCTAAGTAGTGTCGAAAAGTAATTAAATTTTATAAATGCCAACAAATTGGGCGCAAAAAATACAATCGACGCAATAATTGCCAGCAATAAATAATCTTTACCTCTGTTGTTTGGGTTGGCTGACTTCACGTTATGATCCCTTCTTGCTATTTAATCGATATTGGTAATAATTACACTTTATTCGTCCGTTATATAACTTTCTAAGCCGCGTCGCCGCTTTGCCAAATGCCGACTCAAAACCATCGTGCGAAGTCAATATATAATGTGAACCGAAACTCAACTCGCCAAACTTTTGACCGAGTGAGCGGTACAGCTGCTCTACTTTAGCGGCGTCTGCCAGTCTTTCGCCATAGGGCGGATTACAAATTAAAGTAAAGCGCCGATCGGCAATTGTCAAGTCCTTAAAATCGCTCACCAAAAAATCGATATCTTCGTCGACGCCGGCGCGTTCGGCGTTATTTTTAGCGATTGCCAAGGACCTGCTGTCGATATCGGAGGCGCTAATTTTTAGTTCTCTGTCGTAATCGATTTGCTGATAGGCACTTTGCCTAACCCGTTTATACTGTTCTTTATCAAAGTTTTTAAAGTTTTCAAAGGCGAACGCGCGTTGTAAGCCGGGCGCAATATTGCGCGCAATCAGCGCCGCCTCGATGGCAATAGTACCGGAACCGCACATCGGATCGATTAAGTGGTGCTCAAAGCGCCAATCGGACAACAACACCATGGCCGCTGCCAAGGTTTCTTTGATCGGTGCGGCGTTGGCCTCGCTGCGGTAGCCGCGCTTGTGCAGCGCCTCGCCCGACGTATCGATTAAAACGCGCGCGACGTCGCGATCAAGATTGACGTGGACGGCGACTTTTGCAGCCGATTCCCTAAACCAACTGCGCGCGTAATGGGCCGACAGCGATTTTACAATGGCCTTTTTAGATATCGCCTGAATATCCGACAAACTGAACAACTTGGACTTTTTAGATTTTGCCAAAACCGGAAAACTGCTATCTTCAAACAAATAATCCTGCCAAGCTAGCCCCTTGACAAAGTCAAATAAATCGTCAAAAGTAGTGACTTTAGTCTGGCCAAGCAAGATAAATACCCGTTCGGCGCAACGCAAGTGCACGTTCAACGCGGCGACTGCCGAGGCGTCGGCGTCGACGACAATTGAACCGTCATTGACCGACTCAATTTCATAACCGAGCCGCGCGATTTCAGTTTTCACCAATTTTTCAATGCCAAATGCAGTGGTTACCACTATTTTCATTTTATATTCCCATAAAACTAATTACAAGCGCTGCCGCCGTGTATAAAATACCTAATCTGTGAAAAACTGCAGCTAAAACCTTGAGTTATCCACATTTCAGACTGCTCAAAATCGTTTAGTTCGAGGCCTGGGCTTGCCGTCGGGTCGCAGCGTATAATGACATACGTTAGAATAGTATCGGAAAGACGTCCGACTACGACCGCAGGGAGTAGCTTTTGCGTAGCAAAAGTACTGAAAGGGCAGCGTGCGCAGCAACAAAGTTCAGCGATTTTGCCACTCCTTTCAGACTGCTCAAAATCGTTTAGTTCGAGGCCTGGGCTTGCCGTCGGGTCGCCGCGTATAATGACATACGTAAGAATCGGCAGCGTGCGCAGCAACAAAGAAATCAACGATTTTGAGCAGTCTGAACTATAGAGTTCGTCTACCCTCCAGAGCCTTCGTGAGCGTTATCTCGTCGGCGTATTCGATGTCGCCACCGACCGGCACGCCGTGTGCAATGCGCGATACGACCACGCCGAGCGGCTTGATTAAACGCGTGATGTACATGGCAGTCGCCTCGCCCTCTATCGTCGGATTGGTCGCCAAAATCACTTCTTTGACACCCTCTAAGCGCCCCAGTAATGCGGCGATGTTAATATCGTCTGGACCGACGCCATCGAGCGGCGAAATCGCGCCGTGTAAAACGTGATATTTGCCGCTAAATTCCTTAGTGCGCTCCATCACGACGACGTCTTTGGGATCTTCTACAACGCATATTAGCGCCGAATCACGTCTTTCACTGGTACAAATTTGACACGGTTCTACGTCGGTAAAATTGCCGCAAATCGAACAGTACTTCACCTGCTTTTTGGCGTCGATTAACACCTGCGCAAAGTGATGCACATCGGACTCGCGCCGACCGATGACGTGAAACGCCAAGCGCTGGGCACTCTTTCTGCCGATGCCCGGCAACTTGGCAAACTCCTCGATTAAACGCGCAATCGGTGCAATAAAATTATCCATTAAAATAAGCCCGGTATATTCATGCCGCCGGTCATTTTACCCATTGTACTAGAGGCGTCGTCTTCCGCCTGCTTGATGGCGTCGTTGACGGCGACGATAATGAGGTCTTGTAACATATCGATGTCGTCCGGGTCGACGACGGCTTCGGAAAGTTCTAAACTCTCCACTATTTTTTTGCCGTTGACCGTTACTTTGACGGCGCCGCCGCCAGCCGTTGCCTGATAGGTCTTTTCTTCCAATTCGCGCTGTGCCTTTTCCATGTCGCGCTGCATTTTTTGAACTTGCTTCATCATGCTGTTCATATTGCCCATGCCGCCCGGCGCGCCTCTAAATTTTCCCTTTGCCATTTTTTCCTCCTCTATACCCCACTAGGGTTGAACTATAATATTGTCCTCATCTGTTAAATCTTTAAAGAAATTCGTTACCGCCTGAACTTTTTTTTCGGCATCGTCGTCGGCGATGTGTACATCGATTTCACTGTTAAACACCGCTTTGAGCGCCGCCTTAATATTGGCGATATGATTTTTTTGCGCTAAGGTGCGGCGCAATACCTTAACTGAATCGTCCATTTTTAAAATCAGCTTATCGC
>PDWI01002121.1_pt1 | contig 30379 bp, 22 predicted proteins | sample 1430891 | NCBI WGS metagenome assembly PDWI01 (sample SAMN01162508, study PRJNA174530) | Oral metagenome, whole genome shotgun sequencing project. | biome: Marine environment; feature: Marine mammal; material: Swab sample of the gingival sulcus; isolation source: swab sample of gingival sulcus... | reverse complement strand
TAATATTAATGTCTGATTTTGTAGTTGTATAATTATCGTTCTTCATAGAAACAGTAGTTTCATTGGTATTAGCATTAAACATCAAGCGAATATTTTGAGCAAAAACAGAACCATGTTCATTGCTTCTAATGCAAGCAGCTCTACAGTACAATTGATTTGGATTAGAAATAAATATATAAGTATGTTTGTTTGTTCCTATTTCAATCCATAAATCATTCAAATCAAGTTTGTGTTCTATCGTGCCTAATTGCCAATTTTGCAAGCACTTCCCGATTACTCCTTCACTTGCTAAAGGCATATCATAAGGCAAACAAACTTCAATTTTTTCAATCATTTCTAATGTTTGTTTGTCAAAATTAAAAGACAAATCAAGTTGATTATCTTCTAATTTTATTAGGTCGTTGATTAAAATGATTTTTTGTTTGTCTTTACATTCAATTTTTTCATAGGATTTAGATTTTTCATCAAAAACATATCCCGAAACAAACTCACTGTAAATGGTGTCTGCTACATTTATATTGCGACGTAAGATTGTCGTAATTTTTTCCGATTGTCTAAGGAAAATCAATGTATACTTAGCGGTTTGAACTAATTCACAGTTCTGATTTGCCCATACACCATAATAAGGTTTCAAGTCTTTTATTATTTCTTTACTTGTACAACTTGACGCAAAAAAGCCAATTGAGATAATCACTACAATCGTTTTTCTAAAAAAATAAGTTACATTCATTTTATTATGTTTTTAAAATATAAATTACGGCGGCAAATATAAATAAAAAAACGAAAAACAAACAGGCTGTACTGTTTATTTTTCGTTTTAAAAAAATACAATAACTGCAAAACAGATAATAATCTATTTTTTAAATTATTGAAATAAAATAAAATTTTGTTGACTGTGTTTTAAATCTTTAAAAGACTGTATAGATTGTCAAAATCTTTTTGTAATTCTTCGATTTTAATACCTTGTGGATTGGGAACACTTAAAAGAGAAAGTCCAAGATAAATTTTATTAAAAAAATCAGCAAGTATATTCAAATCAATATCATTTCTAATCTCGTTATTTTTTGCAGCATTAGCAATAACTTCTTGCCATATTTGTAGTTGCTCATTGTGCCATACTGCTGATTTTTCGTGCATTTGGGGATAAAAGGCATAAGCGTTGCTTTCAATATTAAGCAATGCCAGATTCATATTTTTTAGCCCCCATTTCTTCATTTGTAGTTTGTTTTGTTTTACAAAGTCAATAAAGGCTTCTATAAACAGTTTTAAATTTTCTCGTTTCTCTTCCTCAATTGATTTAATGGAATTTAGATTTAAGATATAATCTTCAATAACACGATAAAAAATATTTTCTTTGGTTTTGAAATGATACAAAATTGCTCCACGACTCAAATTTGTAGCCTTTTCTATATCGGCAAAGGTTACTTGATTATATGGTTTTAAGCAAAATAATTTAAACGCTTCAAAAATAATTCTCTCTTTTGATTTCATTATCGGTTTTCTTTTTATTAAAAAATTATTTTACAAAAGTATAAATATTGGGTATTGTTAAATGCGTATGCTTACATAGTCATTTGTCATACTAACTCAAAACAATACCTTTTTTATTTGTGTCATATACCCCAAATTTCAACTTCAAAATTATCAATATATACCTCTTGCTTGTCGATATTCCACAAATAGATTTTTAGCTTAGAATGGGGCTTTATTTTATTTTTATCAAAACTTATCTCGTGTCTTATTTGCCACCAATTTGAGTAGGCTTTCAAGTATTTGTTTATCTCAATTCCTTTCCAAATGTATGTGCCGTCTTCGTTTTCGATAGAAATAACGAGTTTCGATTTTGTTTTGTCGGGGAAATTACAATACATTTTGCAGAAAACAGTCAGTTGTACTACATTTTCCAACGCCAATGAATCTGTCGATAACTCAAAAGTAGATGAAAATTCCTGCACTTTTCCTGCTGCTGTTCCTTCAAAAAAAACTTCTTTCGATATATTTTTTGTTTGTTGATGCCAATAATTCGTTGAATCTTTCTCAAAATCGTTCGAGGCAGAAAACAATAAATGCTCTGTTTGTTGTAGCATGGAAAAATCATTCATCAAATAAACTGCAATGTCCAATTCTTTGTTTTGGTATAATAATTTATTATCACTTGATATGTTTTTTGCATAGTAAGGCAAATCTTGAATATCCATTCCTGATAAATAACGGGAATATTTATTCAAAAATAATATTTTTTTACGAAAATCCGTAGAGTCGTATTTAAAATTCGCATAATCTATTATAGATACAAGACCATTTTCGTTGAATTTATTATAATAAATACCCAAACGTCCTTGAACTTCGTTTGTAACGACCAAAATCGTATCGTTTGTGTTTAATATTTGTTCTGTAAATATCTTTTTCTGTTCCTTGTATTTTATTTTTTGCGCATATTGTATTGCTGAAAATGGATTGATTGATAAAATAAGTACAAATAAAATGGTAAAAACAGCTTTTTTTTGTTTATTTATTCGAGAAAAAGCATAAACAAAAAGCAATAAAAATAAGAACGAATACATGTATTTTGTGCTCGTATTTTGCAAGAAAAACGAACATAAACACACAATGCCTGTCGCAATTATTATTGGCAATTTGTTGTTTTTTGTGTCTATAAATTCATTGAGAATGCTTGCTGCGGGAATGGCAACTACGGGAATTAAAAATAGATAATGCCGAGGGTCAAGGCACATTGGCGAATAAGTGCTTGCCGAAATGGTCATGAAATTTGACGATAACAATAAAATTATGCTTGATGTAAACCAAAAAGAAAAAGAGTCTTTTATTTTGAAATATTGCAATTTTTTTTTTTGAAATAAATAAGCCGAAACAAAAATAAAAGCTGTGGCTAAGCCCTGAAAAATAAGTAATTCAAAAAATTGATAGCTTATTCTTTTTAACAAAACCATTGTCGATTGTTTGTCGTAGCTGCACAGATTTAAGTAACTATTGTTTGCTATTGCATTGAAACGTTTTAAGAAATGTCCGGTTAATATTTTTATTGTTAAAAAATAAATTGCAAATATCACTAATCCGAAAATTATGCCGTAAATCCAGAATTTTATATGCTTTTTTTGCAAGACATCTACCAAAAAATAATAAAACAATAAAGGTAAAATCAAGACAATTGTCCCTTTCGACATAAATCCCAAAAGCAAGCTTAGCGATAGTAAAAATGAAAATAAAATGCTTTTTTGTTGCGGATTTTTGTACCTATATTGATGAATTATATATAAAACAATAATTACGGCAAGTGCAATGTACATATCAGCCATTAATTTGTCCGAATAAAAAACAAACCAATTCGATAGCGTAGTGAATGACAAACCCGAAATTAGGGTTCTTTTGTTTTTCGTTTTTAAAATTTGGAAGACAAAAAATAAAATTAGAATCGAAATAATAATCGTGGGCAAAGAGGACGAAAAATCAGAAATTCCAAAAAGACAATAAGATAATGCTGTCAATAATATTACAGGAGTTCGAAAAGTAAAGTGGTTGTTGTAATCTATAATTCCATTTTTCAAATTATACGCTATTTGGGCATAATCCAAATCATCGTAGCCGTAATGTCCAATGTATCCAAAAATGTGATAAATTATTATCACTGCGGCAAAAAATATGAAAATTAATTTATGTTTCATATTGTCTCGTTTTGAAATAGGTTTACACATGAATTAATACAAAAGTAAACTTAAAACAGGATAAAATGAAAGAAATTAAGAAATATCGCTCATGAAAGCATGAGATGTTTGAAATTATATTGAAAAAACAAATTGCAATCACAAAAAAGGAAACAAATAGCTTAAAATCTTAGTTTTTATCGTCTTTTACAGCAATTGGGAACTTGTTTTTGTGTTTCCCAAAACAGAGGCGAATTGCAAACAAAAATAATTTGCATAAACTTTGTTCTTTCTGCAAATTTTCAAAAAATGTTTCGTACTTTTAGCTGTTGGCGGTCATGCAAAAAAACATTTCTAGTAATTAAAAATATTGATACCTTTGAAAAACGAAAGAATAAAAGGGATAATGAAATGAATGTAAAAAAAATAAATATTAATAATTATCGAAGTATAATTGACGCTTCTTTTGAATTTGATTCATCACTTAATGTTTTTGTTGGAGTAAATGGTTCAGGAAAAACAACTATTCTTGATGCTTTGGCAATATCACTATCTTGGTTAGTTAATCGTATCCAAAGAGAAAGTGTTTCAGGAAAACATATATCTGAAAATGACATAAGAAACCAAGCTCAATACTCCCAATTAAATATTTCTGTAACAGAAAAAGATAAATCTTCAGAATGGTCATTGGTAAAAGTGCAGAAAGGACATAAAGTTGATAAAAAATCAAGCTTATCTAATGTTTCTGAATTAGCACATATTTTTAGAACGAAATTAAATCAAGAAAATAAACTACCTGTAATTGCATATTATCCGGTAAATAGGATAGTGAAAAATATTTCTCCTGAAATTTCTAATAAAGAAAATTTTTACATTTTAGATGTTTACGATAATGCTCTTGGAGTTAATGCAAATTTTCAATCATTTTTTGAATGGTTTAGAATGCAAGATGATATTTTAAATGAAAGATTAGGTTCACGAACAAAGTGGATGGTTAGTAATAAAAAATGGTTAAGAAAAAAAGTAGATAAAATAGTTCCATATGTTGGTAAAATAGCGATTGATTTTGACGAGTTCAAATACTTTACGGAAAAACTGAAAAGAGATGGAATTATTTTTGAAGAGCCTCGTTATTTGTTTTATGAATTGATAAACTTATTACATTCAATCGAATTTAAACCAAGCAGAGGTCATCATTTTGAAAGAGTATTACATGGCATAGAGTATTTATTATATAAAATGGGTTCTCTATCTGATTCAAGAAGGGATAATTTAGTTTCGTTTGAAAAATTTCCCAATGATATTATTGAAAGAATTTTTGAGCAGTTTGAGCTTTTATTTGATGAGCCTGATTTAAAAAATGAACAAAAGTATTTATTACAATTTATATGGGAAGCTCTTCAATTTTCAATATTGTTAAGTTTGTGGTGGATGAGTGATAAGGGTAAAAGAGAAATTGAAAATTTGTTTAAACAAAACAATCCAACATTACAAAAGAACAAAAAAGAATGGCATAATATTTCGAAACTATTTGTTACGGATGTAGAGCAAATTGTAAAAAATGATACAAATCGACAGGATATAGCAACACGAAACGAAGGAAGAGAGATTAGAATTGTAACAAAAGCAATTGAAAATTTCATTGATGGATATTCAAACCTCAGAATAAAAAGGACACCAAGACCACATATGCTTGTTGATAAAAATAGCGAAACCTTTAATTTGGAACAACTTTCAGATGGAGAAAAAAATCTAATAGCATTAGTAGGTGATATTGCAAGAAGACTTTCCATTGCAAATCCATATAGTAAAGAGCCATTAAGAGGAGATGGTATTATCCTAATAGATGAAATTGATTTACACCTTCATCCTGCGTGGCAAAGATTAATAATTTCTCAATTAACTAAACTGTTTCCGAATTGTCAGTTCTTTGTAACGACACATTCTCCACAAGTTTTGAGTCATGTAAAATCGGAAAATATCTTTTTATTAAGCAATGAGAATAATGAATTGAGCTATTCAAAACCAGAAGAATCTTACGGAATGCCAATAGATAGAGTAGTTGAATTAATTATGAATGAAGATGTTAGACCTAAAGAAGTTCAAAAAAACATTAACATACTGTTTGAATTAATAGAAAGAAACAATGTTTTGGAAGCAAAAAAACTGATAAAAACATTAAAGACGTATCTTAAAACTGACCATGAAATTATGCGGGCAGAAATGTTAATTCGTAAAAAAGAGATTGAAAAATGAAACATATAAAAAGACAACAATCTCCAGTTTCATTTGAACAATGGAAAAATGAGAATAGAACTGCAAACTGGAATGATTTTTCAGGAACTGATTTATATAAAGAGGTGAAGAATCAATTACTTAATCAACAAGAACAGATGTGTGGGTATTGTGAAATTTTAATTATTAAAAATGGAAAAAGTAGTCATATAGAACATTTAAAAGACAAACAAAATTTTCCAAAAGAGGAATTTAATTATGATAATTTTATAGCTTCTTGTCAACATAGGGACTCATGCGGACATAAAAAAGGGACTAATTATTTCTCCAATTTTGTATCTCCGTTTGATCCGAATTGCCAAAGTCGTTTTACTTACACAAGAAATGGAAGGATAATACCTTCTGATAAAAAAGACAAAGATGCTATAAAAACTATTAATATTTTAGGGTTGAATTGTAAAAGGCTTGTAGATAGACGAAAGGGAATAATAAATACCTTAGAAGATATGGATAATAATTATATTGAACAAAGTTTAAAAAATTGCAAAGAATGGTATTGTGGTTTTTATACTGTAATAGAATATATGATGCATTAAAAGCACGAACACCCAACAAAGAAATCGTGAATTTAACGATTGTAGCTTGTTTCAACTTTTGCAGTATTTTGAAAATGAAGTTTCTCAAAATCGCCTATTTGCCATATACTTAACCATTGCAAGAGCAACCTAAATCGAGGAACTCGTTTAAACTTTTATATACGTTTAGCAAAATGCTGTATTTAAAAGTTAAAAAAAGGTAAAAATAAAAAAAGAAAGAACAATGTACAGATGTGAACGAACAATAAAGGTAGAACACTTTAAGAATTTAGTAGCCGTAGCCGTAGCCGACGGCACTTTCTCTGAAGACGAAATGGAATTTCTGAAAAAAAGAGCGCAGGAATACGGCATCAACGAACGCAAGGTTTATGAAATTATGCAATATGCAGACAAATTGCAATTTGAAGTGCCGCTAAACAAATTTGAGAAAGAAGAACAACTTGCCGATATTGTCTATATATCAATGATCGACGGACAAATCCATGACAAAGAATATGAACTCTGCCTCAAAATTGCCGAAAGGCTCGACCTTACTCAAAAATACCTCGACCAAATTATTGAGCTGACAAAAAAACTGTGGGAATAAGCCGGAAGTAAGAGTTGAGAATTGAGAGTTAAAAGTTAAGAGTTAAAATATATTACTTATCATTTATCACTCATCGCTTATCACCTAAAGGATGGAAGAGGGAAAACAAAACTTCCCACTTCCTACTTCTAACTTGAGATTTAGAAAATCTATCGAATTAAGTAAAAACATATGAAACAAATTGCAATAGAATAAAAAAATGAATAGCTTTGCATCTTAAAAAAATGATTTATTAACAAATCAATGATATTTACATTATATAAAAACTAAAAACTATGAGAAGAGACGAAAAAGTATTTGAGATTATAAAGAAAGAGCATAATCGTCAGTTGGGCGGCATTGAGCTGATTGCATCAGAAAACTTCGTCAGCGAAGAAGTTTTAGAAGCAATGGGTTCTGTAATGACCAATAAATACGCCGAAGGTTATCCAGAAAAAAGATATTACGGCGGTTGCCAACATGTTGATGAGACAGAACAGCTTGCCATCGACAGGCTCAAAGAACTGTACAATGCAGAATATGCCAATGTTCAGCCCCATTCGGGCGCACAGGCAAATGCCGCAGTTATGCTTGCCGTATTGAAACCCGGCGACACCTTTCTTGGTCTTGACTTGGCGCACGGCGGACATTTAACACATGGTTCTGCCGTAAACTATTCCGGCATTTTATACCGTCCCGTAGCCTACAACGTCAAAGAAGAAACCGGCACAGTGGACTACGACGCAATGGAAGAACTTGCCCTTGCAGAAAAGCCAAAGTTGATTGTTGGCGGAGCTTCTGCCTATTCGCGCGAGTGGGACTATAAAAGAATGCGCGCAATAGCCGACAAAGTCGGAGCTTTATTCATGGTAGATATGGCGCATCCGGCAGGACTTATTGCCGCAGGTCTGCTGGAAAACCCCTTGAAATATGCTCATATTGTAACATCAACTACGCACAAAACATTGCGCGGACCACGCGGAGGAATTATCTTGATTGGCAAAGATTTTGAAAACCCTTTTGGCAAAAAAACCAAAAAAGGAGTGATCAGAAAAATGTCGTCTCTGCTTGATTCTGCCGTATTCCCCGGAATGCAAGGAGGACCTCTCGAACATGTTATTGCTGCCAAAGCAGTTGCTTTTGGCGAAGCTTTGCTCCCTGAGTTTAAAGAATATCAGAAGCAAGTGAAGAAAAATGCTGCCGTCATGGCAAAAGCCTTTGTCGATTCGGGATACAAAGTGATTTCCGACGGAACCGACAACCACCTGATGCTAATCGACCTGCGAACAAAAGCTCCGGACGTAACAGGCAGACAGGTGGAAAACACACTTGTAAAAGCCGACATCACCGTAAACAAAAACATGGTGCCGTTTGATTCGCGCTCGCCATTCAAAGCATCGGGAATCAGAGTCGGAACGCCTGCCATCACAACGCGCGGATTAAAAGAGGAACATATGGGACAAATCGTTGAAATGATTGACACCGTAATCATGAATATCGAAGACGAAAAAACAACCAAAGCAGTAGCCGAAAAAGCAAACAAACTAATGAAAGACTTCCCGCTATTTGCTTATTAAGAGTATTGTACTTGATTTTGACAAAACACAAAGCCGATTTTTTTAAAAATCGGCTTTGTCAATTTGCGAAATTATCCGAACAAACTGAAATTTTATGACTTGTGTCTCAGCTTTCTTGCTTTTCCGTGTCAAATAGTTTTTTTGCTCTGACAATATTCCCTTGTCCCATATATTCCAGTTCGTTAAATTGAAATCGGCTGATAAAAATACCTCTTCCGTTCAATCCCAAAACATTGCGTCCTCGCGTCGGATCGGGAATAGATGTAAAGTTAAACCCCTTCCCTTCGTCGGCAATTATCCACTCTGCACTTTTTGTATCAAGTTTTAAATCAACACTAACAAATCTTGCCGAAAATTTCGGCTCTTTCTGCCTTTGTTTATAGAGTTCGTTTAGTCGATTCTCATCAAGAGCTTCTGTTTTTTCTTGAGAGGAAATCTCCAAATTTCCGTGTTCTATTGCATTGGTCAACAACTCACTAAGCCCTATTTTAATCTCGGTAAGCAGCGTATCCGAAAATTTATCGAGAATCTCATCGACAAGCTGCTTTATTATCTGAGGAATCAACTCGATTTTCGATTCAAACCTGAAAGAAACTTCCTTCCGAAGCACAAGTCCGGGATATTCTTCCTCTTTTTTCTGTGTGCTTATTTCATGTTCGTAACGTTTCAGCAGATGAAGAATATCTTTCGGGTAAAATGGCTTTTTAAGGTAATTGTTCGCACCTTTCAGAAAGGATTGCACTGCATATTCCTCAGAACCAAAAGCCGTTAACATAACAATAATGACATTGGAACGTTCTTTGCGGATTTCTTCAAGCATTTCAAGACCATTCATTATAGGCATCTGAATATCACTTAGGATAATGTCCGGAGAAAATTCTTTATACAAACGCATACCTTCTTTTCCGTTTTCAGCTGTTTTGCATTCGTAAGATTGCGACAAAACAATCTCTTTCAGGTATTCGCAAGAAATAAAATTATCCTCAACAATTAAAACTTTCATGATTTCAGAATTTTTCATTCTTCCATAAATTTACGGAAGATTACATAGCAAAATAAAAAAAAATTGATTAAAATTAAAAAGATAATTGATAATAATCAAAGTTTATCTAAATACATTGACCGTTATCACTTGTTTAATATGCAATTTTATAATAAAAAATTTTTCCGCAAAATATAAAAAATGCGATTATTATGCCAATATTATGCCAAAAGTCTTTCATTTTTGTGTAAGCGACAAGAAAAACGAGCATAAATATTTGCAAGTTTCCTTTTTTTATTTGCCGCTTGTAAATATTTTATACATTTGTGCATCTTCTTTTTTGGAATACGAAACTAAAATACAGAAAAACACATGAACAAAAAAGTAGTTATTATAACAGGAGCTTCATCAGGAATCGGTTATGCGTGTGCAGTAGAGTTTGCAAAGCGCAAAGCAAATCTCGGACTGGGCGCACGCAGTTATGATAGCTTGCTTGGGTTAAAAAACATGCTGGAAAATTCATACGGAATAGAAGTCGTTGCGGAAAAAACAGATGTTGAACATGAAGAAGATTGCAGGAATTTGGTTCAGAAAACACACGAAAAATTCGGGAAAATTGATATTCTGATAAATAATGCCGGCGTTTCGATGCGGAGTTTGTTTGAGGAGCTTGACTTGCTTGTCATGAAAAAAGTAATGAATGTAAACTTCTACGGGACAGTATTTTGCGCAAAATATGCCCTTCCGCACATCATGAAAGAAAAGGGTTCGATAGTTGCCATTTCATCAATATCGGGCTATGTCGGGCTTCCGGGACGAACGGCTTACACCGCCTCGAAATACGCGATTCACGGTTTTTTAGAATCCTTGCGCATGGAAAACCAAAAAACGGGCTTGCACGTGATGATTGTCGCGCCGGGATTTACAAGCACAAATATACGCAAAAACGCACTGACAAAAAACGGTCTGCCGCAAGGAGAAACCCCGCGCGACGAAAAGGAAATGATGTCGGCAGAAGAAGTTGCAAAAAAAGTTGCAGAGGCAATAACAAAACGCAAAAGAACTCTCGTCCTGACCACTAAAGGAAAACTTGTATGCTTTTTCTATAAATTTTTCCCGAAAATCATGGACAAAATGATTTACAAATACATGGCAAAAGAACCCAACTCGCCTTTTAAATGATTCTCCGAAAAAAATCCTCCAAAATATTGTCCGGAAAAACTCCCGACACAAGAAAAAAGAGCCAATTATGGCTTATTATTTGTAATTACAAAAAAAACGAAATGTTTCCGCTTGTTTTTTAAATCAAATTTTACAAGCTAAAAAAAATTTTTTACCTTGTGGTGCGCATTTTAGCAGAGAAACAAAGCTACATAACACTTCGTTAAGGTAAAAGCTAAAAGCTCATACTTATTTGCAATAAAAATATTACAAAACAAAAGAATGTTTAATTCTTCCATTAAAATAATAAAATTAAACTACAAAATCGGAATTACTATCGTGCTTTGCATTGTTTTTACGGTTGCTTTGTCGTTGTATTATTCATATGCGACAAATAAAGAAAGCCGGCTGAAGAATGTGAAGAACGAAGCGATAATCCATGCGCAACATTACAGCGAGGTGATTGCGACAGAGATAGAACAATATGTATTTGCAGCACAAACGCTTGCCAAAACCTTAGTGAGCGTGAAAAACGTAGAAGATAATCCTTCGCTGAACCGCAATCAGGTAAATTCATTGCTCAGAAATTTTATTTTGTACAAAAAAAACATAACCGCAGTAGGCATTTTCTGGGAGCCTAACTCTTTTGATGAACACGATGAGCAATATAAAAACAACAGCATCTACGGGCGAACAGGCAATTTTGCCTCGTATTGGTACAAATCCGGACAAAACAGAATCAGCCGAACGCCTTATTTCGAGGGATATATCGCACCTTTTTATGTTAAGCCGAAAAAAAACAAGAAGCCGATGATTGTTCCGCCTCACATATTCAGGGTGCAAGGAAAAGGGAAACTTGTGAACACGATTGTCTATCCGATTCTTTATCATGGAAAGTTTTTGGGTATCATAACCTTAGATGTTCTGATAAAAAATCTGACATTCATGATAGATGTTGCAAACCTGTACAACAGCAATGCAAAAATGACAATCATTTCGCACGACGGCACGGTTGTTGCTTCAACCACTTATCCGGAGATGGAAGGCAACCACATAAAACACCTGTTTAACGACTACGAAAAACAAATAGCAGCCCTTCTTAGAAGCGAACAAAACACCGAATTAGACGAAAATTTCCTAAAGGTAAACTACCCGATAAATATTGAAGGAATTGCTTTGCCGTGGCAACTCAGACTGCAAATTCCGCGAACAGAAATAGCAAGCGATTTATCCGGCATTTCAAACAATATGATCTATCTTGTTCTTTTTATAATCCTGCTCTGCATTGTTGTTACGCTAAGTTTTACGAATTATCTGTTGCGTCCCCTAAGTTCGCTTTCCGAAATTGCCTCAAAACTTGCCGTTGGCGATGTAAACATAAATATAAAAGCTAAAAATACAGGGAAAGAAATAGTGATGATAGACAATACGCTGACAAAGTTAAAAGAAAATTTCAGCAATATATCAGAGCTTGCCGGAGAAATCGGGAAAGGAAATCTTGAAATAGAAATTACTCCGCTTGGGAAAGACGATGTACTCGGCAATTCGCTTATTGAAATGCGAAACAGCCTCAGACAAGCCAAAGAACTGGACGAAAAAAGAAAAATTGAAGACACAAAACGCACTTGGGCAACAGAAGGACTTGCTTTGTTCAACGAAATCCTTCGTACCCAATCAGATAACATTGAAACGCTGGCTTATAACATCATGAACGGATTGGTAAACTATCTGGAAACAAACCAAGGCGCGCTCTTTGTTTATAACGATGAAGACCAAAACGATATTCACCTCCAGATGATAGTTGCCATTGCATACGGCGAACGAAGATATATGCAGAAAAAAATAAAACTCGGCGAAGGTCTGCTGGGAACGTGTGCAATTGAAAAACATACGGTATATATGAAGTCAATTCCTGAAAATTATATCGAAATCACATCAGGACTCGGAGGTGCAAATCCGAATTTTCTTCTGCTTGTTCCTTTGGTGTTAAATCAAGAAATTTTGGGAATTATCGAGCTTGCCTCGTTCAAAGAGATGCAAGAGTATGAAATTGAATTTATTGAAAAATTAGCAGAAAGTATCGCCTCGACCATTTCTGTGACGAAAGTGAACATCCGTACAAATTTGCTTTTGGAACTTACGAAAAAACAATCGCAAGAACTAACAACCCAAGAAGAAGAGATGCGCCAAAATCTGGAAGAACTCAAAGCTACGCAGGAAGAGATGATGCGCAAAGAAAAATACATGAAAGAACTGGCAGAAGAAGTGAAAATGCAAGAAAAAAGCCTGATAAAAAAATTAGAACAATACAGCATGTAAGCCGAAAGACAACGGCATTTGCAAATTGTAGAAAACGAAACTATGGATTTAGCTCAAATTATAAAAACAGACAAGCAAAAGTGCAAGAATTGCAATCAATGTATTTCGGCATGCCCTACAAAATTTGCCAATTCGTCAGACGGCAATTATGTGCGCGTGAACGATAATCTGTGTATTGGTTGCGGTGCTTGTGTTGTTGCGTGTACACACAATGCGAGAGTAAATGTCGACGATTTCGAGGAGGTGCTGCATGCTTTGCGCAAGGGCGAAAAATTTGTTGTTTTCTGCGATCCGGCAGTCATCTCAAACTTCCCGGGCGAATTTCTGAACCTGAACGGTTGGCTGAAATCGCTTGGCGCAAAAATATTTTTTGATGTCAGCTTTGGTGCCGAACTGGCAGCGCGCTCGTATGTTCAATACATAAGAGAGAAAAAACCCAAACTTCTTATCTCGCAAAGCTGCCCTGTGATTTCAAACTATATTCAAGTGTACAAAAGCGAATTACTGCCATTTTTAGCTCCGATAAACAGCCCGCTGATTCACAGTATGAAAATGGTGAAAGAATTTTATCCGCACTATGGAGACTATAAATTCATGGCAATATCGGCATGCGCCGCACGAAAACGCGAATTGATAGAAACAGGAATCGGCGACTTTAATGTTACCATCGAAAGCCTGAAAAAATACTTGACAAAGCAAGGCATTGCGCTATCGAACTACCCAATGGTAAATTATACCAACGAACTGCCGGAAAGAGGCGTTGGATTTTTTAAACCGGGTGGTCTGACAAAAACGCTTGAACGCGAAATGCCTGATATTGCAAATAATGCAAGATGCCTTTCGGGAACAGAAATTGTATTTCCGTATTTAGACAAACTGTTTGACGCTTTTGAAAAAAAAGCTGCACCATTGTTGGTCGATTTGCTCAATTGCAAAGGAGGATGCAACGCCGGAACAGGAACAAACAGCAAACCCGAAAATATCGACGAACTGGAAAATTACATAAATCAGCGCATGCAGGAACTCAAGAAAAAATATCAAACCGAACGAAACGACAAAATTTCTATCAGAATGCTCAATAAAATAATCCGAACGTATTGGAACAGCAAAATCTATGAACGAAAATACAAAGATTTATCAAACATACAGGAAGAAGAAATAAAAATTCCTGACGATAAAAATCTAAAAAAAATTTTCGCAACAATGTACAAATTTGATCAAAAAGATATTCAAAACTGTGCTTGTTGCGGCTACAACTCATGCAAAAATATGGCAGTGGCAATTCATAATAATTATAATATCAAAGAAAATTGTTTCTTCTATTTAAAAGACGAAGTTGTTGATTTGAATAAAAATGCAGAAAAAATAATTAAAGATAAAGAAAAAATAATTAAAGATAAAGATAAAGAAATCACGGAATATAAGCAAGAGATTGTAACACAATCGCAAAGCCTGCTTAGTTCAATCCAAAAGATGAGGAATATTCTTGAATAAATGACGATAGTTGAAAGGTGAAAAAAACACAAGCAAAGACTCATGCTTATTTTTTTCCAATTTAGAAAAAAACATTTACTTTGTATATCACAATACGGGAAATAAAGGCAAAAAAATGAATTCGGCCTCAACATGCCGCTTCAAAATATGCCCTTGTATAGTTTCGTAATTTTTTATGTAAAAAAAAATCGCTTGAAAAAACTAAATCTATTATCTGTACACTCAAAACTTCGTTCGATTGCAATAGGAACATTTGCAGTGTGGGTTTTTATTGGCATTACTCTATACGAAAATATCCAAAGCATTCGCGAATACGATGACCTGACAACAACATTTAATACCTTTTCTATTAATATCATAAACCTGCGCAAGGCGGAAAACAATTTCTTGCTTATCGAACAAAACAATTCGTATTTTTATACCACAGGACGAAGCAAATATCTGGAAAAGTTCAAGATTCAGTACGACAGATGTATTGATAATATCAATGAGTTGAACGCAAACTCCATAACGCAAAATTTCCAACTCAACGAAAAACTTAACGACATTAAACAAAACCTGAAAGAATACAGTAAAAACGTCAACTTGCTCGTGAAAAATATCCGCGAACGCGGCTATCTCGACTACGGACTCGTCGGCGAGATGAACACTGCCGCAGAGCAAATTGAAAATCAGCTCTCGGACAACAACCCAAAACACAATATGCTGAACGAAAATAAAAATATATTCAAGGAGAAAATTTTGGTGCTGCGACAATACGAAAAAGATTTTCTTTCGCTAAAAGACATGTTGTATTACGAGAATTTTTTTAGTACCGTAAAAACGTACAAGAAATTTTTCAAAAATATACCAACAACCCTGAAAAAGGAGGACATTGCAGATTTTTTTAAAATACTTCAGCTTTACAAAGAAAAATTTAAGGCTGTGGCAGAAAAAGAGCAAAAAATAGGGCTGACGATCGACGACGGACTGCATGGAGCAAAACAAACCCTCATAAACAGGGTGGAGAAAGATGTGGAAAATATGCTGTCGCTCTTTAAACAAAAAAATTCTATGGCAATAGAACGAATCACGTTCTGGCTTTTTCTGATTGTATTTTTGATGGCAATAACGCTTGTCGGTTTATTAATTCTGATTTCAAAATCAATTACAACTCCAATAAAAAAAATAAAAAACTATATACACGAATTGGTAAAAGGGAAATTTCCGGCTTCGATAAAATTTTCAAATCAAGACGAAATTGCAGAAATGGCAGACCTGTTGAATGCCTTTGTTGAAAACCTGAAAGAAAAAGCCATTTTCTCGGAACACATCGGGCGCGGAAACTATTCGGCAAAACTGAAAGTCGCAAGCAACGAGGATACTTTGGGATTTTCGTTGAAAAAAATGCGCGACGAACTGAAAAAAGCGTCTGAAGAAGATAAAAAAAGAAAAATAGAAGACGAAAAAAACGTCTGGGCAACAAACGGATTGACGCATTTTAACGATATTTTAAGGCACAATCCGGAGAAAATATCAGAACTCGGATACGAAGTCATTAAAAATCTTGTCGATTTTCTGAATGCAAACCAAGGCGGTTTGTTTTTATACAACGACGACAATCCCAATGACATATTTCTGGAGTTAATCACATCGTATGCCTACAACAAAAAGAAACAAAAGAAGAAAAAAATAATTCTCGGCGAAGGACTTATTGGCACTTGTGCGATAGAAAAAAGCACAACTTATCTGACAGATATTCCTGATGATTATATAAATATAACGACAGGTCTTGGCATGGCAAACCCAAATTCTTTGTTAATCGTTCCGCTTGTTTTGAATGAACAAATTTTTGGCGTAATCGAGTTGGCTTCGTTTTCAGCTTTTCAGGCACACGAAATACAGTTTGTCGAAAAATTGGCAGAAAACGTTGCAGGAACGCTTTCGGTGGTCAGAACAAATGATAAAACAAGGCATTTGTTGAGACAGTTTCAACAACAATCGGAAGATTTGGCAACAAAAGAAGAAGAAATGCGCCAAAACTTGGAAGAATTAACCTCTATTCAGGAAAGCCTTGTGTTGCAGAAAAAAAATATGACAGCACTCCGCTTTGCATTAGACGAATCTATTATTTATGCAGAATTTCAGCCTGACGGGCTTGTGTGTGCGATGAATACAAAATACACAGAAGCTACCGGATATACTGAAAAAGAATTGCTTGGCGAAAATATTGCCATCACAATGCACGGAAAAACAAAAGAAAACTTTGACTTGATGTGGGAGAAAATTCTCGCAGGAAATTCATACAAAGGCATACTGAAAACACGCATAAAAAGCGGACAGGAAAAATGGTTTCATGCCAACTATACTCCCATTTTCGACGAAAATAAAACCATATTCAAAATAATCTACCTCGGACAAGACATTACAGAACTCAAAAGACTGGAACTGGAACAATACGACAGAGAAGCTGCAATGGAAATAAAAATGAAACGACTTGAAACCGAGATAAATATTCTGAAAAAAGAACTGGAAATCAAATCGCAGAAGAAAAATCCGATAAATCCGCCGGAAGAATTTTAAGGCGCACGGAAATGAATATTTTCGACAAGAAAATTACTCTACACGACATTTTGTGTAATTGTGTTGATATTTGCGCTTGAAATTAAGTTCGAGGCAAATTTTCCCCCGACCCTGTCAGGGTTTCAAACCCTGACAGGGTCGGGGGAAAAAAACGCAAACGAAAGAAGTTTGCAAAAAAATGTCGTATAACGTACAAAAAAATGGCAAAAGGGAAATACTTAGTTCGCAACTATTTTTCCGAATCGAACAAAACGAAAAACAAAGCCCAAAATGTTTAGAGATATAGAAGAAATAGAACTTCTGAGAAAAAAAAACACAGAAGCAGTCATAAAAAAAGAGGCGCAAACCTTAGCCAATCTTTGGAGCGAAGACGGAATTCTTATTCTTCCTGACACAGAACCACTCTCAGGAATCGACGCAATAAGAGCTTACCTGAAAAAAAGTCTTGCCGAACTTCAAGATGTGAAAATCGTAAAATATGAATTGCATTTCAACGAATTGAACATTCTGGACGAATATGCTTTTGAGTGGGGAAGATACCACCAAAGTTTTCAATTGCCAAATTCGGAAGAGATTGTTGAAGAAAACGGAAAACTAATGCGGATTTTAGTAAAAAACAAAACCGGAGAATGGAAAATTATGCGCGCACTCCGGACGTAGAAATTCGCACAAACGAAACTTTTCAATTTTGAAATTTGCTCTTTTGCCGTTTGCATACTCCCGAAAAAAGCGAAGAAAGCACTGATAATCTAAACCTTACATTTGTTTCATGAAAATATAGAACAAGGAATCAAAAATCTGAAACCAAATTTGTTCGTATTGTATGACAAAATTTCTATTTTTGTTGTGGAAATTAATCTTGTTGTGATGCACACACAATTACGATTTAGTTTTCAGCAATGAAACAACAAATCGGAAGTTTTGCGTTTATAAGATAATGCTTTTTTTGAAGAAAGCACCGAAAGTTTGCACGAATGTTTCGTCGCAAACCGTGATTCGTTGAATTAAAAAAATATAAAAAAAATTGCAGTGAAAAAGATACACAAATTTGTATTAAAATCTTATGTCGGACCTTTGGTCTTGACGTTTTTCATCAGTATGTTTGTTTTGCTGATGCAATTTCTATGGAAATATATTGATGATTTAGTAGGAAAAGGTCTTGAAATGTCGGTCATTACCGAATTGTTAAGCTATGCCTCTTTTGGCTTGATACCAATGGCTTTGCCGCTTGCCATTTTGCTCGCCTCGCTGATGACTTTCGGGAATTTGGGCGAAAACTATGAGCTGATAGCCATGAAATCGGCAGGAGTTTCGCTCTTGCACATCATGTCGCCTTTGGTTATTTTGACCATTATTATTTCAGTCGGCGCATTCTTTTTTTCAAACAATATTTTGCCATATACCAACCTGAAAACAGCTTCGCTGCTGTACGACATCAAACGCCAACGACCGGAATTGAACATTAAGGAAGGAATTTTCAACAACGATATTGAGAATTATACCATCAGAATAGGGAAGAAAAACAGGGAAACCAACATGTTGTATAATTTTATGTTGTATGATCATTCTGAAAATAGAGGAAATTGTTCGGTAACTGTTTCAGATTCGGCAGAAATGTATGTTACAAAAGACGAAAAATATATTGTCCTGACGCTTTATCACGGACACAGCTACCAAGAAATGGAAGAGAAAAACAGGGACAACGTACGGAAACAAAAATTTCCGCATCGGCAGTCGAAATTCGACAAGCAACGACTGATTTTCGACACGAAAAGTTTTGAACTCGACCGAACCGACGACGAACTTTTCAAGCATAATTACCAGATGAAAAACCTTTCGGAGTTGAATTATGCGATAGACTCGTTGAACAAATCGCTTGCCAAACGAAAAACGTACTTTTTCCAAAATATTCTGAGCCATAATTTTTTCCGCTCCGAAAGAATGCCATTGAACGATTCTGTAAAACAAACTTACGACTTAGACACAATCCGCGCCATTAGTGTCGATAGCATATACAATAGTTTGAGCAAAACGCAGAAAGCCAATATCATTGCAGTATCATCAAACTATGCGAGTTCGACAAAATCGTATATCAAATCGACCAAACAAGACTTTGTCGGCAAGCAACGCTGGATTAGAAAACACGAAATCGAATGGCACAGAAAATTCTCGTTGTCTTTTGCATGTTTCATCTTCTTTTTCATCGGCGCACCATTAGGCGCAATTATCAGAAAAGGCGGCTTGGGAATGCCGGTGGTGGTTTCCGTCGTTTTCTTTATTGTTTATTACATTATTTCACTGACAGGAGAAAAATTTGTGCGCGAATCAATAATTGCAGCAGTCGAAGGAATGTGGATTTCTTCATTCATTTTGTTGCCATTGGGTATTTTCTTGACTTATAAAGCTGCAAACGATTCGGTTATCATGAATATTAATACCTATTTAGGAGTTTTCAATAAAATTAAAAAATTGTTTTCATCTGAAAAATAATAACGATTCAGTCTTTTCGCTGCTTGCTCTTGAAGCGTCAAGTGGCAATTATAAATTAAAAAGGGATTTGAAAATCATAAAATTCGAGGCGCAAGAAAGTACGAAAAATGCGGGAACTTATCTTTTTTAAGGTAAGCTCTAAAAATGCAAACTTCTGTTTTTTTCAATAGCTTTAAACCCATTGGAATGCAGAAAAACAGCTCTCTGAATTTCTCTATTTTTAGAAGTTGCCATAAGTACTTTTTTTCGTTTTTTGAGACAATGCAGGTGTTTGCATTTTTAAAAGTCCCACAGAATTTTTCTTTTTTTTTTGACGAAATGAAAATACTACAAATAGCGAATAAAGTTCCTTTTCCGCCGAGAGACGGAGGCTCAATAGCCACCTTTACCCTATCGAAAGGCTTTGCCGATGGCGGACATCAGGTTTCAATTCTTGCCATGAATACCTCGAAGCACTTTGTTGATCTCTCAAAAAACACAAGCGAGACCGAAAAAATTAAAATTCAAGGCATTTTTACCGATACGAGCATCAAATATAAGGATATAATCAAAAATTTTTTTTTCTCAAAAATTCCATACAATGCCTCAAGGTTTGTGCAAAAAGAATTTGAAAAAGCCCTTGTAAAAACCCTAAAAGAAGAACAATTTGACATCGTACAACTCGAAGGATTGTATCTAATGCCTTATATAGCAACAATTCGTAAACATTCAAATGCTTTGGTGGCACTCAGGGCGCACAATGTTGAACACGAAATATGGCAACGAACGGCAAGACAAATCAAAAACGGACTAAAACGCATTTATGTTAAAAATCTTGCAAAACGCATCAAGCATTTTGAAATCAGCTACCTGAACAAGTACGACGTGCTTATTCCGATAACGGAACGTGACGGGAAAAAACTCAACCAACTTGGCAACAAGCAGCCCTCGCATGTTTGCCCCACCGGAATTGATGTGGAAAAAGTGCCATGCTCGCAAGAACAGGATTATCCGGTTTTGTTTCATATCGGAGCTTTAGACTGGCCTCCGAATCAGGAAGGTTTGCTGTGGTTTCTTTACAATTGTTGGGAAGAAATTTCGCTAAAATACCCCGAATTGAAATTCTATATCGCAGGAAGAAACGCGCCGAAATGGTTTGTCGGTAAACTAAAACTGAAAAATGTTGAATATTGCGGCGAAGTTGAAGACGCAAGCAAGTTTATTTGTAACAAGTCAATAATGATAGTTCCCTTGCTCTCGGGCAGCGGAATGCGCATCAAAATAATCGAAGGAATGGCACACGGCAAGGCTATAATATCAACCTCAATCGGAGCAGAAGGAATAAACTATACAAATCAGGAAAATATAATGATTGCCAACACGCCGGAATATTACCTGAGAGCCATTGAAAAACTAATCAGCGACAAAGCGTTTTATGCAAAAATATGTATGAATGCAAAAAAACTGATACAAAACGAATTTAATAACAAAAATATAACCCTTTCATTGATAAATTTCTACGAAAAACAACTAAAACAAAAAAATAATCTAAAATAAGAACAGGAAGAATTGGCAGCTCTACAAATAATATATTGGATATGTGTATTTGCAATACTTCATTCGTATGTTTTTTATTCGGTAATTTTATATATCCTTGCAAAAAACAAAAAAGACAACGCGATTGTCTATACAAAAGACGACGATCTGCCTGAAATATCTATTCTGCTTGCCGTTTACAACGAAGAAGAAGTACTCGAGGAAAAGCTCCAAAGCATGTTGGGAAGCAAATATCCGACAGAAAAAGTCAAAATACTGATAGGCTCGGACAACTCAACAGACAAGACAAATGCAATACTTGAAGCTTACGAAAAAAAATATCCGTCTCAGATAAAACTGTTTTTATTCACCTCGCGTCAAGGAAAAGCAAAGATCATAAACCACCTTCACGAAATGGCAGGCGGCGAAATTTATATTCTTACCGATGCGAATGTTATGTTTGACGAAAACACCATGTTTGAGCTGATTAAACATTTTAAAAATCAGGAAATAGGCATTGTAGATTCAAACATGATAAACAAAGGCTTGAATCCGTCGGGCATTTCCATTCAGGAAAAGGCATATATTTCGCGCGAGGTGTTGATAAAAAACAAAGAAAGTAAAATCTGGGGAAGCATGATGGGACCTTTCGGCGGGTGTTATGCTATCAGAAAATCCTTGTATCAAGCTGTTCCGCCAAACTTTTTGGTCGATGATTTTTATATAAACATGAAAGTGCTTGTACAGAAAAAAAAGGCAATCAACAACCTTCATGCAAAAGTATATGAAGACGTTTCAAACAACCTTGAAGACGAATTCAGGCGAAAAATCAGAATATCCACAGGAAATTTTCAAAATCTTTTATTTTTCAGGCAATTAATATTCAAATGCAACGGCATCTCGTTTAGTTTTTTCTCGCACAAGGTGTTGAGATGGTTTGGTCCCATGTTTTTACTTGTTGCGTTTTTCACAAACATATTACTGTTAGATAATCAGTTGTATTATTATCTTTTTTATTTATATTGTCTAACATTTGCTATTCCGATATTTGATTTTATATTGCGAAAAATTAAGGTTCATTTAGTAATATTCAGATTCATCACACATTTTTACAGCATGAATCTGGCATTGTTGATAGGTTTTTATAAATTTATAAAAGGAGTAAAATCAAATGTCTGGCAACCCACAAAAAGAAACCAATCGCTCCGCGCTTGAGCTAAACAGTATTGAAGACGCAATTGAAGATATTCGTCAAGGGAAAATCATTATCGTTGTTGATGACGAAGATCGCGAAAATGAAGGAGATTTTATCACTTCGGCAGAATTGATCACTCCGGAGAAAGTGAATTTCATGGCAAGATACGGACGCGGGCTTATTTGTGCGCCCATAACGGAAAATCGCAGTGCCGAATTGCAATTGGAATTGATGGTCGGGAAAAACACCTCGCTTCACGAAACGCCGTTTACGGTTTCCGTAGATTTAATTGGCGAGGGTTGTACGACCGGAATTTCGGCATCGGACAGAGCAAAAACAATAAAAGCACTTGCCAATGACGACACCACGCCGGAAATGCTTGCACGTCCGGGACATATTTTCCCGCTGAAATCGAAAAACAGAGGCGTAATACGCAGGGCAGGACACACGGAAGCAAGCACCGACCTTTGTCGCCTTGCCGGACTAAAACCCGTAGGCGCATTGGTGGAAATAATGAACGACGACGGCACAATGGCTCGATTGCCCCAGCTTAAAGCCATTGCCGCACACTTCGACATGAAAATTATCTCGATCAAAGACCTTATTCACTATCGGCTCGAACGAGAATCGCTGATAGAAAAAGGCGAAAGAGTAAAACTCCCGACAAAATACGGGCAGTTTGACCTGATTCCGTACAAACAACTTTCTAACGGCTTGGAACATGTGGCACTGATCAAAGGCGAATGGAAACCAAGCGAAACAGTATTGGTTCGCGTACACTCCTCGTGCGTTACGGGCGATATATTCGGCTCGTTGCGCTGCGAATGTGGCGAACAGCTTGCCTACTCGATGAAGATGATCGAGAAAGAGGGAAAAGGCGTTGTTTTGTATATGCTCCAAGAAGGCAGAGGAATAGGATTGCTCAACAAAATAAAAGCATACAAACTTCAGGAAGAAGGACTTGATACTGTCGAAGCAAACGAAGAACTCGGTTTCGATGCCGACGAAAGAGATTACGGCGTTGGTGCGCAAATTTTGCGAAGTCTCGGAGTGAAAAAAATGAGGCTGCTTACAAACAATCCGGTAAAAAGAATCGGACTGGAAGGCTACGGTTTGGAAATTATTGAAAATGTCCCGATTGAAGTAGAACCAAACCAATACAACGAGTTCTACATGAAAACCAAAAGAGACAAAATGGGACACAAGTTGCTTAAATTTCAATACAGCTGCTGCGGGAAAAAGCATTATTCGTAAAAACAATTTCGGCGCAAAAGGTCGTGAGGCAATAAAAAAATAGAAGAAAGCAATGCGATCACGACTTTTTGCATCGAACTCATTTAATAAATTCGGAAAATAAAAAAAAACGAACTGCTGCTAAACACCCTCAACAAAAAAGATGAAAAATTTCCTTAAAAAAATCAAAAACAAACAATCTGACAGAAAAAAGAATACTATAACGTTAATTATCAATGGAATAAAATTAAAAGTTGTAAAAAAACAATAAGAAAAACCTTCTCTTTCCCGTAACATTGTTCAAAAATATATGCCAAAAATTCCCAATTCATGACCTTAAACATATGGAAACTTCGCTCTAAATATATTCAAATTCATTATATTTGAGATAATTTTAAATTTATTAATTTGATCAGAATATCAATACGTTAAAAATTAGAAAAAAATGGCAAAAGTAAAAGGAGCAATTGTAGTTGATAAGGAAAAATGCAAAGGCTGTGGGCTGTGCGTGGTTTCCTGTCCTTCAAAGGTAATTAATTTGGCAAAAGAGGTCAATGGAAAAGGGTATCACTATGCCTATATGGCAAATCCTGATTCATGTATTGGCTGTGCCAACTGCGGATTAGTCTGTCCGGATTCTGTAATCACGGTTTACCGACTAAAACCACAAAGACAAAAAAGGGCATAAATCCAAGGCATTAAGCGCAAAAAGAATTTGTACACTTAATCAAAACATGTTTTAAATTGAAAAAATTACATAACCGATAAATTAAAAAATCAAAATATGGGTGAACTTAGATTAATGAAAGGAAATGAGGTAATTGCAGAAGCAGCGATACGTTGCGGCTGCGACGGATATTTCGGGTATCCGATTACGCCACAGTCCGAAGTCATGGAAACTTTAATGCAACGCAAGCCATGGGAAGAAACCGGAATGGTTGTTTTACAGGCAGAAAGTGAAGTTGCATCAATCAACATGCTTTATGGCGGAGCAGCCTGTGGAAAAAAGGTAATGACCTCATCATCAAGTCCCGGCATAAGCCTTATGCAAGAAGGTATTACGTATCTTGCCGGAGCAGAATTACCATGTCTTATAGTAAATGTTGTCAGAGGAGGACCCGGACTTGGAACTATTCAGCCGGCACAATCGGATTATTACCAATCATGCAAAGGCGGCGGACACGGCGATTACAACCTTATAGTGTTGGCACCCTCGTCGGTTCAGGAAATGAACGATTTTGTCGATCTTGGTTTTGAATTGGCGTTCAAGTATTTGAATCCGGTGTTGATTCTCTCGGACGGCGTAATCGGGCAGATGATGGAAAAAGTCGAGTTGAGCGACTTTAAACCTCGCTGGACAGACGAACAAATCCAAGAAATCTCAGGAAAATGGGCAACAACAGGAAAAACACCTGACAGAGAAAGGCATATTGCAACTTCCTTGGAGTTGGATTCTGCCATTCAGGAAGAAGTAAACCATAAATTACAGGCAAAATACAAAGAAATTCAGGAAAAAGAGGTTCGTTGCGAAGAAATTCAATGCGAGGATGCAGAATATCTCTTTGTAGCCTATGGCTCAAGTGCCAGAATCTGCCAAAAAGCAATCGAGATTGCACGTGAAAAAGGCATAAAAGTCGGTTTATTACGACCAATCACTTTGTTCCCGTTCCCTAAAAATGAGATTAAGGAACTTTCCAAACAAATGAAAGGGATTTTATCGGTAGAAATGAGTGCCGGACAAATGGTTGATGATGTAAGATTAACCGTCGGCTGTGAAAAGAATGTAGGGCATTTCGGACGATTCGGAGGAATAATTCCTTCGCCAACAGAAGTAGTTGAAGCTTTAGAAAAACTAATCATCGGAGGGTAAAAATATGGTAGAAGAATTAAAAGAAATTATAAACGAGAAAAATCAGGTTTATAAAAAAACACCGGTTTTGCTTGACAATACAATGCACTATTGTCCCGGATGCAGCCACGGCGTTGTGCATAAACTCATTGCAGAAGTAATCGAAGAGATGGACATTCAGGACAAAACCATCGGCATTTCGCCTGTAGGGTGTTCTGTATTAGCCTATAACTACATAGACATTGACTGGCAAGAAGCGGCACACGGAAGAGCCCCGGCACTCGCCACAGCGGCAAAACGCCTGATGCCTGAAAAATATGTTTTCACCTATCAGGGCGATGGCGATTTGGCATCAATCGGAGCTGCTGAAATAATGCACGCCTGCAACAGAGGGGAGAATATTGTTGTAATATTCATCAACAACGCAATTTATGGAATGACCGGCGGACAAATGGCACCAACTACACTGGTAGGGCAACCTACTGCAACATCGCCTTACGGAAGAAATGTTGAATTGCACGGACATCCGCTGAAAATTACCGAACTGATTGCACAACTTCCCGGAACGTGCTTTGTTACACGCCAATCGGTAGAAACTGCTCCGGCAGTCAGGAAATGTAAAAAAGCAATAAGAAAGGCTTTTGAAAACTCAGGAAAAGCCAAAGGAACTTCTTTTGTCGAAGTCGTTGCTACATGTAATTCAGGCTGGAAAATTCCGCCTGTGAAAGCAAACGAATGGATGAAAGAAAACATGTTCCCATTCTATCCGCTTGGTACAATGAAAGATGAATAATTGACGAAGAATTTAAAATTAAGAAAATTATGACAGAAGAAATCATTATAGCCGGATTTGGCGGACAAGGTGTTCTTTCTATGGGAAAAATACTTGCTTATTCGGGAATTATGCAAGACCAAGAAGTTTCATGGATGCCTTCTTATGGTCCTGAAATGAGAGGAGGTACGGCAAACGTTACCGTGATTCTTAGCGAAAGCCGAATAAGCTCTCCGGTTTTAAATCAGTTTGATACTGCAATCATACTGAACCAACAATCTATGGACAAGTTTGAATCATCGGTAAAACCCGGAGGTCTTTTGCTTTATGACCCAAACGGAATAATACATCACCCGACACGCAAAGATATAACAATTTGCAAAATTCCGGGTGCGCAGCTTGCAGTAGAATTGGGAAACCCCAAAACATTTAACATGGTTATTTTAGGCGGTTACCTGAAAGTTAGACCTATTGTCAAACTTGAAAACGTGAAACGAGGTTTGGAAAAATCGCTCCCTGAAAGATACCACAAACTCATTCCTCTAAATATTGATGCTATTGAAAAGGGAATGGCTAATGTTACAGAAGTTCAGAAAGTATAGTGCAACAGCAAGGCAAACCCGCATGAAGTGAAGCGGGTTTGCCTATATTTTTTAATGCGGGAAGCAAAGTAGTTGTCCCCTCCCCTATTTTCTTAGTACGGTAAAAACGGTTCGTCTGTTCATTTGGTGTTCAGCTTCGCTGCACTGGACACCGTCGGCACATCTGTTGGTCAATTGCGTTTCGCCGTATCCGCGTTTTATCAGTCTGCGCGGGTCGATGCCGCCAAACTCTGTGATGAACTGTGCCGCAGCGTTTGCTCTGTTTTGCGAAAGCCTCATATTATACTCACTGCTCGCACGCGAATCTGTATGTGAACTTAACTCCACAATCGCTGTCGGGTTAAGAATCATAAATCGTATTACTTTGTGCAAATCCTGTGCAGCATCGACTCGTATGTTGTATTTGTCCAAATCGTAATAGATATTTTCCAACGGAATTGCTTCGCCAACCTTGTGAACTTCTCCCTCGAAAACAAAGGTATCCGGACTATCCACTGCTTTTTGTTTCTCGTCATCTTGCTCCTTTTTCGCTTCGTCTTCCTCTACCACATTCCATTCCGGCGGCTTGATGCTGAAAGCATAAATATCATCTGAACCAACGCCTCCTTTGCGGTTGGACGACAAATAGCCGCTTGTCAAATCTTCGTTAAGGATAAACCCGAAATCGTCTTGTGTCGTATTCACGGGATAGCCCAAGTTTACAATCACATAAGTGCTGTCCGAGCCTTGTTGTTTTGCCGAGAAAATGTCAAGACCGCCAAAACCGACCAAACCGTTCGACGAAAAAAACAAAGTGCTGTCTTGGTGTACAAAGGGAAACATCTCGCTCCCTTCGGTATTGATCTGTGCGCCCAAATTGCGAGGTGCGCCCCATTCATCTTCCTCTTTCTCGCACACGTAAAGGTCTAATTGTCCATAGCCGCCCGGCATGTCTGATACAAAATAAAGCTTTTTCCCGTCTGAGGTAATCGCAGGATGTTCGCAAGTGTAATCGTCGCTATTGTATTTAAACTCCTGCACATTTCCCCACTTCTCTCCTATTTTTGTTGCTATGTAAATTTTCATGTGAGTTGTCTTGTTTTTTCCGCGTACAGGCTTATTGTTTTTCATGTTGTTCCGCGTAAAATACATCACATTGCCCGATTCGGTAAACGCAACAGGTCCTTCGTGATAACGACTGCTCAACTCTTCGGAAAATAAACTTACATTCGTCAATTGGCAGCCTTCTTCTTGTTCTTTATCGGCGACGTAAAGGTTGATAAACGGTTCGTTGTCCCAAACATAAGTCAGGTCGATTTTCCCTTTGCGCTCTCGTGCCGATGCAAAGACGATTTGCTCTTTGTAATATGCCGGCGAAAAATCATGGTAAGGCGTATTCACCGACAACTTCTCGATTTCAACCCAGTTTGAATCTGCTATCATCACCGGATTTGTATTGTCTATGGATTCTATCTCGCGGATTATGCGCGAATCTTCCTGCTTATCGAAATTCTGAAACTTCTCTATCCATTTGCGCGCCTCTTCGTATTTCTTGTTACTGCGCAAGGACATTGCATAGTAATAATAATCCACAGGATCTTCAGATCCTCTGTCGATTAGGGTTTTATACCAATATTCCATTTGCTCTGTATTCCCGATTCTTCGGTTCGCTTCTGCCAACTGTCGGCAGATATACGCATCCATATTCCCGTCGCGAGCTATCTCTTCGTAGAGTGCAATGGCATCAATGTAAGCAAAATCAGCAAACAGTTTGTCTGCTCTTCGCTGCTTGATGCTTTGTCCTGAAAGATTTGTAATAAAGGAAATCTGCATTATTCCTATAAGCAATACTATCCAAATGTTTTTCATTGTCTGATAAATATTTTCTGTTTCAATTAATTTACAAAGAATTAAAAGTTTAAAATTAAAAATTAAAAATTATGACTCACTCATCATAGCTCAAAGGCATAAAATTATTAAATATCTAATAATTAAAGCATTATATTTTTGATAATTTCACACGGTAGATTCAACTACCAAATGCAATTTTTTATGTTACAAATTTTTTAAATATTGGTTTACAACACTAAAGTTTTTAGTAAAACCTTAAAAACTAATTTCGTGCGTTTGACCTATTCGCTTATCAAAAAAAGGGGAATTTTTGCTTTTGACTTCTAACTTAAAAATATCTCGGAGATTTCAATCTTGATTTGCTCAAACTGAATTTATAACTCACCAAGACCTCGTGTGTTCCGGAATTAAAGTTTGTCAATTTACTTGTTGTATAATCAAAGGCATAGCCCAACATCAGATTGTTGTTAATCAATACTTCCGCCATTAAACTTACTGCATCGCCGATGCGATAGGTCGCTCCCAACCAGAACTTCCGGTAAAAATTAAAACTCGCGTTGATGTCAAACGAAATCGGTGCGCCTTTTACTATTTTTGCCAATCCCGAAGGCTTGAACTTGATGTCTTTCGTCAAATCAAAAACATAGCCTCCTATCAGGTAATAATGTCGCTCTTCTTTCCCTACGGTTTCCGCCTGAATCGAGTTTTTCGACAAGGAATTACGTAAAAGTTTCGGCGATGACAATCCCAAATAGTATTGATTCGTATAATAGTAAAATCCAAAACCTATGTTCGGCAAGAAACTCCCGTTGATGTCGTCAGCAAAGGCAGGATCGCCTTCGTCTATCGTCCGAAGGTTGCTCAATTCTGCTTGAAAAAAATTAAATCCTCCTTTTACGCCCATGGAGAAAAATTTGTCTCGTGACAGGCGTATCTGGTAGGCAAAATCAAGCATCAAACCCACTTCATTGATAGGTCCGATATGGTCGTTTACCACTGAAAAACCGACACCTATTTTCTCTTTTTTTATCGGTCCGTGGAGGTTAAAGGTCTCGGTGCGAGGTCCGCCGTCGAAACCAAGCCATTGCGCTCGTCCTAAAAGCGTTGCCGTAAACCTGTCCATACTTGCCGCATAAGCCGGATTTACCGTAACCGTATTGAACATGTATTGCGAATACATTTGAGATTGTTGTGATTGTGCATGGAATGTAAGCGCAAGAAAAATGAGCGTTACAATCGGAATTGTGATTCTTTTTTTCATTGTTTTGTGTTTTGTGTGTTGTCCTTGTAGATATCTTCTCAATGCTTGTTGTTTTAATGCGTTTTTTATTTTTTTTATTCTTTTTCTTTTCAATCTTTCATTCATTGCTTTTGGGCTTTGGATTTTTTGGTTTTAGGACGAAAATGCCGAAAAACAAAGTAAACCCGAGGGGTTGCCCCTACGTTAATTTTCGGATTTCGTTTTCTGTTAGTCCTGTTTCTTTCATTATATCTTCAATGGGTTCTCCATATTTCAGCATTCTTTTTGCCAATTTTTGTTGGGCTTCCACTTCTCGTGCTTGAGCTTCCGCTTCTCGTGCTTGGGCTTCTTCTTTTTGTCGGCGTTCTTCCACTTCTCGTGCTTGGGCTTCTTCTTTTTGCCGGCGTTCTTCCGCTTCCCGTGCTTGAGCTTCTTCTTTTTGTCGGCGTTCTTCTTTGAGTTCCTTTTCGTCTTCTTCTTTCTGTTCTTTTTTTACTCCT
>PDWI01002120.1_pt1 | contig 30386 bp, 19 predicted proteins | sample 1430891 | NCBI WGS metagenome assembly PDWI01 (sample SAMN01162508, study PRJNA174530) | Oral metagenome, whole genome shotgun sequencing project. | biome: Marine environment; feature: Marine mammal; material: Swab sample of the gingival sulcus; isolation source: swab sample of gingival sulcus... | reverse complement strand
ATAAAAAGACGTAGTTTGAGATTTAGTTGAACCGCCGTATGCCGAACGGCACGTACGGTGGTGTGAGAGGGCAATTAAATTTGCCCTACTCGATTGTTTTTTTTTACTCTCTATTTATACTAATTCCATTTTATACTAATCTCAGTTAAAACTGCACATTGTCATTCAGAGCTTATTAAACACTAGAAATTATTAAAAGCTTTAAGACTCCACGCCTTCGGCTCTGAGTGACAAAGCTTATTGTACTGTATTGGATTTCAAGACATGGATATTACTTTAGGTGTTGAGATATTCTAACTCCAACCCTATTAAATATTAATAAAACCTTTTATTATTTTTACATATTATTAATTAATTCATTGCATTTTTTACAATTTTATATTATAATTAAGCTGTCTATATGTGACAGATATAATAAAAGGAGGACTTATGTTTAAGAAAAAAATTTTATCCGTGTTTCTAATTACAGCGTTAGTCTTTACATCTTTTTCAGGTATATCTTTTGCTGATGATATTGATGAAAATAAAGTATTTAGTGCAGATGATAATGGTACAACTTATACCATTGATGATGACAGAACGTACAAACTTAGTGGTAAGGCATTTAATTGCAATATTTTAATTAAAAAGAATAGAAAACCTACAATAATTATGGAAGATTTGTGTTTGACGATTGAGGGCTTATCAGCCAGATCTATGCATGGTTTGATGTTGGAACACAATAGTGTAGTGGACTTAAAACTTTCTGGCACTAATGTTATCTCAGCAGGGTCAGAAGCAGGAACAAATTTTATTGATGGTGCAACACTTAAGATATCATCATATAATAACTCAGTTGATGATAAGTTATACTTGGCAAATATCGGAAACCAGAAAGCAGTTATATCTAGTCCAAGTTTACAATTTGGTGGTAGTGATGAGTTTGTTTTTGAGCCATGTACCTTTGAAGAAGGACGTAATACTGTACTGCAAATTGATTCTGGAACAGTTGTCATTGGCAGTAATAATTACTTACAAAGGGGAGTAGAGATAGATAATACTATTTCAAGCCGCTATATTGATAGTGATAAAATACCCAATGCCATCACTTTAGATGCAGATAGAGTTGAAGAAGCTAAAATTATTATAAATGGTGGTAAGCTATATGCTCATGGCTCAAAGGTTATAAACATACAGGGTAACAAATCTACAGCCAAGGCAATTATAGATATCAATGGTGGTTCTGTCAAAGCAGAGGGGATATATCCGATACTGACTGAAGTTTATTATGGAGATGCTGAAATTAATATCAATGGTGGTGAACATGATTTCTTCAGTACACTTACACCAGATTACAGTGACTATCCTGAGATATATCCATTAAATATAGACAATCAAGAACTCGCAGTGTCAAATGGACAGAATCAAGAAAAAGTGATATTTGCTCAATTCCCAATTTTGAATAGAGATTATAATCATTTTGCGTACGTTTACCAATTTTCAAGTGGTGGAATTTCATATATTATTGATAAGGACGATGAGAATCACTATGGAACCGCTACTGTTAACATCACAGACGGAGTGGTCAATGTTGAAAGTGGACCTTTTGCACCTGGAATTGGTCCAACTATACTTAGAAATAATAATCAAAATAAACCACTAGAAACAAAAACTTTTTCCTATGGAGGTACAGTAAACATATCTGGTGGTGTGGTAGATGTAGCGGGTGGTGATTTTGCTGCTGGAATTGGTAATGCATCTGTAAAGAGCTTTGATGTATATGATGATAAACTAACTATGCAAATAAATATTAGTGGTGGTGTAGTCTCAGCTGGTGGTGGTTTGGGTGCTGCTGGTATTGGTCAATCAGTCAATGCTCCTGATGTAAAGATCGACATCTCTGGAGGTAATATTACTTCTAAAGGGGGTTCTTTTGCAAGTGATGATGATAATATGTATTTACTAAATTCTAATATTTCAAGTATACATTTTCTAATGAATGGGGCTGGTATAGGTCTTGCAGGAGAAGGTGAGGAGTTCAATTTTACCAACACTGCCAAGTTTAAATCGGGTGGTGAATATGATAACAATGCTTCTACAAGTTCGATAAGTATATCAGGCGGAAAAATATATCTATCTTCTGATTATGAAAATTATCATGGAATAGAAGATATTGAGTATCTAGATACAAAGTTTGATGATGATGGTCAGCCATTACCTGATGACCAGCAACCTAAAAAAATATATAGAGGCAACGCCTTTGTTTCTGGTATCGGAAGACCACTGTGTTTTCTAAAAACTTTGCTATTTAATCAGCTTGATGAAACTCCACATAATCTAGATGCCAGTGATAGAACAATTACTTTTTATACAGTTCCAGAAAATCCAGATAAATTCATTGGAATTTATTGTTCAGATGATATAAAGCAATTAATCAGCTTACAACCTGAAGATATTCGTAGCTTTGCAAATCTAGTAAACAGTGATGATGATCCAGATAATGATGTTGATGCTGATGCATTAGTAGATGACTTTAATGACAAATACGCCTTTCCAAATTACCTCATCAACGCTGACATTGATGATAATATAATAGATGATATGGTACTTGCTGAAGTTCTATATACAAGACATGATGAGGGTCCTATTGAGAACATTAACTATAGTGTTTTTGGTGTGCAAAATCTCAGAATGCAAGTTTTGTCAAGCACTGATACCTTAACTGTTACACCTGGTGCTCATCTATATATAGTTGGAGATGACGATAATAAGAGCTTTGTAAATGATGGAAAGATTATTAATAAGGGTGTAATAATTAATAAATCGAATTACAGTGAATTAGATAATGATGCTCCTTATATTGAAGAGGGCGAGAATGTAGCATTTTATCATCAAGTACAATATACTGTGTTACCAAATACTGAACCAATAATTGAAATGGCTGAAAGAATGAAACCGTATACATTAATTGACAATGAACATGCTGATATCAATAATAAAAAGCCAGGTTATCACCTAGACAAGTGGCAGGATAAAGCTGATAATACATCAGAATATGCTCCTAAACATGAATTTGCCAGTGTTATCAATGCTATGAATTTTGAGGCTGTTTGGAAAGAAGATGATACAAATACTGGTGGTGGTTCAGGTAGCGGATCTAGCTCAGGCTCAGGATCTGGAAGTGGCTCAGGTAGTGGTTCTGGCTCAGGTACAAGTAATGGCTCTAGTTCAAAAACAAGTGGCAGTGGTAATGATGTTGTAGTGGATTCACCTATAGAGGAAGAAGAACCTCAAGAAGGCAATATCGAAGTAAATGGACAGGAGTTCATTGATGCTGAAAATGGAAAGTGGTACAGTAGTGCAGTTCGCCAAATAATCAAAAAGGGAATTATGAAGGGAACTTCTACATCTACTTTTGAACCTTCTGCAACAACTACAAGAGCTACTGTTGTAACCATGCTGTTCAGATTGTCTGGTGACCAGATAACAGAGCTAAATAAATCATTTAACGATGTACAATCTGGTAAGTGGTACAGTGATGCTATATCATGGGCTAATCAAAATCAAATTGTTCTAGGTAGTGCACCTAATTTGTTCAACCCAAATGGTGAACTCTCAAGAGAACAGTTAGTGACAATTTTATACAGATACGCTAAGGTCAGAGGCTATAATTTGAGTTCTGATTTTTCAGTAGAAAAGTATACTGACTTTAACACCGTTTCAAATTACGCGAGAGAATCAATGCAGTGGGCAATAAAGTCTGGATTAATAAAAGGAGAAACTCCTACTACAGTCAATCCTAAAAATCATGCTACAAGAGCTCAAATGGCAGTTATATTCTCAAGATTTATGAATGTGTTTGTAAAATAAGCAAAGTAGGCTTGTAGTAAGCATTGAAAATCCTTGCTGCAAGCAAAAAGTAAAATATGTTTAAGAAAAACTTCGTCGTATTTTGGTTCTTTATCAAATAGCGTTGGTAAAGAATAAAAGTGATTATTGAGTTCAGAGTAGTTTTATGGTTAAAGACCTAGACTACTCTGGATTTTATTTGCGAAAATATTAAAAATCTGGTGTTTACAAGTAAGTTTGTCCTAAAAAAAATGCTAACTTTTTCGGTAGGGTCGTGCTGTCACCCCAAATATATAGTCTAAGCAAGCTTGACATATATTTATTTCACCAAATTTTGCTCCTTACTTGGCGTTCGAAAATGACAGACTGAAGATTTTATCTGAGATTAGTTTTAGGTATATTTATTTGCTAAACTTCTTATAAAAAAACAATTCTATTAACATCATCTTACTAGCGAGATACCTGTCTGCTGTGCAGTTATATAGCATTTGATTAATCGTTATGATTAATATGAATTGTTCCCTGTTTTCAGAATTATTCCTAAATTGTACTATTTTTTTAAAAAAAGTGTTAATATATTATTGATTTTATTGTTGTCTTGTAATATAATAAAATTGCTTATAGTTGAGCGTGGTTATTAATATATAAAGGAGGATTTATGTTTAAAAATAAGCAACTATCAATACTGCTTGTTTTAGCTATGGTATTGAGTGCTTTTTCAGGAATTTCGTTTGCTGATGATAGCACTGATGAAGTAACTAAAATTGATTTAACAAATTATGTTAAGCGTGGAGTTGTAATTGATAAAGATGGTAAATATGAACTTACTGGCAAAACTGACAATTCATATCTTCATGTAAAAAGAGGTGTAACTGCTGACATAACACTAAATAACATTACCCTAAAGAAACTGAATTATCAAGAAGTTGCGTATGGCTTAAACTTTGAACCAGGTAGTAAAGTAAATTTGTATTTAAATGGAACAAGTGTTATTTTAGGACATGGTGAATTTGGAAGTAACCATATCGATGGTTCAGTAGTGAATATTTATTCAAAGAATAAGTCAGATGATGATAAGCTCTACTTGATTAATGAGGACTCATCTAAACCTGTTATATTTACTGGTGCAGTGTTTCCATATGAGGAAAAATTGAGTACTGAATTACATTTAAATTCTGGCACAGTTGTTGTTGGACCAGTTTTAAAGTTTGATAAGAATATTAAAGAATATAATGATGATTTAAAGTATATATTCTCAAACGCTGATCAAAGTGCTATTTTTCTAAATGCTGATGCTGTTGGAAAAGGTGTATCCATAAGTGTTAAAGGAGGAAAACTGTACGTTCATGGTAAAGAGGGTATCTGCATTTACGGTAATAAAACTGAATCAAAAGCCACAATTAGTTTAGACGGTGGTGAAGTTCATGCACAGGGTACTTATCCTCTAGTGACCAAGCTTCTATACGGCAAGTCAACTGTGAAAATAACTGATGGTAATCATGAATTTATCAGTACTTTAACACCACAATATCCAGAAGAACTATATAAAAATAAAGATGTTAAAATATTTGATGAATATCCAATGTATAAGAAAGATGATGTAAAAGATGTTTTTCAGTTTGGTTCATGTGGAATTGGTTATATTATAGATCATGATGATTATAACATGGGAACTGCTGATATTATAATAAACGGTGGTACAGTTAAGGCGATAGGTGGACCTTTTGGTCCTGGAATCGGATCAACACAGGAAACTAGGGTTGAGCTTAATAGTTATAATGAGTTAGAACCACATATTATTAACACTCCTATAGAAGGTAGCGTCAGTATATCTGGTGGTGATGTCTATGCAAAAGGTGGCGTATTTGCTGCAGGTATCGGAAATTCAATAGTTAAGCCTTTTAGTCATAACCCAGATGCAAATCCACAAATGCTAATACACCTATCAGGAGGAACTATTGATGCTGTAGGTGGATATGGTGCAGCTGGTATTGGTCAATCTGTCAATGCGCCAGACGTAGTTATCGATATTGAAGATGGAGATATTACTGCAACTGGTGGTGGCATATACAGTGATTTTAATCGAAATAATATCTATTTTTCAAAGAATCCTATTGTTGCTAGTTCTTCCTATTTAAAAAGTTACATATTAAATGGGGCAGGTATTGGTCTAGCTTGTCAGCCATTACATGATTCTATTAATAATGGCGAAATATTTACAAACACTGAAAATTTCAATACTTCAACAACATACAATAAATCTGACTTTTATAGTAGAATTAGTGTTTCAGGGGGTAAAATCAAGTTAAAAGGTGCATATAGTGTTCCAACTGCAGAACAATCTATACAACCAGAGAATGATAATAATCTACTTTGGTATGATGGGCATGTGAGTACAGATATTTTTATGCCAAATAACTTTATATCTGGTATTGGGAAGGCTGTTTGTTATACTTATGAAAAAAATGCACCAATTTCAACTGTTGAAGATAGGCTTGTTAATGTATACATAAGTGATTTCTTAACCAATCCTATTAGCATTGAAACTTCTCAAGATTTTAAAAATTGTATAGAGATGATTACACAAAATGGAACTCCAGAAGAACAACAATTGAAGTCTATAGATGGTATATTAAAGAGATTAGTAAATCAAGATGAAAACTATTTTTATAAAGATTATAATGGCTTCAAACGTTTTATAGTAGATGAAACGGTATTTGATAGAACTAAAGCTAATGATCCAAAACATACATATTATATAACAGGTGAATCTAAGTTCTATCTACCAACGATTGCTGAAAGTGATACTATAAAACTCTTACCAAGTTCTGTACTTCATTTATTTGGAGCAAATAATTCCTTTGACAACCATGGTACAATTATAAACGATAGTGCAACTGTTAAGAATTATTCAACCTATTCTGACTATGGTCCAAATTCATACGAAGGAATACAAACTGGTGCTCATAAACCAGTCTTTAAACACCAAATATTGTATATAGTTGATGATGTAAATAACCCAGTTGATAAGTGGGTAGAGAAAGGTTCAGATCTTACACTGTTAAATAACGATGACCTTGAAGTCAAAGGTAAAAAAGCAGGCTATAAATTAAAGGCTTGGAAGAATAGTAAAACTGGTGCTACTTATGAGTTAGATAAAAAAGTAGAGAAAATCAATACTGCTATGACTTTAACGGCTATTTGGGAAAAAGAAGATAGTGGAAGTGGAAACTCTGGGAATTCTGGTAATACTGGAAATTCGGGTAATTCAGGCAATTCAGGTAATTCAGGAAGCTCTGGTAATTCGGGTAATTTTGATGCAGCTGGTAATGAAATAATTGATGATGAATCTGATAATGACGGCATTTTTGATGAAGCAGGCAATGAAATAAAAATAGATCTAATACCTGAAGCTGAAGGTGAACAACCACAAGAGGGCAATATTGAAGTTGATGGAAATAAATACATAGATGCTGAAAATGGAAAGTGGTATAGCCGTGCTGTTCGAACTATCATCAGATCTGGTGTAATGCAAGGTACTTCAAATTCGACGTTTGAACCAGCTACAAATACAACAAGAGCAACTATTGTCACAATGCTTTATAGGTTATCTGGAAGTAATAAAGCTAAATCTGAGAATATATTCACTGATATTAAATCAGGTATGTGGTATAGTGATGCAGTAACTTGGGCAAATGAAAACAAGATTGTACTAGGTAATTCTGATAAGTCATTTAATCCAAATGGTGAATTATCAAGAGAGCAATTAGTAACTATTTTGTATAGATTTGCTAAAAAAATGCGTTATAACTTGGATTCTGATTTAGCGGTAAATGCATTTACTGACTTTGACAAGGTATCAAATTATGCAAAAGAGCCTATGCAGTGGGCAGTAAAAGCAGGGCTTGTAAAGGGTGAAACAGAAACAACTGTAAATCCTAAAAATCCAGCTACAAGAGCTCAAATGGCTGTAATTTTAGTTAGATTTGTGGAATCATTTGCAAAATAAACAAAAACAAATAACTATTAATTTAATTGTAAGAAACAAAAAAACTACCAATAAGCATAGTTCTTATGGTAGTTTTTTTGTGTGCCCAGCATAGGCACACATAGAAGACAAAAGCACCCTTTTACCACCCAACTATTCCTTAAATCAATATTTAAGGAATAGTTGGGTGGAGTAACCTTTCATATTATTATATGTTGATGTTATCTTATAATGAGTTCTAAAGTGCTTTAAATAATGAGTTCTAAAGTGCTTTAAAGTATTTTAAAGTGTTTAATATTTTAAAGTGTTATAGTATTTTAAAGTGTTATAGTATTTTAAAGTGTTATAGTATTTTAATGTGTATTTGTGGTTTAAAGTGTTTCAGTGTGTTTCTCTAATTTATATCAATATAGCAACTTTATTTGACTAACACATCCATATTATAATTATTTTAGAATTACCTGCATAATGTCAAAGTCTACATATTCATTGTTTATTTTAAAATATCCTTTGAAAGTGCCAATTTTCTCAAAGCCAAACTTTTCATATAGGTGTATAGCAGCCAGATTGTCACTTCTCACTTCGAGTGACACAATTTCTGCTTTAGCACTTGTTTTGGCAAAATTCAGTATATCCCTTAATAAAAGTGTAGCAATTCCCTGATTCCAGTACTGTTTAATAACTGATATGCCAAATTCACCTCTATGAGACATTCGTGCCCTTGTGAAGGTTCTGTAATTTGCAGTACCAACAATTTTTTTATTAATAGTTGCAACTAGAAATATATTCTCACGATCTTCCCACAAAGAACCTAAGTATTCAGCTTCACTTTCTTGTGTAACTTGAAGCCCTTCTTTACCAAATGTAAGATTGTCACTTTCAGAGCCAACTATTTTACTAAATTCTATAATGTCCTTTGCATCATGTTCATTTGCTTTTCGTATAATAAAATCCATAAATGATTTTCCTCCTATATTTATTATTTATATTTTACTAGCTATCTCGGTTATTGTATAGTCTTAACCTATTGAAATATTAATAATTCGACAGAATAATATAGAGATATTGACAAAAAAATTGACTAAAAATGGACTTGTCATTCAGAGCTTATGAAAATCTTATAAGACATTAAAATCTCTAGGATTCCACGCCTTGAAATACTATACAAATTATTGCAAATTTGAGATTCCTACGTCGCTACGCTCCTCTGAATGACATACCCAGCACGAAGTCGCTCTTCACCTCTAGTAGATATTATCGCTAAAAATGTGAGAGTCCAAACAGGAAGATTTCAAGCACTATGCATAATGACAGCAAGGGATATGCAGTTTCTGGTGGTCATACTTTTGAAGTAGAATGATGCTTCCAGTGCTGATTACTTGAAAAACTCATCAATAATTTGTCTTGTCTTTTCCTTGTCACTGATGTACTTGTCTAAACTCTTGTAGTTTTCAAGTCTTGTAAGTCTATTATTGTCAAGTATCTTTTTGCCAACGCTACCTACACCAATGGCAAGTATATCATGATATTCTTCTATGATTCTAATGTTGTAAATACATTCCCTATTAGCTTTTGTAAATCCAATGTTTTCAAAGCTACCTAGCATATTTTTTTGCCTGTATAAGTAGTATGGTATATAATCTTCATATTTTAGTTTAGCTTTAATTTTGTTCATAGCTTCTTCGAGTAAAGTTGCCTGTTCAAATTTATAGTCCTTACTGGTGTTTTTAAGATGGGATTTCGATTTAAAAGCCAGTGTATGAACTGTAATATTTTCAGGTGAGAGCTTTATAATTTCACTGATGGTATGTTCAATGTCGTTGATACTTTCATTGGGGAGTCCTACAATTACATCCATATTGACATCAACTTTATACTCATTTTTTGTGAGTTGATATGCCCTTATGATGTCCTCTACACGGTGTGTTCTATTGACAAGAGCTAACGTTTCATTTTTCATGGTCTGAGGGTTGATAGAAATGCGATTGACACCATAGTGTTGGAATATATCTAGTTTCTCTTTATTGATAAATTCTGGTCTACCAGCCTCTACTGTAAACTCCCTAACTTTATCCTGTTCTGTTATTTGCTGAATTTTTGAAAGTAACCTTTCAAACTGAGCTTCATTTAAAACAGATGGCGTTCCCCCACCAATATATATGACATCAATATACTTACCACTCTGTCTTAGTTTTTCGTTAATGTAGTCTAATTCTTGTAAAAGAGTATCTATATATTTATCTATCTTGTCCATGTGATCGTGGAGATTGTAACTTGGGAAAGAACAGTAAATGCACCTTGAAGCACAAAAAGGGATGGAAATATATAGACTAATTCCATCCTCTATACTGTTTAAGTGCTTTAGCTGATACTTAGCAATATTGTATAGTTCTTTAGTTTTACTATAACTTAGTCGGTATTTATTGTATAATTCATCTTGTATTGTCTTGATTTCAAGACCACGTAAAATTCCTTGGTGTACAAGCTTTATTGGTCTTACTCCACTCAATATACCATAGGGTTTTACACTCATTTTTTTAGTTAAGTAGTCATATATATTTATTAATACTTCTCTTGTTATTATTTTAGTGGAGTCAGTAATTGTTACAGTAAAACTATGTTCATCACCAACATCAGTAATTAATATATCCGAATCATCTTTTAATTCAAAAATATAATCAGCTTCTGATTTTTCTGTTTTTTCAATAGTTAAATAGAAAATATTTAATAAGTTTCTTAGGTTGTCGTTTTCAATATTGCAGTAGTATTTCAACTTTTAAGTCCTTTCCTATACTCCCCTCTTCTGTCGTTTGATTTTATCTTTTCGTTTTTCCAGTACTCAAGTTTAGCCATATACATTTCACAGTCGGCTTCTGTTAGTAAGTCCTCTAATTTTTTATCATCATGATATTGAGATATTCCAACACCAACACTTATTGATAACTCATAGACCTTATTAGAAGTATAATTAAATAGATTGACCATCTCTATTAGTTTAGTTTTGCTTTCTTCAATTTGATGTTCTTCTTTTCTTTCTCCTAGTACTACAAATTCATCGCCGCCAATTCTAGCAACAAAGTCATTTTTGTTCACTGATTTACTAAGAACTTTTGAAAAACTAATTAATGCATCATCACCAACAAGGTGACCAAATTTGTCGTTGATGGACTTGAATTTGTTTAAATCAATAATCAATAAAAATATAATGTTATCTTTTTTTCTGTTTAGGATTTTTTTGCTTGCGTAGTCATGAAATTTACGTCTATTAAATAGACCAGTCAAAAAATCTGAATTTACTTTTGAGTTTTGTATATTAAAATAGATTATCAGATAGGATATTGATGTAAAAATCCAAACTGAATTCATACCATAGGAAATCAGTTCTGCCAACAAACCCACTATAGGTGCAGTGACAAAGCTGAGCAGAACCTTAGCACTATGTCTCTCTTCATAGGACCTTGAGTGTTTTAATCTGATCACAATAAATAGTAGTGATACAATGACGTAAAGGGCATGTGCAAGTGACAGTATGAAAAAGTACTTTCCTCTTATGTAGTTGTTATCGGCATCAATATAGAAAAATAATTTATTTGAGAAAGAAGAAATTGAAAGAATAATGACAATTAAATTTGGTAGCGCTATAAATGGAAACCATTTTTTTATTACATTTTTATCATAGTTTAGTTTAAACAGGAGATACAAAATCCAAGTTACTGAAACAATGGAATTAAAAATTATGTAATTAACATTTGAAATATAGTTGATATATACAAGTATTATATTTGAAATTCCATCACATAAATAGGCAACTGCATCAAAGAAAAAAACAAAAATAGTCATCAATACCATGGCATTAAAAATTTTGTCATCATAAAGCTTCTTTGTTTTATAGCCAAAACTAAAGTCAATTAGAATTAGAAAACAAAGAATGATGCCAATTAAGTCGACAATTGCAGACATTGTTGCATGGTTTGAATTATTCATATCAACTCCTATTGCAGTAATGAACTTATCCTTTTATATCAAAACAATTTACTTGATGGATTTGTATTAATTTTTAGAGTCTACAATAATAGTGACCGGACCATCATTATAGATATCAACATGCATATGTGTTCTAAATCTACCTGTTTGGACGTTTACATCCTTAGAAATTATTTCAACAAGGCTGTTAAAAAGCTGTTCTGCAGTCTCAGGTCTAGCAGCATTGACAAAGCTAGGTCTTTTACCCTTCCTTACATCTGCTAGTAATGTGAACTGAGAGACTAAGAGCATGCTTCCACCAACATCTTGAATTGATAAATTCATCTTTCCATTGTCATCTTCAAATACTCTAAGACCAACTAACTTCCTAGCTAAGTACTCTACATCAGACATCTCGTCATCTACTGAGACACCTACTAACACATTAAAACCATTGTCGATTTCACCTACTACTTCATTGTCGACAGTGACTTTTGATTTTGTTACTTTTTGTACAACTGCTATCATATCTTCTCCAATTAATTCATCTCTTACTACTTACATATATATTGAAAGCTCGTATTTAGAATACAAGAGTTCAAGCTCAATCAATGTATCCACAATTTGAACTTGCAGGTCGCTGACAACTTTATAATCCTTGTTCCATATAGCAAATTCAATCTCACTAAGTATGGAATCCTTGCCATAAGCATTTAATAGTTTTCGTTTTTTATCGGCAATTTGCTCCCACAGTTTGATAGTGTATGGGTCTAATAGGTTTATATTTTCATCAGAGTGGATCTTAATGTATTTTTTAATTTTTACCTTAGCATCAACAATAATTCGATATTCAAGCTCATTAATCCATTTATCAAAGCTTGTTGCTACAAAGGATTTAATGATTTTATCAGTAAATACATCAGATTTTTTCAGTGCATCAAGTTTAGCCTTTGATTTGTTCATAATTTCTATGTTCTCAAAGACTGTTCTTGGTGGTTTACCATATAATTTATCCCTCTCTTCTGAACTTAAATCTTCAAAAATATTTTGGGTTGTCACATATTCCCTATCCTTTTCAAGGTATGATGCTTCTTCTCCAAAAGATTTCTGTAGTTCATTTAGTAGGTCGCTTGCATTTTTGTTGTTTTCAATAGCATAATCAATTCCATCAAGCATAGCTTGGTATGTAGCAGCCATAAGTAAGAAACTATTGGAATTAGGATTTGGTGACCTCAGTTCAAATCTGGTAGCAAGTGGATTTTTTTTGTCTGAGATGAGGTCTATTAATACTGTCCTATTTCTTGCTGGGTTCTCAAAATCTCTGCCAAGTGAAGTCACTATAGATACAGGTGCTTCAAATCCAGGAACAAGTCTTCTAAAAGCATCATTATTGGTACTGACAAAAGGACTAATTACCTCATAATTTTTGAGAACACCCATAAGAGCAGAGTAGCCAACCATTGAGAGAAAATCGGTTTTAGTATCTACTGGTGAAAAGATATTGATGGTCTTACCACTAGATAACTTAGCAAGCACTCCCATATGGTGGTGCTCTCCATTACCAGCTACATTTTCAATAGGTTTTGCCTTAAATGTAACCTCTAAGCCCTCTCGAACAAAAATATCTTCAACTACATCTTTTACAAATACTTCATTGTCAGCAGTTTGTATTGCAGTGTCATATTTCCAGTCAAGCTCCAGTTGTTCCATGACAAAGGAATAGTCATTTTTAGACTTTAGTTTAGCACTGACACCACCAACTTCCTTGTGCCCCATTTCAGGTTCAAGACCAAATTTATCAAATGCCAATAGTGCTTTTTCCATAGCTGTTCTTACAGAACCAATTGTTCTCTTCCAGTAGTGTTCCTTTAGTGTTTCAGCAGAGGAAAGAGAGATAATATTAGGGTTTGTTCCAGGACTTCTCACCCAAAATTCTAACTCAGTAGCTGCTGTAAGAAGAATATCTTCAACAAGGTCATCTTCTTTTAAACCAAGATTATCTCTAATTGACTTATCCTTGTTCAATATATCTAACAATCGCTGATTAAAAGAATTAACAGCTCTTCTCAAAATACTTCTTGAACAGACAAACTGACCATTGTGTCTTAAAAATGCTGGTATTACAAGTGTACCAACTGGTTTATTTGTATCTTCATCAAAGTGATTGTAGTTGTAGTCTACAAACCATTTAACAGTAGTGTCAGGTATTAAATCTACTTTGGCATTGTTGATATTGGCAATTTCAGGAAGAAATACACTAGAACCATCTGTTTGTATGCCATTACTGATGAAATTATCAAAATCATCAACTAAATAATTAATTGGTATCTTTTCGTCAGTGTGGTTATTACCTAAATCCACAGCTGAGAGTGAGACAAATTTGATGTTTTTGTGTTCTCTAATTGATGAAATAATTGATGACTTTGTTGTTTTATCAGGGTTTAAATAATATATCATGTATTTTTCCTCTTTTTTAAATTAATACTAAAGACTCATATTCTTTAATCGATTTTAACATATTTTTTTCTAGATTGCAAAAAAGAAATATATTGATAAATAAAAATAAGCTACTTATTAGAACAGTTAATAAAAAAACCACAGACTAATAAGCAGCTCCATCTACTCTGATTACAGAGCCATTGATGTATTCAGCAGATTTACTATCCAAGAAGTGTACTATATCAGCTATTTCTTGAGGCTTAGCAAGCCTCTTTGCAGGTAATTCTGAAATATAAACTGACAGCATATCAGAAGGTATTACGCTTAACATATCAGTATCAACACCACCTGGACAGATTGCATTAACTCTTATATTTGAGGGGGCTAGTTCTTTGGCAAGTGCTTTAGTAAATGCAATTAAAGCGCCTTTAGACATAGAGTATATCACCTCCATGCTTCCACCTATTTCTCCCCATATAGAAGATATATTGATGATAGAGCCACTTTTTTGAGAAACCATGACCTTTGAACACTCTTTAGAAAAATTAAAGACACCATAGGTGTTCGTTTTCATCAGTCTATCAAATTCACTAAAAGGCACATCTCCTAAGAGTTTATAGCTAGAAATACCAGCATTGTTGACCAGTAAATCAATTCTGCCAAACTTATTGACAACATCCTCTACCATAAGCTTGGTTGAAGAAAAATCAGCAACATCAAGCTTATAAATAAGTATTTTATCATTGTCTATATAATTTTCCTTAGTAAAACTCTCAAGTAAAGTGAAGTTTTCGATACAACAAAGGGCTAAATGATAGCCCTCTTTGTGTAATTTCGTGGCAATAGCTTTACCTATGCCCCTTGATGCTCCAGTTACAATAGCAACTTTATTCATAATATTACTCCAAATTAGCGTTTTGAAGCTTACCTACAACAACTCTTATTGTCTGTTTGCCATCTTTATCTGTCAGCTTTGGTTCTTCAATGATTTCAGACATAAGTAGGTATTTTTTTAGGTCATAGCCGGTACCAGCTTTAGGCACAAAAATTCTAGTTTTTAAGACTGTTTCTCGCTTGTATACTCCCTTGTATTCAACAGTTTTATATCCATCAGCTTTGAGTTTTTCTACAAGTTTTTTAGCAGCATTTGCCTTACTACCTACTGTTGCGTAAACTTCTATGTTGATTTCCTTTGAATCACTTTTACTGGCAGTACTGTTATTTAAAATGCTTTCTGTGTAAAATCTCTTTAGTTCATTAGCAGATGGTGGTACTAAGTAAAAGACGCCATTCATCATTTTATTTTCTCCAGGAAGCTGAAGAGAATCTACTTTTGTAAAATCTGCATCTTTTATGGTTTGGAATATCTCCATAGCCTCTGTCAACTGGGCATCAGTTTGTAACATACCAGTTAGAGATTCAGCAATTTCATTTATTTTTGTCACAGAATTAAATGAAAAAAGCTTTTTAATGTAGTTTGTGAGAAAATACTGCTGCATTTGCATTCTGCCAATATCACCATAACCATTTAGACCTTTTCTAAATCTCACAAGTTGCTCTGCTTTTTTTCCGTCTAATGTATGAACCCCAGCTGGCAGATTTATGTAGAGATTTTGGTAAGGGTCTGTATATCTCAAATGTTCTGGAATGTAGACATCAACGCCACCTACTGCATCTACTGCTTTACGAAATCCGCTAATATCAACTACAACAAAGTGATCAATTTTGATATCGAGTATTTCTTCCACTGTCTGGGTAATGATGGAAGGAGTACTTTCCTTTTTTGCCTGCTTCACATAAGAGGAAAAATCGGCAAATTTTACATACTTAGCGTAGTAATGTATTAAATTTTGAGTCTCTTTGCTAAGAGTTAGCATGTAGTCTCTTGGTATTGAAAAAAGACAGGTGCTCTTACTCAAGATATCATAATGGATAAGTATGACAGAGTCTGTTCGATAACCACTCTTGTCAGTACCCATTATCAGTATATTTAAAGAACTAAGTTGATTATCATCATTATCTTTTTTGTCATTATCACCATCTTTAGAACTTGTACTTTCACTTGTATCAGAATTGTCTTTGTTGTTGTCCTTTTCACTTTGAGTAATTCTATGCTCTTCTTTTGTTTTTTCAACAACCATTTTATCGTATTTGTATCGTACATAAGCATATGAACCACCAATTACAATAGCGATTGTAAGAATAAATATGCCTAATAATTTTAATAAATTTTTTGTGTTCATAAAAAAATCTCCTTTTACCGCAATATAGAATAGCATATTTTGTGGTGTTTGTCACTATCAAATACAAGATAGTAAAAAAAACTTTACTATTTGTAATTATAAACGGTGCAAATTTTTGAAAAAAATAAAATAGTTCTTGACATATGGGGGTTTTTTATATAAAATAGTCTTGTTGCAAAAAAAATGCAAATTATGTGGCCCCGTGGTCAAGCGGTTAAGACACCGCCCTTTCACGGCGGTAACCCGGGTTCGATTCCCGGCGGGGTCACCATCATGGCCTGTTAGCTCAGTTGGTAGAGCATCTGACTTTTAATCAGGTGGTCCCGCGTTCGAGTCGCGGACAGGTCACCAATTTGGTGGCATAGCCAAGTGGTAAGGCAGTGGTCTGCAAAACCTTGATCCCCAGTTCGAATCTGGGTGCCACCTCCACACAAAAAGACCTAGGTAATTATGTTATCTAGGTCTTTTTGTGTGATATAGTATAAACCCTCATCGTCATTCAGAGGAGCCTAGCGACGCAAGAATCTAAGTATTTGCAATGGATATATATATTATCCACGCTAGATTCCTACGTCACTCCATACGTCGTTTCTCTGAATGACAGCGTGGGAGGAATGAGACTTCATTCCAATTCAGTAGTGTTTCATAGGCTCTGAATGACAGACTAAAAGTTTTACTTGAGATTAGTATTAGTTAATAAAACTCACGGTAATCAAGAGGACAGGTCTACGGTATGTAATACTGTGAAAGTAATTACTCAGAGAATTTCTCAAGGCGTATGAAATTTGACTTTCATTGGCTCGCTCTTTCTTACTTAAGGTTGGAATTTTATTAATGATTATCTTTTCAGCTTGTTCTAGAACCTCTTCGATTTCATCATCAGGAACAAATCCCTTGGATATAAGATATGGATTCATAATTAAATTATATTCCCTATCCAGAATTATAGAAACTGAAACAACACCTTCTCTTGATAACACCTGTCTCTCTCTCAGTACTTTTGTTCCAAGGTTGCTGTTTAAATCTCCATCTGTTAAAACTGAACCACTTTGCACCTCTCCTACAAGTCTTGCTTCTTTACTGTCAAGTTCAAGGACATCACCATTGTTTAACACAAAAATATCGGATAAGTTCATGCCAAGTTCTAGGGCGATTTTCGTGTGACTAATAAGGTGGGTATACTCTCCATGAACAGGTAAAAAGTACTTAGGTTTTACAAGTGAATGTAGTAATTTTAGCTCTTCTTTACTAGCATGGCCAGATACATGAATGTGTTGACTATCGTCGCTAATTACAGTAGCACCATGTTCGTGAAGTTTATTTGTTAGCGTTGACACTGCTTTTTCATTTCCAGGTACTGGAGAGGAAGAGAAGATTATTAAATCATTATCTGTTACATTTACTTTTGCATGAGTTTGATTTGCCATCCTAGAAAGACCAGCCATAGGTTCTCCTTGAGAACCTGTAGTAATAATAACTAACTCATTTAGTGGGTATTCATCAATATCATCAATATCAACTTCTAAATCTTCTGGAAGAATTAAATAGGAAGATTCTACAGCACAGGAAACATTTGATACCATGCTTCTGCCATCAAAGCAAACTTTGCGACCACTGAGTTGGGCTGCATTGATTATCTGCTGTACTCTGTGTATGTTGGATGAAAAAGTTGCCACTATAATTCGGTGTTCTGTATCATTTTTGAAAATATCTTCAAGTACAGTTCCAACAGTCTTTTCACTTTTAGTATAGCCACTTCTTCCTGAATTAGTCGAATCACATAAAAATGCTAGAATTCCCCTAGAACCAAGTTCAGCAAACTTCTGTAAATCAATTGGCTTATTGTCAATTGGGCTGTAGTCAATTTTTAAATCACCTGAGTGTATCACCCTTCCTACAGGTGTTTCAATACAGATAGAAACAGCATCTGGTATACTGTGAGTTACCCTTATAAAATCAAATTGAAAGCTTCCTAGTTGTAATTTTTTATCTGGGTTTATCTCTATTAGCCTTGGATTGCTGATGTGCTCGTATTGTTCTAACTTTTTCTCAATAAGTCTTAGTGTGAATTTTGTTGCATATATTGGAATATCAATGACTGATAGTAGATGTGGTATAGAACCAATATGGTCTTCATGACCATGGGTTATAATTAGCCCCTTTATCTTATGGCTATTTTCAAATAAGTATTCAAAATCAGGGATGACTGCATCAACGCCAAGCATGTACTCTTCAGGGAATTTCAAGCCACAGTCAACTATGATGACTTGATCCATGTATTCATAAACGGTTATATTCTTACCTATTTCCTTTAAACCACCAAGTGGAATAATCTTTAATTTATCTTTCATTTTACCTCTCGTTTTTATATCTAATTAAAAGACTGTAGTTCAGTGCCTACAGTCTCTTTACTTATTATTTTTTACAATTACTGCATACTCCAAAAAATTTGAGTTTGTGGTTTCGAACTTCAAAACCATACTGTTCATATACATGCTTTTCTAAGCTGTCTAATAAATCTTCATGAACTTCAAAAATTTTACTGCACCTATCACAGATTAAATGGTGATGAGTATGAGCTTCATCTTCAAGAATTAACTCATATCTTGAAATGTTGTCATCTAAATTAAGCCTTGAAAGTATTCCAAGTCTAGTGAATAATTGAAGCGTCCTGTAAACAGTTGCAAGCCCAATCTCTGGGTTAGTGACCTTTACAATGTTAAATATTTCTTCTGAACTTAAATGTTCGTCTGCATTTTCTGAAATTGCCTTTAATACAATACGCCTTTGTGGTGTTACTTTATACCCTGATTTTTTGAGCGTTTGCTCTACATTTGCATACATGATTACCTCCGATAGTTATATCTCCCAATTCTCATTTTATCATCCTAATTGATAATAATCAAGTAAAATTTTCAAATAATTATTAATTAATAATTATTTATAGTTATAAAGGTATTAGTACTAGATTTTGTATAATATTTCCTTATTAACATAGGAGCGTTTTATTAGATGATTTACAGATGAAACCATGTTTTCAGTAACATTGTCAATGTTTTGATATATATAATCAAATTCCTCTATCAAATTATCCTTAGTTATATCAGCAATCTTTAAACATGGAAGATTTAATGTTTCACATATGGATTCTACTTTCTTGTCGTAATTGAGTCCAATTGAAACAACAGAGGCAATACTAGAATAGATAACTCCATGAAATCGCATGCTGACAGAAAAAAGAGAAGTGGAAATATAGTCAATAAGCTCCCCTTCATTACTCAGTTCTACAATGCTGTATTCTTCATTCATAAGTGATGCAATAGCTTTTGAAATATTTAGATCATCTGGTAGCTTTAATGGTAGAAATACGACCTCAATGTTTTGGATTCTCTTTAAATAATCAGCAAATAGAGCAAGCTCTTTGATGAAGACATCTGCCCCTTCCCAATTTCTGATGATGAAAACAGCTCTGTTATTTTTTGTTTGAGATAAGGTAGGTGACTTGTTGACAGAGTATACTGAGTCAGCTGTGACAAGCATTTTTGGATTTTTCACGCCAATTTTTTTCATGAAATGATAGCTGTGTTTATCCCTAAATGTTATGACTGTGACTTTATTTAGTACCCATTTTGTAATATGTTGATTTGTTTTTTTATCAATTGGACCAAAGCCGTTGGCATACATGTATATTTTTTTGGAAAATAGAGCAGCAGTTCTTATTACAAATAAATAGTAGTAAAGTGATCTTGAGCTGGTCTTGTCTTGGATTAGACTTCCTCCGCCCATGACTAGTATATCAGTCTTCCACATATGACTAATTATACCAACAAGGCTAAACCTGTCAACAAAAATAACGTTGTCAAAGTTATAATCACTTTCTTTTTTGGTGAGAATTACCACACTATTATTGGGATTAACTTCAAAAATAGTCTTTACAACAGAAGCAAGCAGAGAATCATCGCCAGAGTTCTTGTAGCCATAGTAACCACAGATGACGTACTTTTTTGGTCTTGTTAGAATACTCTTGTACAGCTCTAAGTAGGAAGAACACATAACCCCAGTAGAATAGTTTTCTTGGATAAAGTCATAAGACCAATTGAATTTTTCATCTGTTTTGCTAGCAGAGATAAGATCACTAATTAGCAAACTTTCTTGACAAGCCTTTAACTGTCTTCCAGTAAAGTTTGTATCTATGAAGCTGTAGACGTTTTTACTGTCTACAATACCACCATAACCTACATTACCAGCAAGAATGACAGGAATATCAAAGCACATTGCCTCTAATAATGCCCTGCTTATTCCTACAAATACCTTAGCACTTTCAAGCTCTCTATAAACAGCCTCACTAGCTCCAGTAAAATGAATGTATTTATCTAAGACCCCGAGGTTATTTGCCTGAATTTTAAGATGTTCTAATTTACTACCAGCACCAACTATTTTTATTTTTAGTCCTGTCTCGTCATATATTTTTTTAGCATTTTGAACTAGTATTTCAGCTACTAAAGATGTATCGTCATCTAATCTGCTCACATGTACAATTTCAGATTTCTGAGTAGAACATGGTTTATACACACTTGTATTGATACCATTTACAGTAAGTGAAACTTTTTCACTACTAAAATTGTATTCTTTGATGAGGTAATCTTTTAGGTCTTTGCTGACAGCTATTGAGTGTTCACCCCAAAATGTAAAAGTTCTCAGAAAAGGTGTCACTTTGAAGTGACCATGAGTTGTTGTTACAAATGGAGTCTTTGTAACTCTTCTTACAAATCCAGCCACAAAAGACGGAATTCTGGCATGAGAATGAATGATGTCAATTTTTTCTCTCTTAATGATGCTCTTTAAAAGATACATTGATTTTATGAGTTTAAACGGATTTTTAGAATTAAAAGGCACGTTATAGTGAACTATATTATTTGTCTTTAGTTCATCTACATACGTGCCACCACTTGAAGCAACAATGACATTATATTCCTTTGATAATTCTTTTGCTACTTCTACAACGTGTGTTTCAGCACCGCCAATATTAAGACTCATGGTTATGTGCAGTATATTATTTTTCATCTTCACCTTCCATGTATTTAATGGACTTTAATACTGGAGTAATCAATATTTTATTTGTTGTAATCATTCGATTCGAATTAACAGCAACCTTAGTTCCACCTGATGTAAGTACTAAATCACCTGTGGTTTTAAGTTTTGACTCTACTACAATTGTGATTTCAAAGGTCTGAGGATTTTCAACTTCGATTAAAGTACCCTTTGAATTTGTAATGTAATTTTTTGCGTGTTTGTAGCTGACATCTTTAATCACGCCAATGTATTTCTTGCTAAAATCATCATAGACTTTATCTCCAATAATTAGTGGTGCAATACAGTGCTCTTTAATTCCGTTAAAGAGATAGGTGATTTCAGCAGTTTTATAGTCAGTTTCAACTTCTGTATATAGGTCGTTTTTCTTATCCATATAACGATAGGCAAATAGGACTACTCCTGAAATGACAAGGAGAATAATTAGTATATCTAACTTATTTAATTTTTTCATTTTAGTCCTCCAATACTTTAAGTCCAACTACATAGGTTGTACCAAGAAAATCCTTGGTGTTTATGTCAAGTCTAGCATTGACTCTGATGATGTTCTTGCCAACTTTTATAGAGGAATCTGTTACATAGGCATCTGCTTCAATGGTCACTAGAACATTGTACAAATCTGGTATAGTGTTTACAACATATTTGCCATTTATAATATCTTCATTTACTTCTTTATATGGAGTTTTATCATGACTGACAACTTTACCTAGTGGTGTATTTTTGACGGAGTCAAATACAGCTGTTCCATCTACAATAGCATTGTAGACATCTTCCTCAACTTTGTTGATTTGTACAGTGTAGTGTATTTTGGTAGCACTAGCAGCTTTATCATTTGTTTTAAAGAATTTAGCAGCAAAAATGGCAGCTAAAACAAGGATTAAAACAATCAACACATCAATTATAGATACTTTCCCAAAAAGTCTTCCTCTTTTATCGATTATCATGATACATCTCCTATATTAGTTATCAATTTTCATATTTGGTATTTTAAGACCAATTAGATGGCATGGAACAAGGTATATCAGAAGTCCTAAAACAGTTCCTAACAGTATCCTCAGTAGAATTACTAATTTATCAATTTTGATAATTGCCATTAGGCTACTATTGAGCGACAATAAATACCCTTCTGTTAGATAAATTACAAGTCCCATAACAGCACTAATTATAACAATTTTACTGATATAAGTAAAGATTTTGTATGAAAAAATACGGTGCACTCTAAAGTGAAAATGAAGTAGTAGTGCAGTAGCCATGAGTCCAGTTGTTATTGAAGTAGCAATGGGCAGTCCATATATTCCATATATTGAAATGAGATATAGGGATAGTCCTAAATTTATAAAGATGCCTATAATGGCAATATACATAGGTGGCTTTGAATCACCATAGGAGTAATAAGCTCTATTCATAATCTCTCTGATTCCGTAAAAAACAATGCTAATAGCATATAGTATCAGTGCATTGGAAACAAGGTTCGTCTCGTTGGAAGTGAACATACCATTCTCAAAGAGAAGGCTAATGATGTTTTTTGACTGGACAAAGATACCAATTGTCAGTGGTAACATAAAGTAAATGACAAGACTAAGTGATGATTTTAAAAGACTGGTAAAACTGTCAAAGTCATCATCTGCTATAAATCGTGCAAGTGAGGGAAAGGTTATATTTGTAACAGCTAGTATAAAAACACCTGCCACAATAATAAATATCCTATTTGCATATTCAAGAACAACTAGTCCACTGCCATCCCCTATTGTTGAGGCAATATAAGTGTTGATAAATATATTGATTGGCTGCACCCATGTACTGATGAGTATTGGTACCATGAGGATAATCACAGATTTCAGTTCACTCTTATGTCTTAGCCTAGTTCTAAGTCTAGGTTTGAAGTCTTTTTTTAGTAAAAATGGTACTTGAACCAGCATTTGCAAAAACCACCCTACCACCATACTGATGGCAAGACCCTTAATGCCATATCTGCCATTTAAAGTAAAGAAATAGATGATGATGATGAGGTTGGAAACAATAGATATAGCAGCAGGTACTTTAAATTCGCCAAAAGACTGAAGGATTCCAACAAATATAAAAGAGATTGCTGTAAATATAAGGAGTGGAAACATCATTTTGCTTAGAACAACTGCCAGTAAATACACCTCTCCTTTTAAACCACCAGCAATTAACTTGACAAAAAAGGGTGCAAATGCTATGCCTAAACTTGCAAAGAATAGGGAAAGCATAAAAATCATGCTGATGAAATCATTGGCAAAGGATATACTGTATTCTTTGCCCTTAGACTTATATATCTTGTTAAACGTTGGGATAAAGGAAGAAGATATAATGGCGCCAAAGGCTAGGTCAAAGAAATTGAGAGGTATTCTTGAAGCAGTGACAAAGGCAGTTGCTTCAATTCCCGTACCATAATAATTGGCAAGAAGGATATCTCTTAGCATGCCAAGTACTTTGCCTGTCAGTGTTGCTGTTAGTATAAAAAGTAGTGACGAGTTTACATTAATTTTTTTTGTATTTTCCACTGATTACCTCTTTAAAATATCTTCCTTAGACCATATCGCAGACCTTCTTTTGTGTCCTTTATGTAAAACACCTTATACATTTCACTAAATACATATTTCTTAGTCCATATATTTATGCCATTTAGATTCACGTATCGTACTCCTTCAAATATATTGACACTGGATAAGCCTGCACTTGTATTAATATAAAAAATTGTCTTACCCCTATTTATAGCGTAATCTGAAAGCAAATTGTGTAGTAGTGTTTCTGAATTACCATAGTTTTTATCTAGGTGATAGAGTAGATTTACATCTGAATATAACACAATAGCTTTTGACTTACTATTTTCTATTGAAGTTTTTAGTTTATTAAATTCCTCACGAGTTTTAAAAAATAGTCTTCCCTTTTTGGCATTAAGTCCAATAAAAGTTGCAGTATCATCCTTTTCTATACTAAAAGAACTTGGAAGGTACATTTGTGGAATTTTAGTAGAAAATAGTTTTTTATTTCCACCTAATACAAAGAGTTTCCTGTATTTTGTTAGATGTTTATTTAATTTTGATAGCACAATGTTGCCGTATAGGGTGTTTGGCTTAGTCGTTTTGCCAAAGATGGCAATTTCATCACCTTTATCTTGTCCATCATCTTGCAAGCTATCCTTTGGAAGAGTTGAAAAATCATTAAGTAGAAGTTTTTGTCTAATGTTACTTATGTCTTTTAGCACAGCATTTGAAGTGGTGCTAGAAGTTGATAGGACAAAAGCCTTAACAATAATATCTCTATATTCTATGGACAATGTTCCTTGTTTACCATTTGGTTTAAATTCATTACCATTAAAAGTCCCAATATCATCAGAACTTGTAATCCGCAGTTTATCATATGGTATGACATGCCTGTAGCCATACTTATCTATGCCTTTTACTGTTATAGTAGAAGTAGTTGTAATTGTCTTAGGGCTGACTTCAAGGTCAATAATATCCTCATAAACGGTGAATTCTCTCTTTAGATTAAGATCATTATAACTTAGCTCTATCATATTTTCTCCAAGTTTATCAGCTGTAAAAGTTTCTCCAATTGATTCACCGTTTAGCTTAATCTTAAAATTATTAGTATCAACTTGTATTTTATTATCATCCTTATCAAGAATAGCAGGTTTTATACGGATTTCACTTCCTAAATATACATTTTTAGGCAATTGGCATATAAGGGACTTTCCATCTTTAGGATTAGGTTTTTTACTGACAGCTAAGCCATTAATGACTAGCCTAATTTTGCCATCTGATGGTCTATTCACAGGCTTTATTTTACTATCAAAGTACCCTTTCTTTAGGAGGACTGTTGAACCACCTCCATCAAAGTGCATTGCAGTACTTACGCCATGTTGCAAGAGAATATCTGAAAGTTCTCTAGCAGTTACACCAATGGAAGTGCCACGCCCATCAATTGTTATAAGATAAGTTGTTCCTGTTTTTTCATCAATGCCTATTGCAGTTCTAGGATGTCTTGAGTTTTCGCCTACAATAAGCCCTTCGCTGACATATTTGGAATTTCGTATAAAGACGCCACCACCTGCTATGGCGTTTTTTACCTTATCAATATCAATATTTAGACCATTTTCAATTCGAATCTTGTCCCCTACTATTATTTTGTCCTCAAAGTCAGTGAGTCTATTTTTGTGGACTGCTATAATGTATTGATTGTCTTTGATTTCAGTATTTGAGGTTATAATGGATTTTATAGTATCATCTTCAACAAACCAGAGTTTTACATCTCCTAATGCCTTGATATCATCGGTATAGTGGAAGGCGTTATTGTTAAAAATGACAGGTTCATCTACTAATGATGTAGTGTTGTAACCAAATATTTTAAAACTCTCATTTTTAGAATTAAAATAATTGAAATTTACTGTAAGATAATCAAATAATACATTCTCATCATTGTAAATAAAATTTGCCCCTTTTTTTGACCAAATATTATAGCCGTTGATGGCATAATTGAATTTTGAATTTTCAATCTCTACGCCAAGTGAATAACCCTTTTTCCCAGAAAATGAGCCAAATGAGGCATTCACAACGGCAATGATATCTTTATCAGGATTTGATGCAGCTTCTAAATTGACGAGATTGCTAAAGTTCTTATTTCGGAGAATCTTGAAATTATCGGATCCACGTTCAACTTTAATCAAATTAATGTTTAAATAGCCAATATTAGTAATTGCTCGCTGGCTTATTAAAGTAACACCCTTAGCAAGTACTTCCTCTTTGACTTCACTGTGTATGATATCTAGTCCATATACAGTATTAAAGGTTGTAGCAAATATAAAAAGAATAACAATAAAAAATTTCTTCATAAAAAAACCTCCACTAGAGAACTTTATTTAATTTGTTTCGTTAAAGTCCCTAGTGAAGTATACCATAAAAAGCTGTTGTATAGAAAAGATTTTTGTTTAAGATATGAATTTTTTAATATTGTGAAAGCAAAAAGAGCTGTTGCAAAATTTTATCATTGCAACAGCTCATATTATTTACTTAACTGCATTATATCCAAGTCTGAATGCCTTCTTGTTGATTTCAATAAATCTTTCTTTGACTAGAGAAGCAATGATTTCTTCCCAGTCGATATCATCAAGACCTAGACCTTTAGCAAGTGCTCCAACCATGATGACGTTCATAGTCTTAGCGTTGCCAACTTCTTCGATTGCAATCTTAGCAGCATCAATAACTTGTGTGTTAGGAATTTTAGCTTTGACTTCATCAATAATTCCCTCTGGATAGTCTGTAGCACCAATTAGAATTGGAGCTGATGGAATCCTAAAGTCGTTGATGACAACAGTTCCATCAGGTTTAACAAACTCTATCCACTTAGCAGTTTCCATTTCTTCAAAAGAAACTAAAATATCTGCTTGTCCTTTACCAATGATTGGAGAGTATACTTCTTCACCAAAACGAACCTGAGTAGTAACAGAACCACCTCTTTGAGCCATTCCGTGAACCTCTGACATCTTAACGTCATAACCCTTACTCATTAGTCCAGCTGATAGTATTTTACTGGCAAGTATGATACCCTGACCACCTACACCTGATAATAGTATATTTGTAATCTTACTCATCCTATTTACCTACCTTTTCTATAGCATCAAATGGACATGACTGCATACAAACAGTACAACCAACACACATATCAGGATTGATATGAGCAAGTTTAGCAGACTTATCAAAGCTTATTGCAGGGCAACCAGTCTTTGTACAAATCTTACATCCTCTACACTTGTCTTCGTTGACAAAGCATTGAGGCCTTTGTAGTGCAAATTCTTCTTTGTCTTCTGGCGTAAATCTCTTTAGAACACAAGGCCATCTAGTGATGATAACTGAAGGACCATCTTCATAAGCAAGCGCTTCATCAAGTGCACTCTTACCTTCTGCTAAATCTAGTGGGTTGATAGTTCTAACGTGTTTTACGCCAATTGCTCTAACAAGTGTATCAATGTCAATTTCATGTGCCTTTGTTCCCATTAGTGTATAACCAGAGCCAGGGTTTTCTTGGTGACCAGTCATACCAGTAATTCTGTTGTCTAAGATGATATTTACAGTGTTAGAACCATTGTAAACAGAGTTGATTAGCGAGTTGACACCAGTGTGGAAGAATGTAGAGTCACCTATTACTGTAACTACCTTCTTGTCTACACCATTCTTTTCAAACGCCATTTTTGCACCGTGTCCCATAGAGATGGAAGCACCCATATCAATAACTGAGTCAATTGTGCTTAGTGGTGGCGCAAATCCAAGTGTATAACAACCTATGTCACCTGTTACAACGACATTTTTCTTTTTCGATAACTCGTAGAAGATACCTCTGTGTGGGCAACCAGCACATAGTGTTGGAGGTCTTGAAACTATCTTGTCTTCAGAAGCAACAACTCTTTCATTCTCTTCACCTAAAAGTGCCTTAGCAATGATGTCTGGGTTGAGCTCTCCACACCTTGGAATTCTCTCTTTACCAATACAGTCAATGCCATTTGCCTTTAACTGCTCTTCAATGAAAGGTTCTAGTTCTTCAATGATGTAAAGTGTTTCAACTTCTTTTCTAAATTCTCGAATCATGTCCATAGGTAGTGGGAAAGAGAAACCAATTTTTAAGTAAGAAGCAGTACTTCCAAAAACTTCTTTAGCATACTGATAAGCAACACCTGAAGTGATGATACCAATTTTCTTGTCATTCCACTCAAATCTGTTTAGTGGGCTCTTGTTAGAATATTCTTCAAGTGCCAATAATTTTTTCTCAACAATTGGGTGGTTTACTCTTGCGTTTGCAGGAGCAGCAACAAATTTATTCATATCCTTTTTGTAAGGAATTGCTTCAAACTCTTCTCTTTCGTATTCTTCAACAAGTGACTTAGAGTGACATACCCTTGTAGTAAGTCTGTATAGTACAGCTGTATCATACTCTTCGGCAACTCTATAAGCTTCTTTCATAAAGTCCTTAGCTTCTTGAGAGTTTGATGGCTCTATGCAGGCAATTTTAGAAAACTTTGCATAATATCTGTTGTCCTGCTCATTTTGTGATGAGTGACATCCTGGGTCATCAGCAGATATTAATAGTAGACCTGCTCTAATACCAGTCATACCAATCGTAAATAGTGGGTCAGCTGCTACGTTGACACCAACGTGTTTCATTGCTGCTAAACTTCTAGCTCCAGCCATAGATGCACCAATGGCAGTTTCAAGAGCAACTTTCTCGTTTGGACCCCACTCACAGTAGATGTCTTCCTTATACTTTGAAACATTTTCCAAGATTTCAGTACTTGGTGTTCCTGGATACGCAGATGCAAAAGTTACGCCAGCTTCGTACGCTCCTCTTGCGACGGCTTCGTTACCCGTCATAAATTTCTTCATATATTCCCCCTATCTCATATACGTTACGTAAAACTATAAATAGTTTAATGTACAATCCTTTACTTTATACTTGATGCAATGACGCTGCCAAGAGCAATTGAATTGAGCTTTGTCTCATAGTCATCAGCTCTTGATACTAAAACTACAGGCTTTTTAGCTCCCATTATGATGCCAGCAGATTTAGCATTTGCCAAATAGGTAAGACTCTTTCCTATACCATTGCCTACCTCAATTGTTGGAACAAGTAGTACATCAACTTCCTCTGATATTTTGCTTTCAAAACCCTTTACTTCACAAGACTTCTTAGAAAACGCAAGGTCAATTGCAATTGGACCTTCTACAACGACATTCTCACCATATTTACCATCCTTACATCTCTGTGTAAGTTCAGCTGCATCAACTGTTGCCTGCATTTTAGGATTGACTTTCTCCTTTGCACATATGACAGCTACATTGACGTTGTCGCCATCTCCCTTAAGAGATTTAGCAGCAATAACAGCATTCTCCAGAATTTTTGACTTCTGCTCAACATCTGGAGCAATGTTCATACCACCGTCAGTTAAGAAGAGAAGTCTGTCATAACTAGGAACATCATAGAGCATAACGTGTGACAGTAAACTATCTGTTCTAAGACCTTCCTCCTTATTTAATACAGCCTTTAACAAAATAGATGTATCAATAAGTCCCTTCATCAAAAAGTCGCCTTTGCCTTCAGCGACAAGTTTAACACTTTTTTTAGCAGACTCCTCTAGTGAGTCAGCATTAATAATCATATAGTCATCTTTTGTCTTTCCGTTTTCACTTAGTATCTTGATTATTTTTTCTTCATCACCTACTAGGATTGGCTCTATAATGTCTTCATCACTTGCACTGATGACAGCCTTTAAGACATCGTTATCTTCAGCACTTGCAATGACAAGTTTCATAGTCTCTTGCTCTTTTGCTAGAGACACTAGGTCGCCTAAATTTTTCATTAGCACCTCCTATCGTATTCAACAAAAAGTTTAACACTTACTAATTTTTTAGAACACTTCAATGATACCTTATATTCTAAAAAAAATCAATAGCTAATTGAGAATATTTGAGAATTTAATATATAAAAAAACACTAAAATACCCTAGTTTCTAGGTAGTATTTTAGTGTTCGTATAATTATTTGATATTCGTTATCATTTGAAATCACATCCAGAGACATTAATTCGTTGATGGAGTAATACAATCAAGGAGAACACTTAATCAGCCAATCAAGGAGCGAAAAGATAGACTTCATCAAAATTACCTAAAACGCAAAGCAAATGGTAAGCAAGCTGAATATGAGAAAAAGTATAAGGCTAAAAGGGAAAAGCTAAAACAAGAGAAACTAGCAAAACTTAAAACCTATGGCATACCACTAAGTGAATATAATGATATGAATAAAGGGGCAGATTATGATAGATTA
>PDWI01006143.1_pt1 | contig 30388 bp, 24 predicted proteins | sample 1430891 | NCBI WGS metagenome assembly PDWI01 (sample SAMN01162508, study PRJNA174530) | Oral metagenome, whole genome shotgun sequencing project. | biome: Marine environment; feature: Marine mammal; material: Swab sample of the gingival sulcus; isolation source: swab sample of gingival sulcus... | reverse complement strand
ACGCTTTAGGAGATGATAACAGAAAACTTTGAGAAAGCACAAGTGTTTCATCACGTTTTGTGGCTTTCTCGCAGAGAAAGGAATGGTCATAAACATGAGTAAAACGATAACTTTAACGGGAAACGGTCTGACACTTGAACAGTTTAACGCCATCGTACGCGATTACGTCAAGATTGAGATTGCCGAAAAAACTTACCGAGAACTGGAGGCGGCGCGTCAATTAGTTTTTGACCTGGCCGAAGAAGGCGTTCCCATTTACGGCTTTACCGTCGGCGTCGGCTGGAATAAGGACAAAACCGTCTTTGGGCGCTATTTTGACGAGTACAATAAGAATTTAATATACGCCCACTGCGTCGCCAGCGGCAGCCCGATGGACGAACTATCGGTGCGCGCTGCACTGTTGGCCCGCTTGGCGACGTTTTTAGTCGGTAAGACGGGCGCCCAACCGGCACTTATAAACATGTATAAAGAATTTTTAAACCGCGCCATTCACCCGATTATTCCCTGGGACGGTTCGGTCGGTCAAGCCGATATTGCCACGATGTCGCACATCGGCCTGGCGATGATCGGCGAAGGCGACGTCTTTTATAAGGGAAATCGCATTGCCGCCGCCGCGGCGCTCAGCGCAGAATCGCTAAAGCCGATTGTACTCGGCCCCAAAGACGGTCTGGCAATCGTTTCCAGCAACGGTCAGGCAGCCGGCGTCGCCTGTCTTTTATTGTGGGAAATTGAAAAGCTAATCAAAAAGGCAAACGTCGTCTACGGCTTGTCGCTGGAAGGCCTCGACGGCAATATGACGCCACTGCACCAAAAATTAAACGCCTTAAAAAAACTAAAGGGTCAAATAAAGTGTTCCGACGAAATACGCAAGGCGCTCAAGGGCAGTTATTTAAACGAAAAGGAAATAACTAAGAGCCTACAAGACCCGCTTAGTTTTAGAGATGTCGTCGCCGTACACGGCGCCGTTTACGACGCCTTAAATTACGCTAAGTCACAAATGGAAAATCACATTAATACTACCGAAGACAATCCCTGCATCCTAATGGAAGAGCGCAAGATACTCTCCTGCGCAAATTTTGAATCGACCAATTGGGCGTTGTCACTGGAGATGATGGCACTAGCTTTAGGACATATGTCGAGAATGAGCACGCAACGAACGATTAGGCTGGCCTCGCCCGCCTTCACTAAATTGAGTCGTTTTTTATCGCCCAACGAAGGCGCCGTACAGGCTTATCAGACTATACAAAAGAACTTTACAGCTCACGACGCCGCAATTAGGCACCTGGCCAATCCATCGACGCTCGATTTTTCTCCGGTTGCCGGCGATATCGAAGACCACGCCAACAACGGCGTGCAAATCGTCAAGCGTCTGCGACAAATTATCGAGCACTTAGAATACGTCTTTGCCATAGAACTAATGCACGCCGCACAGGCGGTGGATTTGCGCGCTGATGTCGCAATTGGCAACAAGACGCGCAAGCTGCATCGGGCGCTGCGCGCAGAAGTGCCATTTTTAGAGAAAGACAGGCCGCTTTCATTCGATATTGCGAAAGCCCGCCAAGTGTTTAAAGACGATAGCTGGTTATAAAGCACGAGATTTCTCGATAAAATCGAAATGACGAATAAGACTGAAATAAACCCCTTACCATCTGCGCTGGCGCCAGAATGATTCGGGGTTAGTTTTTACAATATTTCTAAATTGTCTTTTAAAATTTTAAATGCCAACTCGGGGACTTTTAGACTGAGCAATCCCATCGCCGAGAGCACATAAGATTTATCTAATGCAAAGTTGGGAGCTTGCGGTAATAGTACGTGTTTGTCGTCTTGTAGACAGCAGGTCAGTATCGGCTTGACATCGCGGCTGTTCACCAATACGCCACCAGTGCCAATGACGTAATCGATTTCGCGCAAGTCCTTGCCAGTTTGCGTGACGACGAGCATGCGATCGGTATAAATTTTGCGCAATACGCCGGCGTGCCGCCTAGTCGAAAAGGCAACGCAGTTTTTCGCCATAACTTCGTCAAAGCGCCTATTATCTTCACTATTATTTAAAAAAGCGGGGTTGTAATGTCGCTCCATACAGCGTTGTTCGATGTGCTTTAGAGAATCGTCATACTTTAAGAAATTGTCGCGACCCACTGCTTCGTAGAGGCTGAGCGCCGAATAGCGCATGCCCAAATCACCTTCTACAGTGCGCTTGACATAAGATTCTTCGAGGCCGACGTAGAGATGACTAATCGACTTTTGCGGCGTCGATACGCTGTGTACATCAGTCGTCGCACCGCCGATATCTACGATCATCACCTCACCCAATCCAGTCTGCTCGGCGCAGCCGTCGGCCAAGAGCTCGGCGGCCTTTAACACGGCTGTCGGCGTCGGCATCATCACCTTTCCTATCGTTTGCTCAATTTCCTTCATGCCTTTGGCGTCGACAATGTGAGACATAAACACTTTTCTAATCTCTTCGCGCACAACGGGATAGTTGGTGCGCTCAATTTCGGGCATAATATTTTCTGTTATCACATAATCTGCTCGTACCGCATCAAAAAATTGGCGAATTTTCGGAACTGCACACTTGTTGCCAGAAACGACTATGGGAATTTTCGACTCTAATCGGCTCAGCATCTCGGCATTGTGCACGATAAAGTCTTCGTCGCCACCGTCGGTACCACCCGATAGCAGAATGATGTCGGGATTCAGTTCCGTTTCAATTTGCCTTAAATTTTCTTCGCTCAAGTTATAGCCATAAGACTTTAAAACTCTGCCCCCAGCACCCATTGCAGCGTGTTTTGCCGCCTCTGCCGTAAAGCGCGGCGTCGAGCCGACTGCCACTATTTTTAAGCCCCCGGCAGCTGAAGAACAAGCCAGCGTGTCAACGATATTTAAGTCGACGCCGTCACATTTTTGGACGACCCTTTGCAAGGCCATGTCAAAGCCGTGCTTAACATTTGTTTCGACCGTCGTCGGCGCCTTGGCCGTACAGACTAAACACTCATTATCGATATCGACCAACGTCAACTTGGTAAAAGTACTGCCAAAATCTACCATCAGATAACAGTTCATGATTTCCCTCTATTTATAAACACTTTCGATAACCGCAATCAAATCGTCACAATGACGCGTAATCACCGCTAAATCTTCACCTTCTAACATGACTCTAACCAACGGTTCGGTTCCCGACGGCCTAATTAGCAAGCGTCCACTGTCATTTAATTCGCGCTCTACGCGAGCAATTTTTTGCGCGATAATTTCGTTTTCCAGTATATAGTACTTATCGCGATTGGGCACATGTGTATTTTTCAGAACCTGCGGATAAACCGTCATGCCCGCAGCCAACTGACTCATTTTTTGGCCGGACTGTTTTAACACGGAAAGCAGTTGCACGGCAGTGAGCAAACCATCGCCCGTCTTATTGTAATCTAGCAAGATGACGTGACCGGATTGCTCGCCGCCAATACTGTAGCCCTTTTCTAACATTTCTTCTAAAACATAGCGATCGCCGACTTTTGTCTTAACTGCCTTTAGGCCATTTTCAGAAAGTGCCTTGTCCAGACCCATGTTGCTCATCACTGTAGTGACGACGGTATTGTCCTTTAAACGACCGCGCCTTGCCAATAGCCTGGCGATGATTAGCATGATTTTATCGCCGTCGACCAGCTCGCCATTTTCATCTACCGCCAACATTCTGTCGGCGTCTCCGTCAAAGGCAATGCCGATGTCGGCGCCCACTTCGCATGTCAAGCGGGCGACTTTATCGATATGTGTCGACCCACAATCTCTATTGATATTAAATCCGTCGGGATGATTGTTAATGACGACGACTTCGGCGCCCAATTCCCTTAGTGTGCTCGGCGCGACTTCAAAATTGGCGCCATTTGCACAATCCATGGCAACTTTTATACCCGTCAAATCGATGTCGATTGAATTTCTAATTTTTTCGGCATAGACGTAATTTGCCTCAAAGTGATGAATGCGCCGACCGATTTCGGTACCGCCTATTTTTTTATTGTAAGGGGCAATACCGGTAACTAGGGCCTCGATCTCCGACTCAATTTTATCTGATAATTTAAAGCCCTCGCCGTTGAAAAATTTTATGCCGTTAAATTCGACCGGATTGTGGCTAGCCGAAATCATCACGCCGGCATCGGCGTTGTAATGTTTGATTAAATGTGGAATCGCCGGCGTCGGCACGACACCGACTAAAAATGCATCGCAACCAGCTGACATGATGCCAGACATTAAAGCCGCCTCCAACATATAGCCAGAAACGCGCGTGTCTTTGCCGATGACGATGCGCGAGCGACGCTTGCCCTTAGACAAAACCGCGGCGCCGTATTTGCCGAGCTTAAAGGCCAATTCGGCCGTCACTTCGACATTGGCGACGCCGCGCACGCCGTCTGTACCAAAAAGTCTACTCATATATTCTCCTATTTCTGTTTAGTCTGTTGGTCAGAAACCAGTAGAAAGTTGAAAGTGAAAAGCAGAAAGGAAAAACAAAACCGCTTTCCGTTGGTCTGTTGGTCAGGAAAAACCAAAAAACTTAAAGTCAAAACCTTCAAATTCAAATGCTTAAACCACTTAAACTTTAAAGTCAAATTCAAATGCGAGATCTCTCTATTTCAGTCGAGATGACAAGCTATCATGAATTGTCAGAAAGCGCTAAGCGCGGCGGGAGGTACTGTTCTTTGTAGCGGTAGTTTCTAGCGTAGCGCTGCCGCCTAAAAGAATAATACCTGCCGTCGATATAAGCGCAGTGCTTTCGTTTCAATTCTTAGTGCAGTCATGGCTTTCACCGTATTCCTAGTGAACCCAAATAATGCGGAACGACATCAGCACAAGGAGCGTCTCAATTGCGGTTAAAAGCGAAATCGCTCGACATGACAACCCGTTGGACTACTGTAAATGTTCAGTCCTTTAATATCCGTATTCGTCTTCAAGTATCAACACATGTATGCGATCGCGTATCATTTGATTGCGCAAGAATACAAAGCTCGAAGACACACAGCCGGGCGAACAACTGTCCGTACAATAACCGGTCTTTGCGCAAATTGCATTGCGATTCAAGCGCAGGTTGTTGAGCGGCGTAGCGTAGCGACGATTGCGCTCGATGGCGGCGGCGTCATCTGGTACAATTTTATTGGAACCGACGACCAACACGACTTTTTTAGGGCCGTAAATCATCGCTGCCACGCGATTGCCGTAGCCGTCGACATTAAATAAATGCCCCGTTTCGGTAACGGCGTTAGAAGATGCAAAGTAGACATCTGTGCCAAATGCCTTAATGCGAATTTCATCGATTTGCGACTGTTTTAAACCCTTTTTATAGCGATCTAAAAATTCGATATTGCGACTTCTCAGCCACTCGACTACACCGGTTTCAAACAAGGTCATCGAACCGCCCAAACTGACGAGGGCGCCATCTTCGACGAGGTCAGCTAAGACCTCGAATAAGTGATCTAACGACTTAATGTGATATCCCACCATACCATTTTTGTTGAGCGCCTCTACCGTGCGCGCAATTTTCATTTGCAAATGCTTTTTTCTGTTTTTCACATCTTACCCCTTATAGTGCATACCGCTGCCGATCTTCTTCTTGAGAACCTCTGGTTCTTCAGTCGGTAGAGCCGGTTTCTTCGCAATCTTTTTCTCAAAGCGCTTAGTACAAGTCGGACAAAGTCGTCCACTCAATATTTTTTTACCGCAATCTTCACAGAAGTATTGATTGCTATTTATCTTTAATATCATATAGTCTTTTTCAACATAGCGCATAATCTCTTTGAGTGAAATCTCGATATCGCGCTCCGCCATTTCTTTAATGAGTTGTTCCGGCATAATATTTGGATTTTCACTGACTATGTTACGCGCCATTCTAAGCTTTCTGGCCTCTAAATTTTCATTGCTACCGGAAACCGTATTTTCGATTGGTCGGCAAGCCTGACAAAGCGTCTGACTTTCGCTCTCTGCGCCAAAAAACCTACCACATTCTTCACATTTTTTTAACATATTATCTCCCTATCGTCTTTTTAGTGAGCCCAACAAACCGCGCACTAACTGCTTGCCAAGTTGAGAACCGATTGCTGTCGATGCCGATTTCAAAAACTTCTCCATCGCCGAATCGGTGCGACGTTTGCTCGCAACGCGTTTAGCAGCCGCTTTGTTCTCTATTTTACGACTCGACGACTTCGCCTTGGGCTCAACCCTCTTGTGTAATATTTCGTAGGCCGACTCGCGATCGAGCGACTGGTCGTATTTTTTAGCGACTTTATCATTCCCAATCGCGCGCTTGACATCAATTGCGTCGGCCGGTCCAATTATACTGGCGGGGGCGAGCATAAAGCCGCGTTGTACAATTCCGGGAACGCCATCTTCGTCTAAAAAGCTAATCAGTGCCTCGCCCACGCCCAATTCGGTGATGACCTCTTCCGTCTTGAAATCGGGATTATCGCGAAACGACTGCGCCGCAACCTTGACGGCCTTTTTCTCCTTCGGCGTGTAGGCGCGCAAGACGTGTTGTATGCGATTGCCCAGTTGCGCCAAAACGGCATCCGGTATATCTGCCGGATTCTGCGTCACAAAATATACGCCGACGCCCTTAGAGCGAATCAATTTGACGACCTGCTCTACTTTTTCAAATAAGAATGTCGGCATTTTATCAAATAATATGTGCGCCTCGTCGAAGAAAAATATTAATTTTGGTTTATCTAAATCGCCGACCTCCGGTAGTTCTTCGAAGAGTTCAGACAATAACCACAACAGAAAACTAGCGTAGGTCGATGGCGTTCTAGCAATTTTTTCAGCATTTAATACATTAATTACACCTCTGCCCCGATCGTCCTGACGCATCAAATCGGCGATGTCGAGCGCCGGTTCGCCAAATAACAAATCCAGTCCATCGGCCTCCAACATCAACAGCTTGCGTTTAATGGCTCCAATCGACTGCATCGCAATGCTGCCGTATTCGATTTGATAACTCTTGCGTTCGACGGAAACGTGATCGACCAAGGCGATTAAATCTTTCATGTCCAATAATAACCAGCCCTTGTCGTCGGCAATTCTAAAGATCGTATAGACGACACCGGTTTGCGTTTCGTTGAGCTTTAACAATTGACTGAGCATTAGTGGCCCCATATCGGAAACCGTAGTGCGCAACGGGTGACCACTTTCGCCAAATATATCCCAAAAAGCAGTCGGAAATGTCTTGTAATCCGGCTCCGCGCCATCGTATTTGGCAATGTGCGCCAAAAACTTGTCAGTGCCTTCACCGCGCGTCACAAAACCGGTCAAGTCGCCTTTGACGTCTTGCACAAAGACGGGAACGCCGATGTCGCTAAAGGCCTCGGCCAACAGTTTTATACTGACCGTTTTACCGGAACCGGTGGCGCCGGTGATTAAACCGTGCCGATTGGCCATGCTCGGTTCAATGCCATAAAATTTATCGCCTACTTTTGTAATCTTCATAATGCCTCCTATTGTCCCGTATCAATTGACCAATCACGCCATTTGCCATTCCACTCCAGTAAGACGTATGGATTTATATTCTTTAGATGATAAGACGCCGTAAAGTGCAAATGCGGTCCGGTCGCAAAACCAGTCGAACCGACCGTGCCAATCACTTGTCCCTTTTCAACCGCCTCGCCGACTTGAGCGCGCCGTTCGTCCATGTGTAAATAATAGGTGAAAAAGCCCAAACCGTGATCGATAATTATTGTGTTTCCGGTCAACGTCAGCTCTTCCGAAAAGACGATTTTTCCACTATTGGAGGCCTTGATTTCAGTGCCTCTGGGCGCCGCTATATCGACGCCGTTATGTCGATAACGGGTTAAGGCGTCGTTGACTTTACGCCTGGCGCCGTAATCGGTCGTCTGGCGCCCTTCGAGCGGCATCGTGAACGGACCGTCCCACAATTGTTCCGGAGTACTGGTTTGGCGCACCGGCATAAAGCGCTCGTGATACTCAGCGTAAGCTTGATCAGAGCGCTTTTGGCGCTCCTTAGAAGGACTAATCTTTAGATTTTGCATGTCGAAGTCGCGATCGGAAACCTTTAGTTTAGCGCGCTTTAGTTCAGTTTTTTGATCGCCCTCGACCGCGTACAGCGCGACGTCGTGATCGCCCACCGCGGCGTGATAATTGAGCGGAATAACCGCCAATATTTCATTGCCCAACCGGTAGGGAACGATGTCGATATCGACAATTGACTGTTCGACCAGTAGCGTCGTCGCCGCATCGAAATAGCGACCGCGTATTAAGAAGAACCCACCGAGCGTCTGTTCGTCAGCTAAGACTTCTACCTGCGGCGCGTAATTCTGATCGACTGTAAAAGCGTAAGTCAAATCCGCTCTAGCTCTGTAGACGCCCAAGCGGCGCTCTTTTGAGTGCACTTCAATTTTATAGTCGACAGTGCCCATGTCGGGCAGCAGTTCAAATTGATAATCGGCATCGACCGGTAGTGCAATTTTCTCGCCATCAAATGTCGCCGTCACCCCAACAGTATCTATTTGTAGGGATCGATCTAATTTTAAACTAACTTTAGCCCCCGGCTCAGTTATTGTAAATGCGCCGCGCGCCTCTGGCGCGTCTTCTAAAAATTCTCTTTGGGCGTCTTTGCCGTTTAAAGCGCCGTACGTCCAAATGCAATCCTTACACTTTAACTGCCGCGCGCCTAAGTCGCCGGCTATCTCTAGCGTCGTCACAATGGACTTGAACCCCCCGTCCATCAACACCTCATCGCTGAGCAACGCCCTGAGCACAGCGCTGTTTTCGTCTAATTGCGCAACGCCTTTTTTCTCTGAATAAATCAGCAGCTGATTGGCCGAATCGCGTATCATCGTCAAAAAATACCTTTCGCCATCTGAACGCCTGACAATCCATCCCATACCTTCTTTAAAGGCTGCGGCATCCTCGCCCTCTGCCTTCGACCATTTAGCACCATTGTATAGCTCGGTAAAATCTTGCCAATAAACTTTGTCTAATTGCAGCTGTCCAGCTTCGAAAACAATTGTTATACTATCGATGTCTTCGGACCTAAGTCCCCTATCAAACCAGTCACAGGCGGTTATATTAAACGTCAAAAAGACGAGAATCGCCATTACTGTAAATTTATTTTTCACAGCACACCTCCTCGTCTATTATAACATAATCACACTTGGCTTTGTAGGCACATTTTAGCTTTGGAATACTATAAAAATTAATTGCGTGTTGTTGATCGGGAAACCAGTAGAACGCCAGTGCGCGGTGGAGCATTGTTTTTCACGTAGACGTTCTGCCGCAGGCAGGTTGTCCTAGTGAACCCAAATAATGCGGAACGACATCAGCACAAGGCGCGTTCCAATTGCGAAAACCAAATTCAAAAGCGAGAGCTCTCGATTCAAAACGACTTTTATATTTTCTAAAACCCAATCACTATTTTAAGCATTGCCAGCAACAGCAATAAGGCGGCAGCAATGCCAAAACCGAGCTTAATCTTTCGCTGAAATTTGCGCCGCCCCTCCAGTACCTTAGAGTAAACGCGCTCTTTTTCGGTAACAAAATGGCGATCGCATATGGCTTCGCTCAAATAATTCTCGATAGAGGCGTACCCATCTTTCGATACGATGACGACGTCAAACCCCAGGGCGTGCATCATTAAGAGGCGAATAACTGCATAGGTCGATATAGTAAAACTATTGTTGTCGGTTACGACGAACTTGGGCGCCAAGTATTGATAGTCAAAATTGTGGTACATGCGAATAATTTTATTGCTATTAAAGAGCAGCGTTTCCAAGACATCTCTGCCCGTCGGTTTGCTCGGTAAAAAATCATCCGAATTAACGATTTCTAAGACGCGATTGATTGCCATTAAATAATTTTTTTGATAGGCCGGACGCAAATGGCGAATATTGCCAAGCGGTTTCTTTAAAGCCGCGGCGACGTCGATGCGATCGTCTTCAGTAAACCACTCAGGGCGCCCCTTAAATGGCCTGTGGCGCGGCGCTGTAGCCATTTTTTGAAAACTGCTGTAATTGGCTACAATATCGCCGCGGCGCTTACTCAACGCTTTGACGTCAAGTTCAAATCCCTCTACAGCCCCGTTTAATTTGACAAAAAAATTGGGCGCGTAAACCGTGTCGTCAGCGACCTCAAATTTTGGTCGCGTATAATTTGCACAGTCGAACAACAACATAAAGTCGTCGATCGTACCCTGTAAATGCACCGTTTCTAAAGTATAGTCTTCCAACTGCCAAGGCTTATATATGTGCTTATCGGCACCGATAATTCCGCTTAGTTCCTCTTCAGCGCGTTGTGCATTTGTCTTGTATTTCATGTGTTACTCCTTTGCCCCATCGAAGTGGATTGCGTCAAACTCATTGTATATCATCGCCGACGTGTCGACAAGCCTTCTAAACTTATTCTAATCCAGAGCGCTGTCAATTTTTCTGCAAGGCGAATACAGCTGTATACTGACCGCTTAGCGCACAGCTTTATTAAACTTTGCTTAGAAAAAAATTATAGTTTTATAGACTGCCCTTTTAAAGTCGCTATACATGTTATAATGCCATATCCTATGATAATACTTTACGAGGTGGAATTATGACAAAAAAATACACTTATCCATTGGGAATAATAATTATTGTCATCGGTTCCCTGCTATTATTTCAAAATATTGGCCTAAAAATCGGATCAATCGATATCGCCTGGAACGACATCGCCAAGCGCCTGTGGCCAATTGTATTACTAATCATCGGCCTCAAGCGCATCGGAGCGAAACGCGGTTTTATGACGTCTTACTTTTTGGTGATTCTGGGCATTTTCTTTATGCTGCGCAGTATAGCCACCCTTCACCCAGCGCTCAACGCGCTGCGTAATTACTCCTGGTCGCTATTTGTCATTATTACCGGTCTGATTTTAATTCTCAGGCCATCGCCTAGCGAGCCGGATCAAGACGACTTCATTTCAACGAAAAGGCAAAGTAAAACGCACACTTACGACAACCGCCATGCCGATGACGGTGCCAAGATTAAAAATTACAATTACAGCGATCCCTACTTTAGCGATCAAAGCACCGCCTTCTTTGAAGATTTTGAGAACGAAAACGACGCTCAAAACGGCACTTGGGAGTCCGCCGTAAGCGAACGCAGTTATCAGGCTTCGCTGAGGAGTACGTCGATCAGCTTAGCGGAATCCGACTTCAAGCCAGGGCTCAACAAAATCGAACTGCTCTGTTCGATGGGTGAAATTAACCTAACGCTGCCGAAGTCCATCAACATTACCATCGTTGGCGAATCCAGCTTTGGCGAAATCGTCTTCGCTCAAAAAAAATATAGCGGATTGCGCAGGATCAGCAAAATTTCGCACAGCCCAGCGCAGTATTCGGAAATCGATGTACAAATAAATGCAACGATTAAATTTGGCGAAATAACCATTGACTTACAATAATTTTTCGGCTAAATCCGTTCATTTTTTTATATATTCCATTTTATTGCCGATAACTATAACATAGCCAAATGTCATAGAGGTAATAAGATGAAAAAAGATCGCTACGATCAGTTTTATATGATGCAGACGCAGGCCAAAGGGCTGGAAACTAAAGGAGCTAAGCAAGCCGCCCTCGATTTATATGTCGAAATCATTGAAAATTACTTCCCAGATACCGATTACAGCTTTCAACGCGCCGTCGTGCTCTTAACTGAATACGGCGAAGTAGAGCGGGCAAAAGCGTATTGCAAGCTCGCCATTGAGCGCATCGAAAATGCTGAGATGAAGGGTAAACGAGCGTTTTTCGAACGCCAACTAACTCACCTAAAGGCAGACCGAGCAATCAAAAAAAGCAACGAGAGAAAACTGGTCACCAAAAAAACGCTATTGAGAATTGCCCTGGTCGTCGGCAGTGCGCTGTTGTCTTTGCCAAACCGAATTTTTAAATTTATCTTTTTAATCTTTCTAGCTATCGTGTGCCGCTTAATTATTGAGATAATTAATCGCTATCGACACAAAATTTCATTCCGTCCACAAAGTATTGCACTGTTTGGCGCAGCGCTAATCGCCGTCGGCGCCGCCAGTCAAATCCCGCCGCCGCAATGGACAGACTTTTTTTCACTCGAACCATTATCGAAAATTGCTCAAAATCAATCCGTCAGGAGCGCTGACAACACGTCTGTAACGAGCTTCAACTCGATTGGCGACGAAGACCTGAAAAATCTCAAGCGGCTTACAGAAGATAACCTAATTGCCGAAGACTTCGACATCAGCGTTAAAGGCAGCGCCATAATTCTGAATATACAGGCCAAAGAAACTGCCTCTTCGGACGCGCTGAAGTCCTACGCCATGCGCATTTTAGCCGAACTCAATGCCTATAAAGACAAAAAATCGCACGAGGATAGACTCGGCGATTTATACAAGGACTACACTGCCCATATCACTTGCTTTGATTCAATGCAAAAGGTCATCTTACGCGGTCAATCTAATCCGTATACGCTAAAAATTGATTGGCAATAAATATTAAAATCTATACTCACTTTTTTGAAAGAAAATCGAGATACTGCTTTAAGCGCTTTTCGGTGCCGCGCTCACTCGGCTCATAATAGGTCTTACCGAGCAATACATCTGGCAAATACTGCTGCGCGACAAAGGCGTCGTCAAAATTGTGCGGATACTTATACGACACGCCGTGCCCAAATTTTTTAGCTGACTTATAGGACGAATCGCGCAAATGAGGCGGTACGACGCCAATATCCAGTTTTTCGACATCTGCCAAAGCCTGATTTATCGCCAAATAAGCTCGGTTCGACTTGGGCGAACAGGCGATGTATGTAACGGCCTGAGCGAGTGCAATTCTGGCCTCTGGCATGCCGATTAGGGACACTGCTTGCATTGCCGCGTTGGCCAGCACCAGGGCGTTAGGATTGGCATTGCCGACGTCTTCAGATGCCGCTATGACGACGCGCCGGGCGATAAACACGGGATCTTCACCGGCTGCTAACATGCGCGCCAAATAGTGAATTGCAGCGTCCGGATCGGAGCCGCGCATGCTCTTGATAAACGCCGAAATCACGTCGTAATGTTGATCGCCGTTTTTATCATAGCGTATGTCTTTGCGCTGAAAACTGGCCGCGATGATTTCTCTATCGATAATTAAATTGCCGGCATCGTCGGGATCCGTCGACAAAACTGCCAGTTCTAGGGCATTTAGCGCCTTGCGCGCATCGCCGTAACAAAACTCTGCCAAATAGCGTATTGCCTCTTCAGTGACCTGCGGACTGAAGTCGGCCAGGCCACGCGAATCGACGATCGCGCGCTTTATCAAAGCGATTAACTCATCTTGCCCAAGCGGTTCCAACCTAAAGATTAGCGTTCGCGATACGAGGGCGCCATTGACTTCAAAATAAGGATTTTCGGTAGTGGCGCCGATCAGTATCAATGTGCCATTTTCGACAAAAGGCAAAAGCGCATCTTGCTGCGCTTTATTAAAACGGTGAATTTCGTCGATAAACAGCACCGTCTTCGCACCGGACAACTGTTCGTACTCAGCTTGTTCAACTGCCTGTTTAATGTCTTTAATGCCCGATGTTACAGCGTTAATCGAGATGAAACGCGACTTAGTGGCATTGGCAATAATGCGCGCGATGCTGGTCTTGCCAACGCCAGTCGGACCGTATAGAATTATTGAACGCAACTGGTCGGCCTTTATCATGCGACGCAGTAGTGTGCCCTCGCCCATCACTTCACTTTGACCGATGAAATCGTCTATCGTGACCGGTTTCATGCGTTCGGCCAGCGGTGCGTTCTTTTGTTTTTCCATTTCGCCTATGCGATCGAGTAATGTCATTATCTACCTAAATATTATAATATAAGCTCTCTGAGGCGTATTCCGGATCACAGGTCACCTCGGCACCGAGGTCGCGCAGCGTCTGTTCGTCGCTGACATTGAGTATTGTCGTCGAGTGAACCTGAGCGCCTTTCAGTTCTCCTAAAAAGTCGAACGCAGCCTGCGCAACTGGATTTGTCGCCGCCGAAATACTGAGTGCAATTAAAATTTCTTCGAGGCCAAGTGTAACACACGGCTTACCTAATGCGTCGACTTTAAGTCGGCCAATCGGCTCTAAAGTAACCGGTGATAAAAGGTGTATTTCGTCGCTAATTTTGGCCATGTGCTTAAGGGCATTAATCGTCGCCGCGGCAGCCGCCCGCATCACTCCGGTTTCCTTACCGGTTACAATGGTGCCATCACTTAGTTCAATCGCGACGACGGGGACGATTTCCTTGTCGGTCTTTGCGCCGATCTGTTTGGCTTTTGCACGCGCCGCTGGGACGACGCGACGATCGTCTTCAGTTAAATTCAAACTCTTCATCAAAACCTTAGAGCGCTCGTAGCCCTCGGCGTCGAGTTGTCCCTTTTTATATTCGACAGACGACTTAAACATACGGCGAATCACTTCTTGCTTGGCGGCTTCGCTGACGACGTCGTCGTCGACTATGCCGAAGAAAATGCGATTGACGCCCATATCGGTCGGCGATTGATAAACCGATTCTTTACCGGTAATTTTCTCGATCATGCGCTTCAAGACCGGAAATGTCTCGATGTCGCGATTGTAGTTTACGGCAATATCGCCGTGCGCCTCAATGTGAAAGTGGTCGAGCATATTAATGTCTTTCAAATCGACCGTAGCCGCCTCGTAAGCGACGTTGACCGGGTGCTGTAAGGGCAAATTCCAAACCGGAAAAGTTTCAAACTTAGAATAGCCCGCCGAGTTACCCTGCATTGCCTCGTGGTATAACTGATTTAAACAAGTCGCCAATTTGCCGTTACCCGGACCAGGTGCGGTGACGACGACAATCGGCTTCGTCGTTTCGATATAGGGATTCTTGCCGTAGCCCTCTTCGCTAACAATTGTATCGACATCAGTTGGGTAGCCCTTCGTCGGCGTGTGACGATATGTCTTAATGCCGCGCCGCTCCAATTTATTGATAAAGGCCTTGGCAGCCGGCTGTCCGGTAAAGCGCGTAATGACGACGCTGTTGACCGGTATGTCGTTATTTCTAAAGTCGTCAATTAATTTGAGTACTTCTAAATCATACGTAATGCCCAGGTTGGCATTGATCTTATTGCGCTCAATGTCGCCGGCGTATATACAAATGATGACTTCAGACTGGTCCTTTAAACGCTTTAACAATTTGACCTTGACATTTTCATCAAATCCCGTAGTTGTTGACGCGCTCCAATATATACTGCGTTTGTTCCCTTAAATACTTATCTGAATCAAATCCCTTTTTCACTGAAAACCCCTCTATTGTTTGATTGCTATTTAAATAAAAATTTTAAAATAATTATATAGTGACAAAACTTATTATCTGCAGACTGTTGAAAATATTCAAGTTCGAGGCGCTGGCAATTGTCAGCGCCGCCAGTGCGCGGTGGAGCATTACTTTTCACGTAGACGTTCTGCCGCAGGCAGGTTGTCCTAGTGAACCCAAATTGCGGAACGACATCAGCACTCACAATCATTGCTACGCAATTACGGCTTCGCCGCCCGTATCTTCGGGTATCTAAGAACCGTTTCAATTGCGTGTAATTGCTCGTTTCAGCAGTCTGAGATTATTTTATCATAATTAGCATATAATTTGAATGCTTAAAATAAATATTGCTTAGAATATAAAAATAAAAGAGCTATAAAACCGAGATTTCTCGATTCCGCACTTCGCGCTACACTCGAAATGACAATGATGCGATTAACAGTAATAGAAATAGACATCTGTAATCAACAGAGATCTCTCAACTTCGCGCTACGCGCTTAGTTCGAGATGACAACACAGAAAAAGCGCCGGTTTTTACCGGCGCCCAGACTGTTAAAGTGTGATCACTTATATACTTTCTCAACGTATTCTGATGTCATCAGTGACAACAGCGCGCCGTATTCGACGTCAAAGCGTACGATGTCACCAACTTGATACTGATCGGCGACATCTGTCAAATCGACGATGCAGTGATCGCTAGAGGCGCCAAAAATGCTAATTTTGGGGTCTTCCGGTATCAAGTTGTCGACGTGCACATCTTGCTTACCAATCGCCAGTATGGCGCGCACTCTATCACCCTTGTCGACAAACTCAGGCGTATTGCCAAAGGCATCGCGACCGATTTCGCCAATTGGCAACGACTGCTTGACCTTTTTCTCGATAATTTCAGCTTCTAGTTTAAAGGCGTCGCCGTGCGTGCCCTCAATTGAGGCGCCGTATGCGGTCTCATTGCCCAGCACCAAGGCCTCGCCCAAGCGCAAATTGTTAATTTGCGCCGGCATTTCACCCTTTTCAAACAAATAGAAACTGCTGGAATTGCCGCCCGAAACTATCTTTAACTGCACGCCGTAGTGCGACGTCAAACGCTCTGCCAGCGCCGTCAACTTTGCGAGTGTTTGAGCAGTTGGAATGACCGCGCCATAACAGGTTAAGTTAGTTCCGATGCCGACCAGTTCAACGCCCTTCAGTTCGAGAATTTTCTGCACTGTTTCGTCAAAATCAGTCGGCCAAATGCCCTCGCGCAAGTCGCCCAAATCGACCATCAATACGATTTGGTGTACTTTTTTAAAGGCCAGCGCCGCCGAACCCAGCGCCTGGATGGTAGCGAGCTCAGAATTTAGTGAAATATCGCAGTATTTGACGACGTCGTCGACCTCGCTGAGTGACGGTAAGCGCAACAATACTTTTTCTACGTCAAAATCTTTCATCTTTTTTAGGTTATGAACGCGCGAATCCGCCAAATACTTGACGCCGCCGGCGACATAGCATTCGACCAGTTCGCGGTTGGCGCAAAAGACTTTTGTGACGCCCATCGCCGTCACGCCGTTTTCTGTACAGCGCTGCACGCAAGTCTTAACATTGTGTAAGACCTTACTTTTATCTACAACTAATCTTGGATACATAGTACGTCCTTCGTTATATCTTCATACTCTTCTTCATTAACCTTATCGCCGCTTCCGGGTTGACTTTGCCGAGTACGCCCAAAGATGCCATGATATAGTCGTTATCGATTAGTATTTTAGCCTCTCTGGTCGGATAGAGCTTATCTCCCTTGTTGGCGAGGGCGACCGATTTCAGTATTTCGACGCGTTCCGGTAGGCGCGTCAAGGCACCGCCCGTCGCGACAATATACTGTACGCCAGTCAAGTCTTTACCGACTGCAAGTGTCTTTTTTTTACCGCCGTATAGCGTTCTAAAACCGCCCGCATGGCGCTCAGTCGCAACGAGTACAGCCTCTTTGGTAAGCCGCTCAACAAAGCGTTTTTGAAGTGGTTCGACCGGAATCGGCAAATGCGTTTCGACCAAGTGCTGTACGGTCTGTTCATCTACTTTTAAGTCCTTCATCAACTTTTCATAACCGATGCGATCGACGATATTTTGCATGTTGACGTAGACGCCCAAGTCGCCCTCAACCGTGCGCTTAGCGACCGGTTCGGGACTAAGTAAGATGCGATTAATGGCATCGGAGCCCTCTGTCACCGAATGCAAATCGGTGGTCGCGCCGCCGACGTCGAAGACGATTAAATCGCCAATTTCCGACTTTAGCAGCTTGGCGGCCTCCATAACGGAACCGGGCGTCGGCACGATTGGGCCGTTGACCAATTCGCGCACCCTTTGCATGCCGGGCGCGTGCACGATGTGTTCTTCAAAGACGTCCTGAATGACTTTTCTCGCCGGTTCGACATTCAGTACATCGATCTTCGGATAGACGTTTTCGACGATGTGCAACAAATGCGCCTTGCCCTCTTCTTCGAAAATCAACTTGATTTCTTCGTGATTTTCGACATTGCCGGCGTAGATTACCGGCACCTGCATGTCGAGGGCGGCAATTTTTTCAGCGTGTCCAATTGCCGTATCGCGCTCGCCGTAGTCGACGCCACCAGCTATCAATATGATATTGGGGCGAATGTCGACAATTTTTTTAATGTCGGTTCGCCTCATTTTGCCGGCCGTCACTAAGTGAATGTTGGCACCGGCGCCAAGAGCCGCCTCGCGGGCGGCTCTGGCAGTCATATCGTATACTAAGCCATGTACTGTCATTTTCAAGCCACCGGCGGCCGAACTGGTCGCCAACAACTTGTCATAAGTCAGCGTTTTGGCAGACATTTTACGCTTAAAATCTTCAATTGCACCATTTAGACCGACGTTGACGTCGCCCTCCAGTACCGAGGTGGGCGCTTGTCCCTGCCCGATAAACTGCGGATCGTCGCCGTCAAGTCCGTTAAATGCGTTTACCACGGTAGTCGTGCTGCCAATTTCGGCTACCAGTATATCAATAGTCATATTTACCTCGTTATTCGATTCCCTTGCGACGCTTCATCTCTTTGACGATAAACGTAGCCACGTTGACGCCGCGATCGTAGCGGCCAAAGCCTTCGTTCATGCCATTTTGTCTGGCGATCTCCGGCGTGACCTGCGTGCCGCCCGCGCAAATAATCAACTTATCGCGCACGCCCTTCTCAGTGGCGTAATCGTGAATCCGTTTCATGTTCTTGTAGTGAATATCGTCGTGTGAAATGATTGTCGATGCCAAGATGACATCGGCGTCAAACTCGATGGCCGCATCGACCAATTTTTCAATTGGACAAGACGTGCCCAAGTATTCGGCGTCAATGCCGTATTTTTCGATGCCGCCGTGCTTGATGTCGATGACTTCGCGCAGTCCAACGGAGTGCTCGTCTTCACCGACTGTAGCGGCGACGATTTTAACGCCATAGTCTTTAACGAAGGCTCTAATTTCGTCATCGCTCATGATTTCTGGCAATGGCGGAATTTCCAGTTTAGACATGTCGACGTCGACGTTGAGCTTACCTTTAACCTGAACGCGCGTGCCCTCAGACGGGTGCATCACTTCGACGTGAATGACTTCCGGCTCGACCATATTTTGCTTTTTAGCAAATTCGAGTGCCGCAAACTCAGCCGTTCTGGCATCTGTCGGCAAGAAGTATTCCGTGACGACTGTCTGGTCGCCCAACCATTCGACTTCAGGCGTCAAGAAATGGCTGTTGCGATATTTTTCGGTGTTGTCCATACGGACGTTGACGTTGTCATTTTCGTCGAGCTCATCGATATAGACAATCTTTTCCGGTTTTTCAAATGTACAACCGCCAATTAACGACGCCGGGTCATCTACAGCATCCGGATCGTATTGTGCGACGTTATTGTAACCGTAGTGCGCTGTGACCGGCGCCATGTAGTCTTCGTCGCGCTCGTAAACCGTGCCGGCGCCAATGCCGCCTTCAATCTTACGAACGATACCGTCGCCGTTGCGCTCCGGGAACATACCGGAATCGACAAAGTTGCCTTTGGCAACCGTTTGGAAAAAGCCGCCATCTTCAATGATTTGCTCTAAGTAAAGAATGGAACGTTCTTTTAACTCGCGAACCTTGTCGGGCAAAAATCCCTCTGTCTTAAGTTCGACCATTGAAATTAAATCATCCATCGTAACGAGCGATTGCTTGGCGGTGTCACAAGCTTCGATATTGTAGACGTGCCACGGTACGTTGCGGCCTTCGTCCGGCGTAATCGTCGACTGAATGTCGGCGCGCGTCAATCTTGAAATTAACATGTTGAGCACGTGCGTTACAGTCGCCTCGCGCGATGAAGACGTAATGTACTTAGTATTCATCTGCGCGCGCATTCTGTACTCCGAGAAAAAGTCGCGCAACGCCACGGCATATGGCAAGTCAAATTTTAGTGACGGTGCTGGCGCCGCCGTCGGCGGTACTGTAGAAAGACAAATATTGCCTTTTTTCATGCCTACTTTATGAGAAAACAAAGAGTTGATGCCGTGCTGGACCATCAGTTCCGGCATAACTTTCCAGGCGTCACGCGCCGTCGCATTGGCGTTGTGCGCGCCGTCGATTTGCGCGATGTCCGCCCAAGTCATTATTTTCTTGGACTCGGCGGCGTCGACAAATGAACGCACCATGTTGACGTTTCTGTAAAGTACATTGTACTGCGGATCCTGGTGAGCGCCGTTGACGCCTTCTTCGGCGAACATAACGGCAATATCCGGACCGGCAACACCGGAAATATAAGAGTGATAATTAATCGGTCTACCGACCTCTTCTTCGATTAAGTCGAGCGCCTTACGGTGAGCTCTAACCTGTTTTCTGGAAATCGGAACACCGCCGATACCCTGTGGCGTACCTTCGATTAAGCCGTCAAAGTGTGACTGACCTGCAGTACGAATAACCATGATGTGGTCGGCGCCGTGCCAAGCACTCATGCGCATACGCCTGATGTCATCTTCAAAGCGACCGGAGGCGATCTCCGTCGTAATCGTTTCGATCGGCTGCGGATCCAAGTTTCCAAAATACTGCGACGCCGGTATACCAATGCTCTTTTCGAGCGGCGGCGAACACTGTTGATAGGTAAATTTGCCCATTTTCAAATCTTTGACCGGCTTACGCCAAATCCAGCCGCGACGCTTCGGACGATAGTGTTCCAAATCTTCGAGGATTTTTCTAATATCTAATTTGGTTTCAGCTACTAATGACATTATTTACCCCCTTTGAATATTGCAACTGCATCATCCCAATACTCGCCTTCAACCATTGCAAGGCCAGCTTCGCGAATGCTAATATTTTTTTCTTTGGCGACGCGATAAACGACGTGACCAACACCTTTACCCATTAGGCCTCTATCGATAGCGCCTTCAACCAGCGGTTTTACCTCTAAACTTGAAAAACCCATGCGCAATAACACGGCGCGCTCTACCGAAGGAGAGGTATGCGTTCTGGCCAATTCGAGCATCGGATCGACGATTTCTCCAATCAGCTCCCAAAACTTATCTTTTAACTCTTCATCCGACAAATCGGCAATGTGTTTGCGACGAACTTCATAGTCGTCTGATCTAACTACTGCACCTTTCACCTTTTACCTCCATAATTCTCTATAATTGATTTAACACCGATTGAACATAGGCGACATCGCTCTTGGTTTCCTCTGCCAAAAATTCGATATCGCGTTCAGTTAAATCTTCTTTTTTAACCTGCGTCAAAGCATTCTTAATCACAGAACGCCTCAATTTATCGAGGTCAAAATTGCGCACCTTGATGCGCGATGGGTGATCCGGTAAAACAATTGACTGTCCAGGGACTTCGTCGTCTGGATCACCAAATTTAATATCGATGCCATTCTGTCTGGCGAAACTGAGCTGAGGCTGAATGCCTTTGCCTGCGCCAGTGTACTCCGTTTCTTGTACGACGACGATTTTATCCTGATCGAGCTCCGTGGCAATCGCCAAGGCGGCCGCCAAAGATGTATTGCCGGCAGGCCCGCGCTCGATGCCTTCGATTTGAGCAAGCGCTTCAGTCATATAAAAGACCTCGCCCTGCTTAACGGTGACATAGCGATCCATATAGCGGAGCGGACGACCAGCCGAACGCGGCACGTCAGAGCGATCTGGCAATGTCGTAAACGGAATGCCGAATCCAGTATGACCGGTCGTAAAGGACTTGCGATTAAAGTCGTTATCACTGGCCATGTGTAGGCCGGATAAGTCGACGCTGGCCGCAACGACTTCTGTATCGTTAGCACCGGCTTTTATTAAACCGCGCGCCGTGCCAGTTAAATTGCCACCGCCGGCATTTGTACAGACCACGACATCGGGAAATTTGCCCTCGCGCTCTTTCACCTGCATCGCCAATTCATAGCCGAGCGTTTCGACACCGGCGATGCCAAATGGCGTGTAGAGCGAAGCGTTAAAATAACCCGTTTCTTCTAACAGCTGTAAAAATGTGTAAAATAATTCAGGGCCAACTGTAAGCTGTACAACTTCGGCGCCGAGCGCCTCGCATTTTCTAGCCTTTTCGATAATTTCCGGCTGACCCTTCATTTTGGAGTCAAAACACTCTTGAACGATAATGCACTTTAGACCGTACATTGCGGCCTGTGAGGCAACCGCTGCACCGTAATTGCCGCTGGTTGCCGCGATGACGCCCTTATAGCCGTTTTTGTGCGCGTGGTAGACAGATGTCGCCGCCCTTCTGGCTTTAAAACTACCAGATGGATTGGATGCCTCGTCCTTGACAAAAATGCGCGCACCCTTGCCTGGGCCAGCAATTTTTCTAGCCAACGCAGTCATGTTTTTCAGCTCTAACAGCGGCGTGTTACCGACGCCAACTGAACGCTGAATGCTTTGCATTTCTTCTAATGTATAACCGGTTTCACGCATCATGCCCTCGTAGTCAAAGGCCACTGAACCGGATTCAAACTGATCGTAGTCGACGCCGACGGCCGCTTTCATAATATCGTTGCGACGCCCCATTACCGCTTGATAACTATTGTCTCTCATTGGTCACCTCCAAACAGCAGTTCTCTCAACTGCAAGCCAATTTGGAATATTTCCGGCACGTGTTCGCCAAACGAATGGCGATAAGTCGGATTTTCTTCGACCAGTTTGCCAGTCACCTCGCGACCGGTGATCGTCTTGACCGTCACTTCGTCGTTTAAATTAGCATCCGCCGTTAAAAATCCGCGCACCCACATTTCGAGCGGTACTTTTTTAGTGTCATCGGGCACCTGTGGTGCGCGCTCTTCAGGGCTTAATACGACGGTATATACATTTACATAATCGCCTTTTTTAGCCATTTTATTTCCCTCTTATTCTAAGTTTTCGATTCTATCTCTGACGTCGCCCATCAATGCGCGCGGCACTGGTAAGTCGAGCATCGTCTTGAGACCGGGGCTAGCGTTGATAACTTGCGGAATCATGTTAACGCACATTGCGATTGTACCCAAGCCGCCTTCAGTTTCCGGCTTAATTGACATATTGATTTCCGGCGTTCCCTTTAACGTGATGTAGTCGCCCGTGTTGACGCCGACTTGCTCCGGCTCGATTTGTTGCGGGTGAAGCATGTCGATTAAGACTTTGCCACCGACATAACCTTGACCAGTCATGTTGACACCGGCGACGTTACCAGCAGCGGCAAAACCGTGTGGTGACTTGCGGTCGACATCTGTAACGATAGGCTTCATTTGTGTTTGAATGTCATCTACTTTCCAACCGACAGCATCGGCGATCATAGAAATCGATTCGGCAAAACCGACGTGCCCAGATAGACGACCAGTTTCTACGCCGTTGTTGAACTCGTCGACCGTGATACCAACGCCCTGCTCTTCCATAACAGTGTGACCAAAGGGCGAAAGCGAATTGATGCGCTCAGCTTTTACGCTGTCGAGGCGCGTCATTGCGCCCGTTAAGATGACGACGAGCAAGTCCATAATTAGACCCGGGTTGATACCTGTACCGAGAATAGTCACACCATTTTCTTTGGCAATTTTATCGAGTTCAGCGGCCAATTCGGGATTTTGAGCCTGAGGATAAGCCATTTCTTCAGCAGTAGAAATGACGTTTAATTTTTTTTCTAAACAAGTTTTTAGGCGTGGGAATGCCTCTTTTGTGAAAGAGTCTGTAGCTGTCAATACGACATCACAGCAGCCTTCCGGGAAAGCTTCGTCGACGTCCTTAATAAACGGAACTGCCGGACGATCGCCTCTTTCGACGCCAAGATACTCGTACATTTCTCTGCCGGCACGAGATTTGTTTCTATCGCAAATTGCGACGATCTCAATACCTTCTTTTTCAACGAGCATTTTAGCCATACCACTACCCATTGCACCAAAACCCCAGATACCCACTCTAACTTTTCTCTTCATTTTCTAAACCTCCTATAATAATGACATTTGTTTATTGAAGATCGTCGCGTCTTAATATAAACGCTAAACAATCCGTGTTTAATAAAATGCAAGTAACGTGCCAAAAAAACTTGCATATATTAACGAAACACTCTGACTTTAAGCGCTTGCCGCTCAAAATTGTACGCAAAATATTTTGCGTGCGAAAATTTTTTTGCGCTGTAGCGCACCCCGAACCGCCCGGTCGAGCAATGTCGATGCATTTCGCCTTTAGCTGTTTTGCATTTGTCGCTTTGCCTTACACTTTAACTTATACTGTAAATTTTGCCGCGATATACCCAGCGACTGCGCGGCCTTGGTTACATTGCCAGCGTATTTCTTTAAGCGCTTATCGATGATATCATCCTCAATTTTGGACAGCGCCAGATTTAAATCGGTGACCTCACGGTATTCTTCTGAAACCTCAAGAGAAGGTTTAGCCGTCGTCAAACCATCGTCCATAAGATCTTTCCAGTGACCCGGTAAATGCTCGCGCCTGATAATTTTTTCATCGTTTATCATGTTGAGCGTCGACTCCAAAAAATTCTGTAATTCCCTAATATTCCCCTTCCAATCATAACGATGTAAGCGGGACAATATTGCTTCGTCAATTCGATTGACGTGCTTGCCCAGTTTCGCGTTGATGCGCTGCAAAAAATAATCGATTAACAAGGCGATATCGCCACTGCGTTCACGCAAACTGGGAATACTAATCGACATGACGTTGATTCTATAATATAAATCGCGCCTCAGTTCGCCGCGGTCCAGTAAAACATCCGGCTTTTCATTAGTCGCCGCAATTATTCTGACGTCGACCTTGATATCTTTTAGTCCACCGACGCGCCTGATGTAGTTTTCCTGCAAAACGCGCAGTAGTTTAGACTGTAGATTTAGCGACATCGAGTTAAATTCGTCCAGCAAAAGCGTTCCGCCATCGGCCTGCTCAAAGATGCCCGGTCGATCGACGGCGCTGGTGAAACTACCCTTGGTCGTGCCAAATAGCGTCCCCTCTAACAGCGATTCCGGCAAAGCGGCACAATTAACCGCTATAAAGGGCTTGTTGGCGCGACTGCTCTCGTAGTGAATACTCTGTGCAAAGAGCTCCTTACCCGTGCCGGTTTCGCCATATATCAACACATTGGAACTACTTTGCGCAGCCCTAACCGCCAGTTTTACGGCGTCTAAATACTTGGCGTCCTGACCGATTAACATGTCGAATGAATAGTGTTTTTCGGCGAGCGCCTTTTTCTTCGGTTCTATCAACTGCTGACGCAATTTTATTATTTCTTCGGACAAGTAACTGACTTCAGTCACATTTCCGGCAATTTCTAAGGCCCCCAAAACGTCGTTGCCATCTGTCAAAGGAACGGTAGTATTAACGCTAAAAATTGACTTGCCGGCGCGATTTAAGTACTCCTGATTGGCCTTGTAGACCGGCTTGCCAGTGCGAATGACGGCGAGCATCGTGGAATTTTCTTCGTGATGACTGCCGTAAGCATCTCTAATGTGCTTGCCGATGACATCGCGCGCAGCCATGCCCTCAATTTCTTCCATTGCCTTATTGTACAGAATCGTCACGCCATCTTTGTCTACGACGTGTATACCCTGATTACTGTTCTCTGCCAACGCCAAAAAAGCACTTTCTATCAGGCGGCTAGTCACGAGCATCACCTGACTTCAGTGCATACTTATCTTCGAATAACGCCTTGGCCGTAAGCGGAGAATCCTCACCGCTTGCATTTTTAACCGGCGCAAAGGCCATAGCGCGTTCGACTTCCAAGACAGACATGCCGGAAAAAGCTGGAAATATGTCAAATATAAACAGTTCAAATTTATAACCATTTGGTTTTTGAGGAAATACTTGACGACCGTCAGAATTTAGAAAAGGTATTTTTTTAGTCGCCAAATGATACTGTAAAGGTTGATCTAAATAGTCCTTTAAGGCGTCTAAACGCAGGCAATAATTGCCTATATTCCCGCCGCGAAAAAGCAACTCGCCGGACGCATCTAGCGCGTTGAGCATCTGTTCACTGAGTTCAGAATACTCTACAATTGTCGGCTTACCATCCACCATACAGGGCACGCCAACTTTTTCTAGTGGCGACGTCTTGGCGACGACTTTTAGCGCACAGGGCAATGCCGATTCAATTGCAAAACCAATAAATGCCGGGTCGGCAATATCGACGATGGCGTTGTCGACATTAAATATAAATAACCATTGATAGCCAGCGTTTATTAAATCATCGACCAGTCCATTTTTTTGTAGCGCCTTAAAACAACCGCCGTTGCCGTCTGGACTGCGACTTATTCGTCCCCTGTCTTCGATTATGACCTTGCCGTCGAAATCGACCGCTGTAATCGAACCCTGTTTAAAAAAAGTTACCTTTGCAGGCGGATAATTAAAATAGTTATTCCGTTCAAAAAACTCTACGCTGGCACTGTGATTGAGCGCACTCGTCATGATTAGCCAAGGTAAGTGTACACCCGTCCTTTGGGCGAGTGCAATTAAATTATTGGCATGCAATTCAAATAGCGAACGGCCTGCCGCTACACCGATATCGAATGTACCCTTGGGCCCGTCGTGACCGAGTCTGGAGCCCTGACCACCTGCCAACAAAAGAACAGCTACCTTGCCTTCGCGCAGGGCGCGCTCACCCAATTCGATCTGTTTGCGACGCATTTCAGGCGTTGGCAGCAGTGGTCGTATCGGTTGAATTTGTGACGCCTTTTTGACGTCACCGCGCCGAACCAATTGATTATACAATTGGCTGAGTGCGTCAAAATCAACAGTTTTCAATTGCTCTGCAAATTGCTTTTTTTGATCGCCGTTCAACAATTCGTAGTGCTCTAATAAATGCGCTTGTCGATTGCGCATTATCGCCGCTTTATTTATCATACCTATCCTCTTACAAACACTTAGTCAAATCGAAAATTGTAACTATTCAGTCAAACCCCTATCTATATTTTAACCTCATCTCGACCAAAGTGGACAGATTCCGATTGCGGTCTTGCCCTCACTCAAAATGACGGGTGACTGATTAGATATATTTTATCTATATGACAGCATTTTATCACACCGAGCGCTAAAAAGCAAAAAATTTTGCTAAACTGTTTTCTTAGAATCGCATTAAATCTTTATCAAAATGTTGTAATTTACTACACATTTTCAAATAAATTGGGTATCATAGAGTCATGTTATAATGCGACTGTTTGAGGAGGTTCATCATGATGCACACATTTATAGAAATGCTGTTATCGCTCAATACGATTGGCATCGCCATCGTCTTAATTATTATATCAATTCTCGTTATCGCCTTTGCCGTCAACCTTGGACTCATTTTGACCTATCGCAAGTTGGAAAACGACTTGCAAGACGAATCGCATCGCAACGATCGACTGTTTAACGACGCGATGCTGAACGACATCGTCAGCGACTATACTGAGGCGTCCTCTAAACACTACGGCGATATCAATACGCAGGCGATCATCGAAAAACAGATGAGTATACAAATGCGCGCCTCCGCCATGGGCGAGCGCTTTGTCAAAACATCGGTCAGCCTGATGATCATCTTGGGCCTAGTCGGCACCTTTTTCGGATTGACAATTTCGATTTCAAAACTGGTAACGCTGTTATCGCAAGACGTCGACCAGGCGCTGACTATAGACTTATCGATTACCAGCAGTCTATTAAACGCCCTATCCGGCATGTCGGTCGCCTTTGTCACCTCGCTATTTGGTATATCGGCATCGATTATTATGACGCTGTTTAATCTATTCTTCAACGCACCCGATAAACGCGTCAGTTTAATGGCACAGATTGAAGAATATCTCGACAATAGACTATTCAAAGAAGTGCGTGAAGACTACGCCAAGTACAGTACGATTAAAAACGCCGACAACGAAGTTATCAGCGGCATTACGAGTATCGATCCGGAGTCGTTAAAGACTTTGACCAATGCATTGGTCAATCGCCTCTATGGCGTCACCGGCGAATTGGCAAATACCGCCGAAAGCATTAACCAATCGGTACAGAGCTTTGAACAGTCTTTGAACGTATTTGCGGATAGTGCGCGCGACTTCAAAGAATTCAATCATCACTTAAAGGACAACATTCAACGGATGAGTCTAACGTTTAGCGATTTCACACAGGAAATTGGGCACAATGCGCGCATTTTATCTGAGGGATACAATGAAATAAAAGCTATAAACAGAAAACTCGACGAGTAATAGCAGTGGGAGGTCGACATGAAAAATAGAAAACGCTACGGCAGTTCGGCGATTAGCTCGGACACGTTTTGGCCCTCATTTACCGACTTAATATCGACGTTCGTCTTAATTCTATTTACGTTAATACTGCTGGCTTTTATCCAAAATATCGTGAAGGGCAATAATCTGGACTTCGCCCGCAAACAGTTGATGGATACCGAAAAAAAATTAGAAGAATCAAAAGCCGAAATCAGCCAGGCGGAAAATCAGCTGCGCTTAATTAACGACGAATTAGCAGACACTAAAGCCGAAATCGAGGCCGGGCAAATCGCACTCAAACTTTCACAAGAGCAAATTGACGAGCAGAGCAAAATTATTGCCGAGAGCAACAGAGAACTGGGCGATTTAAGATCTAAACTAGAAGGCGTCGCCCTACTGCGCGTCAACGTACTGCAAAATGTCAAACAGAGCGTCGAAAAGAACTTGGGTAAAACCAACGCTCAGGGCGAACCGCTGGTCAGCATTAGTCAGGCCGGCAACATTATCATCAACGAGAGTTTGGTATTCGACTTCAACTCGGCGACGATCAAACCAGAAGGTGAAGAATTATTGGAAAAATTGGCAGACGCCTTTAAGAATGTACTCGACAATAAAAAGGTGCGTCGCAATATCGAAAGCATTGTCATTCAAGGTCATACCGACTCGCGCGGCGACGAAGACACCAATAGAAGACTTTCGGCAGCGCGTTCTGGGGCGGTAACCAACTACATGTTTAATATCAATCCGACGCTATCATCAAAATACGGCGAGTACTTTTCGTCTTCCGCCTATTCCGCATTTCGTCCCATCGTTTTGGGTACGACGGAAGAGGCCTACGCCAAGAACAGACGGATTGAGATTTCAATCGTCGTACGCGACTCCGAAGTTCAGCAAATTATCGATGATTATTTAGAAGAAACTAAAGACTTGTTAGAAGAGAATAACTAAAAAAAAGCCCATACGGGCTTTTTTTAATTAACTTTACTATTCTTCCCAATTGTGGTAGACGTTTTGCACATCATCATCGTCTTCAAATAAATCGATCATCTTGTTCATATTTTTAATGTCGCCTTCGTCTGTCAACTTCGTCATGGTTTGCGGCAAGTAGCGCAATTCCGCCATTGAAAACGTATAATCTTCTGCCGTTAAGGCCTCCTTGACGGCGGCAAAATCTTCCACTTCGGCATATATTTCGTAGTGCTCAGCTTCGACCACAAAATCTTCTGCGCCGGATTCTATTACCGTCATCTCAAGCGCCTCTTCGTCAATCGAATCGTCTTTATCGATGACCAATACACCCTTTCTATCAAACATAAAGCTGACGCAACCATTCGTTCCCAAATTGCCGCTACCCTTTGTAAAGTAGCTGCGCACATTGGCCGCCGTGCGATTGGTATTGTCCGTTAAGCACTCCACGAGAATGGCAATTCCACTCGGACCGTAGCCCTCGTATGTCAATTCGGTATAGACAGCGCCGTCATCTTCACCAGTACCCTTTTTAATCGCCCGATCAATATTGTCATTCGGCATATTTGCCGCCTTGGCCTTGTCAATGGCAGTTGCCAAAGCGGCATTGTAAGCCGGGTCACCGCCACCCTCGCGCGCTGCAACTGTAATATAACGGCCTAATTTAGTAAATATTTTGGCCTTTTTAGCATCTTGCTTGCCTTTGCGATTTATAATAGTTCCAATTCTACCCATAACATCTCCTTCAACGCTACATTTTGCGCGTCAACCCTTACAATCCGATTTATTCACATCTGTTATTCTAACACGTTTTGACGACTAATAAAAGTGAAAAGTATAGAGAGGACGCACCAAATGGTGCGCCCTGCCATAAAACATTTATTCGCTTTGCGATTTCTCTTTTCTACTCGCCCTAAAGATGATTAATCCGCCAAACAACAAGATTAAAGAACCAGTTATTGGATAAAACGGAAATCTTTCATTTGTCTTCGGCAATACATTCGACAAATTCAACGGCGTATCGTTCAACGCGATGTCGATTAATTCGGCGTTGCCCCTTTCATCAACCAGTCGCAGTGCACCAAATGGTATGACTTCATTACTCTTAGTATCGATTACAATGTAGCTGCCATCGGCGTTGATCTTTACATCGCCGAGATAGTCACCATCTCGATCGTATAATCTGTATATTTTTTCATCGTCGTCATCGGGTAAAATTCGCTTATCGACGATTATCTTAGGTGGTAAAGGCTTATCCACATTAACTACTTCAGTTGTAATCGGCTCTGTTTCAAACGCCGTCTGCGGCTCTGTTTGCGGCTCTGTTTGTAGAACTGTCTGAGTCTCCGTTTGCGGGACTGTTTGCGGTTCAGTTAAGGGTTTAACGCGCGAATCTCTTCTCGATTTCCTTTTCGGCTCAGTCGTCGGTTCAGTCGTCGGTTCGGTCGTCGGCTCAGTCGTCGATTCGGTCGTCGGCTCAGTCGTCGATTCGGTCGTCGGTTCGGTC
>PDWI01002119.1_pt1 | contig 30393 bp, 29 predicted proteins | sample 1430891 | NCBI WGS metagenome assembly PDWI01 (sample SAMN01162508, study PRJNA174530) | Oral metagenome, whole genome shotgun sequencing project. | biome: Marine environment; feature: Marine mammal; material: Swab sample of the gingival sulcus; isolation source: swab sample of gingival sulcus... | reverse complement strand
TTTGTAAGGCTTTTTATTTATTTGTTTATTTCTATTTGCTTTCTTATTTTTATTTTTTTGAGCAATAGTTACGTAATTAGTTGCAGGATTAGGTGAAATAGAATAGTAATAATCATCATCTTCAAACTCTGAGTATAGATAAAAAACTTCCTCTGCTGATCCACATTCATTAGATGCAACAACCTTAAAAATTATTTCTCCTGAATCGTAAGGTCTAAAGAAGATCATACTTGGGTCATCTGACTGTTCAAATTCCAAGGCTCCTTTTTCTTTTGTCCAAGTATAATCTGTTGCACCTGAGAAATCAACTTGTAAAAATCCTTTTTCATCAACATAAGGTTCCTCAATATCACTATATATATATTGTGGAATTCCTAGATGTACTTCTTTTGTCAGAGTTATCTTTTCCCCTTCAAGATATATTGTAGCATAAATCATCGCAGGATCTTCATACTTTCCTGATGGATCAGTATTTACAACTAGACCTTCTAGTGGGGTGTCTGTAGGGCTTTCATACGCTTCTAATGGATACGTAGCATCCCACTCTACAGGTGTATCTACAGGTATGGTCTTTATTGTGTAAATATCTCCTTCACAGATAATGGAAGAACCTATTATTTCTACATTACAAGTACTAAATATTTTCTTTCTTAAAGGATATACTTCGCCAGAAGAGGCTTTGATGATTGTATTTGTTGCGTAAAGTGGACTTTTTATTTTAGTTGATGTTTTTGATGATGATGTTAGTGTAAAATTATTGTTTGAAACAGACCAATTAATAGCCTTGTTTTTAGGATTCTTGATTTTAACTGTTTGTTGTCCACAAAATGTTTCCTTTAAACTGTTGATATAAATAGGAGAGGCTTTTACATGATTACGTAAGAAATTGGTATTTGCATTAAACACTGTGTGTTCCTCTGAATTTTTTGGAGAATATGTGTATTCAAAATCAGTTTTACCATTTGCAAATAAATCTTGACCCGATAGGTTGCTATTTAGATATCCTTGCCAATTATTTATTGCCAAAGCACTTACTGTAGGGACAAAACAAAATTTTCTTTGCTTAAACAAATGAAGCATATTGTTAAAACCCTTATCTTTAGAATCATAAATACCACCTGGTGCATTGTCAATAGGAAGCATATGATAGTTAGTATAATGGGATTTTTTTGTAATATTTACACTAGAATTTATAGTCCAAAAAATCTTTTTCTTTAATTGAATTTTGCCATAATACACTCTGTTTTGACTATTCCCTTTTATAGAATTAACAGTAGCCGAGATTTTTATTTGTGTTTTACCTGGTATTCTATTAAGAAGAATTTCGGGATGATTACAATAAATAGGTAGAAGATCAAGTGCTCTTGCAAGATACATATTTACTATTTCCATCCACCATTTTAAATTGATTGTTTTATTATATTTTAATATTGTTTCTCCATTATTAAATAGTGTATTTCCTCTATTGTTACCATTGGATACTGCAATGTTTTGACATTTTTTAGGAAAACCTAAGGCTTCGTATTCTGTCATAAACTCATTATGTTCTGAATTGTCATAGCCATTTCCACTAACGTTATAGATTAACATCTGTTTAGCCGCTTTGCTATTTAAGATTTTAATGGCACCTTTGAATTGCTTCAAGAACCAACTTGTTTTTGCTATTTTTATAAAAAATAGTTCGAGACTTTCTGAATCTATATGTCGTGCTGCTGCTTGCAAACCAACAGGAACATTGGCTCCTTTGTGTGGACTATCTATTGAGATATATTTCCAAGTTTGGTGGTCAATTCCTGCTAACTCCATTTTACGCAGGGCGTATCGTGCTACCAAACCACCCATACTAATCCCCATTACTATATTAGGATGATTACCTATTTTGTGGTTATTTACCCAAGTAATAGCCTCTTGCATTAAAGCGGCATTTCGGCGGATATCATCTATACCATTATTATAATCCAAATAGACAATATCATAATCGTTATATTGTAGTTCATTATATAAATTAGGAGAAATCTTAAAATAATTAATCCTTCCATAATCACTTCTTTCATCTAAAAAGTTATAAATATCCATATTTTTTCTTCCCATAATTTCCATAGGGTCAAATCCTTCTGCTACGATTAATGCTTTTTTTATTTTACCACTATAATTACCTGGAGCCAATTTTATTTGTAGTTTTCCTCCTGAATGTTTATTGTTTTTGGGAATAGATATACTATCATCAATAAGAATAGTTCCTCTTTTACTCTTTGAATTATTAAATGTTACTAAGATATTGGTTTGACTTTTATAAGAAGTTCCATCTGAATAATTTACTTTAAATGTTATTTTCTTTACTCCACTTTCCGAATAGGTATAAGAAATAGGACTATTCCAGTGGGTAGTAACGTATGGTAATGTTTTATCAAAACGAATTTGCAAACTCTCTATATCCGTAGTTATATTACTAAACTTTAAGTTTGGCTTAAAAACAAATGATACATTTGCTTTGTTATAATGTGTTTTTTGTGGAGTTATAGCAAAAAGAGTTTTCGTTTCATAAGGCGAACGATAATAGTTAGATCTTACTATTTGACCATTTTGAATTGATAATATACCTGCTTGTACAGCATATTCTTTAAATTTATTATAACGATAACTCATAAATGCAACAGGTGTAGAACTATTATGTTGAGCATTTTCTATTTTTTGTACAACATTATCAGGGTTTTGTAACGAGATATTGTTGTTTATTTTAGCCGAATACAAACCAGAATAGATTAGTACAAAGTTTTTTAAGTCCACATAATTACTATCAGAAAGAACACCGTTGTAAGACTCTAAATCAATGGGCTGTACTCCATAGTTACTTAAAATTCCCGTAGGAACTTGATGTGTTTCGAATCTAGCAAACACATAGTGCATTTTGTTTGCTATTTGCTCTGTTGGAGTTTGTGCATTTATAGTAGTAGTTACTATTATAGCAATACTTAAAAATATTTTTTTTGCTTTCATGATATCTAATTTTTTATGTTAATAATGTTTATCTAAAAGATTCTTTAATTCTTAATTTCATATCAAATCGTCCATCTGTTATTTCTATTTTTACTGTGTCTTTACTTTGTAATTCAGGTATTACATTTTCTCTATTTATGGCTATACAAGAAAATCTACCACTTATAATGTGATTGATGGTATCAAACTTTGTTAAATAAATATATGGATCTTTAGATATAAAGACATTGAAGTCTTCACGATTTAATTTTATAAAAATATCTCCCTCTAATGCTTTTTCTATTTCAATGTTAGGAGAGGCTATCTTAATACTGATAAAAGAATGTTCTTTTTTTTCAGCATTTAATTCGCAATATACTTTATGATAACCTATTCTATTAGGGTTATAGATTGGGTTTTTATAAAAATAAGCATACATAGAAGGGTAATCTGGAGGCCAAAAAGATTTACTCCAATAATTTGTTGCCCATATTTTGCCATCAATTAAGCAGCCTATGGTGTTTTTCGCTTTTTGAGTTGCTGGTGGTAGTTTTTTCCAGTTTTTTTCTTCTGCTTCCTCGCATCCTATCATTGCAGAAAGGAGTAGTGCGATAGCAATACTTAAAAATATTTTTTTTAGTTTCATAGTTTTTAATTTTAATGTTAATAACTTTATTTAAAAGATTCTTTAATTCTTAATTTCATATCAAATCGTCCATCTGTGATTTTAATTTTTACTGTGTCTTTGCTTTGTAATTCAGGTATTACATTTTCTCTATTTATGGCTATACCAGAAAATCTACCACTTATAATTTTATTAATTGTGTCAAACTTTGTTAAATAAATATATGGATTTTTTGAAATAAAGACATTGAAATCTTTATGGTTTAATCCAATAATAATATCGCCTTTTAATTTTTTTCCTATTTCAATATTAGGAGATGCTATATTAATACTAATACAAGAATAGTCCTTTTTTTCAGCATATAAACTGCAATATACTTTATGATAACCGATGTTATTAGGATTATAGATTGCTTTATTATAAAATTCAGCACTTATAGAAGGGTTACTTGGAGGCCAAAAAGATTTACTCCAATAATTTGTTGCCCATAGTTTGCCATCAATTAAGCAGCCTATGGTGTTTTTCGCTTTTTGAGTTGCTGGAGGTAGTTTTTTCCAGTTTTTTTCTTCTGCTTCCTCGCACCCTATCATTGCAGAAAGGAGTAGTGCGATAGCAATACTTAAAAATAAATTTTTTAGTTTCATGATATCTAATTTTAAAATGAATAATAATTTAATTTTAAATAATTAATAATCTGCAGTATAGCATCTTATATCAAATCGTCCATCTGTTATTTTTACGGTATCGGTTTTATTTTCGTTAATTGCCTTACCAAAAAATCTACCACTTATAATGTGATTGATGGTATCAAACTTAGTTAAGTAAATATAAGGGTCTTCAGAAGTAAAATCGTCTATATCAAATTCTCCTTCTAGTTTTGTCCACGTTTCAATATTGGGAGTTGTTATAGTTAATGACATACTACTTCTATTTTCCTTTTGAGCGTATATTTCAACATACATACTATCTTTTACCATTATTTTACGACCTTTTTTATAAAATCTAGCAGATATATTACTATACATTATATGGGCAAGCCCCCAATAATTTGTCGCCCATAGTTTCCCATCCACTAAGCAACCTATGGTGTTTTTACCTTTTTCTGTTGCAGGAGGTAGTTTTTTCCAGTTTTTTTCTTCTGCTTCCTCGCATCCTATCATTGCAGAAAGGAGTAGTGCGATGGCACTGAATAAAATGATTTTTTTTAGTTTCATAGTTTTTAATTTTAATGTTAATAATTTTATTTAAAAGATTCTTTAATTCTTAATTTCATATCAAATCGTCCATCTGTTATTTTTATTTTTACTGTGTCTTTGCTTTGTAATTCAGGTATTACATTTTCTCTATTTATGGCTATACAAGAAAATCTACCACTTATAATCTTATTAATTGTATCAAACTTTGTTAGATAAATATATGGTTTTTTTGATATAAAAATTTCACCAAATCCTAAAGAAATAAACACTTCTCCTTTTAGTCTTTGTTCTGTTTGTATATTAGGAGTTGTTATATGGATATGAATAAATCTACCATCTTTTTTCTTAGCCCTTAAAAAACAGTATGTTTTTCCCATATTCACGATATAAGAAGAATCAATACGAACTTTTCTATAAAAATCAGCCTCCATAGAGTGTGGACTAAATAAATAATCACTATTCCAATAATTTGTCGCCCATAGTTGTCCATCCACTAAGCAACCGATGGTGTTTTTGCCTTTTTGGGTTGCAGGTGGTAAACTTTTCCAGTTCTTTTCTTTTGCTTCATCTTTCTCGCATCCTATCGTTGCAGAAAGGAGTAGTGCGATAGCACTAAATAAAATTACTTTTTTCATATGTTCTTTTTAGTTTTAAGTGATTAAAATTTATCACTGTTTTATTGATTACTACATTATCATATCATCGCATTAGCAAATAAAAAAAAGGGATTACTTCTTCGCTTTGCTTATCGCAATAACAGGTTTATAGGTTAGTTTTTCCTTTAATAACCTTGGCGGTGTTGTCTGTCTGGTGGAGTTAATGTTTTCATAATTAATAGATTTTAAGGATAACTAAATTAATTATGATGTAAAGTTAGAAATAGTTTTAAAAAAAACAATAAAACAGATATTTTATTTTTCTATTACCTTTTTGAATAGATTTTCTTTAAGAATATAAAAAGGTGGAATAAAATTTTATTTTTAGCAACAATAGTTTTTAATGAGTTGGTTTCTAACTTATAAGCATATTTTTTTGCTAATTTAAAATTTCGTTGCTTGTATGCCATATTCAAAAGAACATTATTTGCATAATCTGAATACTCCTTTTCATCATACTTAAAATCAAGAGGTAATTGCTCACAAACATATTTATAACACTTCCTCTCTTTTTTTAGACGTAATTCTAATGTCTCTATATTTTTGGGGCGAGTGATAGATTCTGTTTCAATACCAAAAGTAGAAGTTGAGACATGCAGTTCATAAAATGGAGTATATTTTGCTAAAAGCATCCAAGTATTCCAATCTTGTAAAGTAAATTGATATTTGATATAATCATCAAGAGAAACGTATTGAGTTAATATTTCCTTTCTATACATTACAGAAGCATTACAACAAACAAAAGAACCATTCATTATTGATTTTAATAAAGAAATATCTTTTTGTGTTGAATTAGCACAACGAAACTCTTTTATTTCATCTGTATTTCTATTGTGCGTTCTATAATCCGTATGACAAACTCCATACTCTAAATGGGACTCCATAAAATCTACTTGTAATTGTAATTTATTTGGATTATGCCAATAATCATCATTATCACAATTTGCCAAATATTTGCCCCTACTCTGCAATACAGCAGTAGCCCAATTGGCACTTAAACCAATATTCTTTTCATGAAATAATAAAACTATTTTATTCGGATATTTACATTGATACTCTAACAAAAGTTCTCTTGTTCCGTCTGTACTATAATCGTCTCCTATAATAATTTCAAAATTGAAATTACATTTCTGAGCAAGAATTGAGTCTATTGTCTTTCCAATAGTATCTTTTCTATTATAAGAAGGAATAACTACCGAAACAAGTGGAAAATCTTCTGTTGTATCTATAACTTTCATAAGATTAAGTTAACAATAGGTTTATTACTTTTCAAATTTTTATTCTTTTAATATCCTAATAATTTTAAGAATTTATCAAAAAAACGAACTACTATATTTTTTGTAAAATTTTGTGTTTTATCAAGATAAAAATGAATTATTTTTAAGCCTAATGACCTTGGGTCTTTTATTTTATGTTTAGTCCTAAACTCTTTATCCCAAACATTTAATTTTTTGTATCTATCTATTCCATTTTTTTCAATAAATTCAAAAATGTACTTATCAAAAAGAGGTTCACTATCTAAATTCACTTGAGCAAACAAATTAAATCCACTATTTTCAACTGTATGTAACCATTTAGTAGGAATCGTTTTGATATCTCCTGTTATCAAATTTTGCTTATACATACGACTTAATTGCACCGCACTTCTATTGTTCTTATCAAAATCTACAAATTGATAAAAACGCTGTTTCCTTTTATTCCACTTTTCATTATATACTGCAAAATGCAATATACTAAAATCATCAATTAAAGTCTCTTTTACGGGAGTATTAGGATATGGAATACAGTGCGTATGCATATCTAACCCATCATTATTATAGGGAGTTATATTATCATCATGAAAACCTCTTGCCATCCAAAAATTATGTCCAGAATTAAAGTAATGTTTTTTATCTGGAAGCAAATTAGCCCATTTAAAACAGAAAATTTCTCCCTGTTTAGAATTTATTATTTTTTTCCAACCTTCTGTTTGCTTTATATTAGCAGGTAAAACTTCATCAATAGCCAAATAAATAAATATTTTATCTCCTTTTATTTCTCTTGCTCTATTTATGGCCATTTCTGAACGTTTTGTTTCACTATAAGCCATATCTTTATCATCTAACAAAATAACTTTCGGATTTTGTAAAGCCATTTCACGTGTACCATCTGTGGACATCTGATCAACGATTATAATATAATCTGCCCACATACTATTGGCGTGCAAAAAGGCACTGGTAACCCAACCATAATTACGTGTTGAAGTCAAACAGATTAAAAGAGGTCTTTTCATTTTTATTATTAAAATTTATTTAATAAATCTACAACTCTATTTGCCTCTTCTTTTTCAAGAACACTACTTATTGGCAAACTCAATTCCTCATTATGTATCTGTTCAGTAATTGGTAAAGACAAAGAATTATATTCTTTATAACAGACCTGTTTGTGTGGAGCAATAGGATAATGTATCAATGTTTGTACACCATTTTCTGTTAAATATTGTTGCAAAGCATCTCTTTTTTCACAACGTATAGGAAATAAATGAAACACATGTGAGTTCCAATCCTCTATTTGAGGGAGTACTATTTTATCATTCTTTATATTATCAATATAATATCTAGCAATCTCTCTTCTTTTCTCTATTTCCGTTTCTAGATATTTTAATTTTACATTTAATATTGCTGCTTGAATTTCATCAAGTCGGCTATTTAATCCCATATACTGGCTTACATACTTTTTGGTAGAACCATAATTGGCTAACGCTCTAATGATTTTTTCTAAATCTTTATCATTAGTGGTAACTGCTCCTCCATCTCCCAAAGCACCTAAATTTTTCCCTGGATAAAAACTATGTCCTGCACTATGTCCAATTGCCCCAGTTCGTATTTTAGTTTTTTTGTCAGCAGTAGTATAAGTACATGAATGGGCTTGAGCATTATCTTCTATCAATTTGAGATTATACTTCTCACATATAGTTCCAATCTTCTCTGTATAAGCACATTGTCCATAAAGATGTACTATCATAATAGCACGTGTTCTATCTGTAATAGCCTTTTCAATCAAGTTTTCATCTATTTGATAAGTATCTATATTAGGCTCAATAAAAACAGGCTTTAATCGGTTATCGGTTATTGCTAATATTGTAGCAATATATGTATTAGCAGGAACAATTATCTCGTCTCCCTCTTTCATAATACCTAACTCAATATAACCTCTTAATATCAGTCTTAAAGCGTCTAAACCATTAGCCACACCAATACAGTATTGAGTTCCTATAAATTCAGCATAACTATTTTCAAATTGCTCTAACTCTTTTCCTAACAAATACCAACCACTTTCAACTACTCTTTGTGTAGCATTCTGAATTTCTGCACTATATTGAGCATTTATTTTCTGTAAATCTAAAAATTTAACTTTCATTTATCTTCTATTTTTTTAACAAATTTAGCAGGGTTACCAAACCACAATTCATTATCAGGAATATTCTTTGTTACAACACTTCCAGCACCTACCATCGCATTTTTCCCAATAACAATACCACCTAAAATTACACTTCCAGCACCAATAGATGCTCCCTCTTTTATTATCGTTTTCTGCAACTCAAAAGATTGCTTTGAACGAGGATATTTATCATTTGTAAAAGTTACATTAGGACCTATAAAGACATTATCTTCAACACTAATACCTTCCCAAAGATATACTCCACATTTAACAGTAACATTGTCACCAAGTTCCACATTATTTTCTATATAACAATGACTACAAATATTGCAATTTTGTCCAATAATTACATCTGGTAATATTACAACATATTGCCAAATTCTACTACCTTGCCCAATGTGCTTAGATTGAACATCTGCTAGATGATGTTTTTGGTAATTCATTTTTTATATTCAATAAATTGTTTATAATCTCTAATATAATCAGACTCTTTATATTTATCAGATGCTAAAACCAAACAAATAGCCCCACTAGAAAAGTCATTTAATTCTCTCCATAATCCCGGTTTTATTAATAATCCTTGGTAGGGTCTATTGAGTGTAAAAGTTCGTTTATTTTTACCATCATTTAAAGTAACACTAAAACTACCACTAGCAGCAACAATCAATTGTTGTAAGTCTTTATGAGCATGAGCACCTCTTTCCGAACCACCCGGAACATCATAAAGATAGTATATTCTTTTAACCTCAAAAGGTATATCTTTGTTATTTTCTACAATACTTATACACCCTTTTCTATCACTATTATGTTGAGCAAAACTAATAACAGAACAATCAAATATTGTGGTATTTTTTCCCATATTATTTCATCTTTTTATATTGTTCAAAATTGCGAATATAGTCTTCATCGGAATACATTTTATCAGAAACGATAAGGGCTAATGAATTGGTAGAAAAATTTCTCATAGAACGCCAAATCATTTTAGGCACATACAGGCCATAATAGGAGCGATTAAGATGAAATACTTTTTCTGACTTTCCATCTGATAAAACAACTTCAAGTCCACCTGATAATGCAATAATAAATTCTTGTTGTGTCTTAAATGCATGACCTCCACGTATTTCACCACCTGGAACATCATATATCCAATAAGCCCTCTTGATACCAAATGGAATATGATTATCATTCTCTAAAAATGACAAATTACCCCTTAAATCCATTATTTTGGGAAGTTCTATAATTTTAGCAGATTCTAATGACATTCTATTAAATATTATATTTATTTCTTCTTAACTTTAAATGTTTCACCAATGCAAAGATATAAAAACCTATCCATGTTCTTGTTAAGAATTTTGCTTTTTTTTCTTTTTTATCTAGTTTTTGAAGTTTCTTTAATTGCTCCTTCGCTTGTTTATAATTTAAATGATAAACCTCTTTCAAAAAATGACGATATACCATATAATCATTTGCCCATTGTTGAGAAAAATCAACTTCATTAGGGAAAAGTTCATGTAAATATCTTCTTATTTCAACTAAGCCTTGATGATAACTTATATAATTAGAATTATCATAATTTATATAAGTCAATGAACTATTATATACCCTATATACAACGCACAAATCTGGAATATGTCCAAATTTAGTATGATGTGCCATTATCGCCTGCATAGGAACATCTTCAACAGAAAATTCTCTCTTTATAAACTCCTTAAAATCAATATATCTCAATAACTCTGATTTAAACAATATAGATAAGGGCATAGCATAAATACCACCTCTCCATGTTAAATCAAACACATTTCCATCTGCCACAGGATTAAGTGGAGCAATACCTTTCTCTAATCTGTTTTTTTCTACTAATAAACGATAGCCCCCAGTACTAACAACTCCATAATCAGCATGTTGGTCAAAAAAATCTAATTGCTTTTGAATTTTAAACTTATCACACCAATAATCATCTCCTGCACATATCCCAATATACTCCCCTTTGCACAAACAAATAGTATCAATAAAATTTCTTGTAACCCCCTGATTTTCTTTTTGTAAAAACAGTTTAATAATATCAGGATATCTATCTCTATATTCCTTACAAATGACAATTGTATTATCTGCTGAACAATCATCACCAATAACTATTTCTAAATCAAAATTACCTTCTTGCTCAATTATACTATCCAATGTTTGAGCAATTGTTTTTTCTTGATTATAGGTAATTACTGCAACAGAAATAAGTCTTTTTCTATCAAAATCATCTATATTTTTCATTTCTTCTTTGTGGATAGTACAATTGTTTTTTTATCATAATAGTTACTTAATACTCTATTTTTCCAATCTGTTGTATCATTTGTTATATCACCAATATAGATACTTTTAGGTTTATTTTTGATTGGATAAATAACAATATTTTCTTCTTTGCTACTTCTGATTTGAGTATCTCTTTGTATCATCTCTTTATCAAAAAGCATTACTTTGTTTGTAAAGAGATCTGTATAAATATTTCTTAATACAGTTGTTTTTTGTAAAGAATATCCTACAAAAAGATATAAAATAGCCAACGACAAATATTTTCTGTAGTTTTTTATTTTCAACCTATTAGTTTCTCTAAACCAAATAGTTATATTAATAAAATTAACAAAAACAAGTATTAAAGAGAAATAATAAACCACATTCTGAATTCTAAAACTATACAATAATTTAGCAATCAAAGAAGGTAAGAAAAGTACTAATAATACAATTAGTGAAATAAATAATAACCTGAGAGGTGCAATATATTTATCAATATTTTTTGTTATGGAATAATAAAATGGTATTAAAACAATATTAAAAATAACTACTCCATATAAAAAGAAAAATTTTCTTAATAGCAAAGAATTATATTTAAATAATGAAAAATAACCAATATGTTGCTGGATGGAAATATATTTTAAGCGAATATAATTACCTGAACCGAAAAGCACAATACAAGCCCCTATTATTAAGATAATAATTAATGAGACAACCTTTCCCCTATCATAAAAATGTTTTTTTATTAAATCGTAAACTAATAAGAGCCCAAATATTCCCATAAAAATAAACATGATTTCATTTTCTGAAGTCATGATAAATGACAGAAAGGCAATCGTTATAAATCTCAAAAAACTTCTATTATCCGATTTCAATTCATATATAACCAGTGATAAGAAAATGTTAAAAAGAACAATACTAAGTATCCAAATAATAATTCCAGGATGCCAAAAGAAACATTCTGCTATATTTGGATTATAACCTACAAAAAGAAAAGCAAATAATGAGAATAACATTAATAAATCTTCTAAAGAAGATTTTAAGAAAAACTTATTAATCGTATTAAACAGAACAAAGATAGAACTGAAAAACAACAAGATAAATAAAAAGAACTGTAATCTAAATAAAAATAAATTTCCTGTTCGACAAAAAAGAAGTGTAAGAAAATTGCCTACAAGACGATTATCCATAGTTTGATATATCTCTAACGTACTTTTCCAAATAGAACTTGTTGCTAACGTATGAGCAAAGCCAAAATCATCTGTCGCTGGATGTACATAAAACGAAAGAACCAATAAAGGAACAATAGTTATAAAGAATATTATTAGAGAAAAAATGATTTTAGTTTTCTTATTTGCTCTCATCTTCACTATTTTTTATAGAAGTTAATAATCTGTTCGAAAAAAAGAAATTCCACGTAAAAGTAATAGGAAGTATCAATAAAGACAGTATAAATTTATCTCCATTAGGAAATAAATAAGTAATGACTCTTAATCCTATCAAACCTATTAACATACTTATAATATACACAAGAAAATAGAAAAATACTTGATAAAAAGTTCTTTTATCTGTTTTGAATACAAAAAAACTATTTAAAATATATGATGCACTTATAGATATAAAATAAGCCATAACATATCCCAAATAGATATTCATATTTAATATTTTCAAAAATAAGAATAGAAGGAAAATAGAAAATAATGTTATTATAACTCCTACAACAGAGAAACCAAATATCTTTTTTAGAAAATTATTTTTCATTCTTGATGATTCTTATTCTTTTTATAAAAAGATAAATCAATAAATATGATAACAAAAATAAGCCTAAAAATAGACAGTAATATCTAAAAGGTTGCCAAGGTCCTTGCGAAAGCATATATCTATCCCATACAAAAGCCCCATTTTGGTTTATAGAAAACCAGACTCTTGATAATCCCAAAGATAAAACCACATAAAATATAGCATGATATAATTTAATATGAGCAAATAACTTATCTTTTAAGATAATAAATACAGGGAAAAAGATAAATGGTAAATAATTTATAAAATAACGACTTTCATTTCCTATGGCAAATATAAAACTCATACAAATGACTAACAAATATCCTACACCTTTACTCAATATGAAATTGGAGACTTCTTTCCAATAGATTAGAACTAATATTATAGCAAATCCATAATAAGCAAAAAGGTTAACTATATTGGTAAAAGGTGCTTGTAAAGATTCTCCTGTTTGTTCATATATCAAACTAATAATTGGACGATTTTGACCATTAGAATTTAATCGTATAAATAATGATACTAAGCCATAAATAAGCCCAATTCCTAAATAACGTAATATAGCCTTATCCTTAAAAAACTCTTTTACATCTATTCTAAACAAAGTTCTTTTTATAAAAAGATACATAAAAAACAGAGTAGAAGTAAAAGAAATTATCATCAAATCATCATTCGTTACATTTCGATAAACAGATCGTTGGAATTTATGTAAAAAAGTAGTAGCACCTCCATATAATAAATATATGATAATAGGAAATCCAAAGATTAAGGTTTGAAACAGTTTATAAGCCAAATCTTTTTTATTTTCTATTTTTTTATCACTTGTAGGAAGTAAATTCGTTCTTTGTAAGAAAGCAAGTAAAAGACCTTGTAATAAGGCTGTTGGCCAAACAAAAGCAAAAACAACAGAAATAGATATTAACGCTATTGTATGCTTTTTTATGTAAAAATAATAACTAATTATACCAAATGAAAATGCCAGATAATCTAATAATAAAGGATAATATCCCATTAATTTAAGAATAGGGTAATTGAAAAACAGACTACTATATATTATAATCTCTACTGTTGGATTAAATTTATGATAATCAGATATAAAAAAGAAAATAATGGCAGATAAAAGGATAAAAATACCACTTATAATAAGCATCAAAAAACTATAAGTTTTTACAGTTCTAGGTAAATCCACTCTTTCTACTACATTATGAATAAGTGCTAATGGTAAACTTTTCTTAAATAGATAAGTGGATATTTTATTGTTTTTAAAATCTTCATTAAAGTTTTTACATAATTTAGCATATTCAATTCCATCCCAACCTTTTCCTTCATTAATAGTAATTCGTTCTGCGTATAAGATATTAAATAAAACGATGGAACCTAATATACTAAATAACAATATTCTGATAAATAATTTTCTGTTCATATTTTTATTTATTTTAATAATCTATCTTTATTTTTTCTTTATAATATAACCAGGTCTATCTTTTACTTCTTCAAAAATACGCCAAATATACTCTGCTATCACTCCTAACGAAAATAAAATCAACCCACTAAAAAAACAGATAAAAAGAACCAATGATGTCCAACCAGGAACAGAATATCCCCAAAAATTACTATTACCCCAAATCTTTATATATACATAAAGAGCCGAAAGAAAAAAAGAAAAAAAGGAAAAGAAAATTCCTAAATTCATAATTAACTTGATAGGGAAAGTAGATGATGAAAAAAAAGTATCTTTTGCTAATACTACTTTTTTTCTAAAACTCCATCTTGATTTTCCTTCATTCAAACCTAAGGGTCTATCATATGGTAAATAAATAGGGTTAAAGCCCAATTTCAACACCTCAATAATACTAGATGTTTTGATGGGATGAATTCTCGTATTTATTATATCAATAACTTCTCTATCAATAAAAAACAAGTCTGCTCCACCAAGAGGAAACCAGATATCTGACAAGCCATTCATTATTTTATAATAGATCGTTGAAAATAATCGACTAGTCCAAGGGTCATTTCTTGTTTGTCTATAAGGGATAATCACTTTCGCATCTTTTTCCCACTCTCTGTACATCGTTACAATAGTATCATAAGGTTGTTGCTCATCATCAACAATAGGCATAGCACATGCTCCCTTTGCCAAAGACAAACCTGCAAAAATAGAGTAATGACTTGTATAATTCTTACTTAATTGAAAGGCTCTAACATTATCTTCTTTTGCTTCTAATTCCAGAGCAATTTCATATGAGTTATCCTTTGAACCATCATCCATCACAATCAATTCGAAAGGAATATTTTCAGAATCTAATAACTCCTTTATTTTGTAATAAGCCGTTGGTATCCTCTCCTTACTATAATATGATAATAATATCAAAGATAATAATTTCTTTTCCATAATATTATTTTTGATTCAAGATAATAATCTTAAATTATTTTAAATAAACTACCAACAAAGTTAAATATAAATTTCTATATTTACAATTTTATTTATTTAGACCATGCTTTCATCTACATTTATTCTTGGTAAAAAGAAGTGACTTGAAAACCATTTTTGTTGCATTGTACCAGCAATAGCAGAAAAAGCAAATTCATATTGTTCACTTTTTTTCAAAGTTAAAATATTTTTTCTTGAGCATTCCACTACCCTACCATAAGGAAAAGCAAAACACTTTACTTCTTTTTCTATTAACTTTTCTAAATATTTTTTTGAATCCATATACTCTTGTTGCATTTGATTATCAGAGAAATAACGAAACATTTTATGATGAACAGCATGAGCCCCAACTGTACATAAAGCATCTTGAGATAGTTCTTTAATTTGCTTTTCTGTTAAGAAATTTGGTTTTCCAACTAAATCTTTTGTTATAAAAATAATAAAAGGAATACCATGTTTTTTCAAAAAAGGATAGGCTACCGAATAAACAGAAGAATTAGCATCATCAAAGGAGATATAAAATCCTTTTTTACTTTTTCTTTTATTCTTTATTGAATCTGATAATTCTTCAAAAGTTAATGCTTTTTTACCTTCTTCTAACTGCCTTAAAATAAATGCTTCAAACGAAGTTCGTGATATTGAGAAAATTGTTTTAACTTGTGAAACATCTTCTAATATATCATGAAATAGATATACTTTTGTTGCATTGGGGGTAAAAAATGACATTACTTTAAGCAAAAAAGTATATAGACGATTTTTTTCTCTTATTATTCTTAATTTAACAGGAATCATATATCTATTTTACAAGTTCATTTCTAAGATTTATTAAAAACTACGTTTCTTATCTCTTTTTTACAAAGGTTTGTCCAAAAACTCCACTCACCTCTTTTTTGCATCATACTGAAATAAGGTTTTCTTTTATGAGTTAATTTATATTCTATATACTTTTTCAGTAAAAAAATAAGAGTATAAAAAATATATTTTAAGACTTTGAATGAAAATCGAAACTGACATTCTCGTAAAAAGCCATAAGAGTTACTTATCCCCACATTATAGAACCTACGTCCCATATCTTTTTGATTTCCTTGTTTATCTACAAATTGTAGATGTTGCATCACAGCAAATGGAGTATAACCTATCAAACTACTATTTTTATGTAATTTGATAACCAGCCCCGTATCTCCATCTCCTATAAGATAACCACCCAATAAATCAGGATTAAAACCTTCTAAATCTTCAAAAACTTGTTTTCGTATTGAGAAAAGACCTCCATTCAAGAAAAAATCAGTATCATAGGCTATTTTATTTCCATAATCTAAAGCCCCAAGCATAAATAAATAAGGCGTTATCCAATTGGGAGGAGTTTTATCCCATAAAACTTCTATTTTGCCAGTTACCGCATCTACTTTTGGATTATCATTATAGACCTTTAATATCTGTTCTAAACATTCTGAATTATACAATCCATCATCATCACAAAAAAGTAAAATATCAGATTGAGCATGTTTAACTCCTCTATGTCGAGCATTGGTTGCTCCTAAATTAGTTTCTAATATATAATGAAAATTTGGTTTATCCTTCACAAAACTTTTGAGCAGAGAGGCAGAATTATCTGTTGAATTATTATCCACAATTATTACTTCATAATCTTCTTGTGATAAAGTTTGCTTTGTCCAAGTTTCTAATGAACGTAAAACCATATTAGCATTATTATATGTAGGTATAATTATAGAAATAAGCATATTAGTAACAATATTTTAAGTCTTTCTTACGCTTTAACTTTCTTTTCAACAAATAAAAAGGTTTTAACAGTACCACTAATCCAAACCCAATATAAGGCATTGCTAATAAACGAACCCACCACTCAGACTGATTAATTAGATTAACAACATATTTTCGATTATTAGTAACTAAATGATAAAAAGTTCTTTTTTCCTTTATTGTTGCACCTATAATTTTAGGGACAAAACTCTTGAAATACCACAACGATTTATTAAATAACACTTCTGAATATCTGCTATGTTCTTCTTTTATTTTTTTAGAAAAATCCTGTACTTCTTTCCCTGTAACAAAAGCAAATTCATAAATCAAAGCACCTTTATATTTCTTATTCACATCAGTGATTGAATTTTCATTTACCCTATAATTATAATAAAACTTAGAAGTTGAGGCTATTTTTTCTGAATAATAAATTGCCTTAAACAAAAAAGTAGTATCTTCGTATATTACTCCATCTACAAATCCTATCTTTTTATTTATCAGGAAATTACGTTTAAAAACTGCTCTCCATTCATAACCTAAGAGATAAATATCAAAATCAGTATCAAAATATTTTTTTAAGAATTCTTTCCCATTCAAACTCTCTGAATCTTTAAAAACAATAGCAGAATGAAGTTGTTTTTCAGTATTATCAACACGATTATAATTAAAAGTTAGAACATCTAAATCGTTAGAAGTAAATTTGTCTATTAATTCTTTCAAACAATTCTTTTCTATCCAATCATCTTGACCTATAATCCAAATGTATTCACCTTCTGATTCAGATAATCCAATATTACAAACTGTTCCTGTTTTACTATTTTGAGGTAAAAAAATAGATTTTACATTTTTATGCTTTTCTTCATATTCACTTATAATAGCACGAGAATTATCCACAGAACAATCATCTATACAAATTATTTCATACAAATCTGAAGAAATATCTTGACTCAAAAGACTATCTAAACATCTATTGAGATATTTCTCACCATTATATATTGGAATAATAAACGATAGTACCATGAACTAAATATCTATCTATTTTTGGTTTTAATAATATATTTTGTTGTGTTATAACTTCCTAGAATACCTGCTCCATTTTTAACATTAGAATAAATTTGCACAGGTTCTGCAAAAGGTGAACCTTCTATTTCCTCTGCTTTATCTAACGACTTAATAAAGAGATATAAATCCTTAGACATACTTGACAAACGAACTTCTCTTTTATCTTCTTTTTCTTGTTCATACCGATTACCAACAAACTTACCTTCTACATACCGACTTCTTCCAATCCTAGAATCAAATGTAAAATAGATATTAATTTTACTTTCATCTAACATTTTGTCTGTAAATAAAGTTACTCCATCAAAAATTCTATCTTTATCTGCATTCTCAAAATCAAAAACATCTTCAATGTTATCTTCGGAATGAACAATAGGAATAACCTTTTTCAAATTATAACTGTTAGACTGTTCTCTACTTTCCCAAACCGTATCCATTAGTGAAGTTTGCTTATTTCGTAACAAAGTGTATGATATTGTAAATACTTTGTAAAAATAAAAACTATCATTAGGTAAATCGGTAAGCAAAAAATGTGCTTTTGTTGTTTTAGTAAGTTCTCTATTTAGAGTGTCATTATCTACATTACCAAGTCCTTCTCTCCACGTATCTTCTCCCTCATAATATCTTTCAGTAGTATCTTTTAATAGAAAAACTGGTGCTTGGGGAATGGTAGTAGTTGCTTCAATAGTTTCAAAACCTTCCTTTTGGGCTGTTATTTTTATGCTCTCATTGGCTTTTGGTTTGTAATTAGAAAGATAAGAACCATCTTTATCTACTGATTGCATCTTTTGAATAAATTTATCATTTACATATAATTTTACTTCTGCATCTTTAATTATTAAGTCTTTTTCACTTTGATATTTATAAGCAAAACGAGATTTACTTAATCTAATTTTCACTATGCTATCAGGTGTTAAATATCCATCTAAAACCAAAAATGGCTCTACATCTACACTAATATCTATATCTTTGGTACAACCCAACGCTGTTAAAAGCGTAAATAGTAATAATATTATTTTATCTTTTTTCATACTAAATTTTGTTTTCTTATTAGAATGATAATGAGTAACTTATTGACGGAATAATAGGGAACATTGTCGCCTGTCTTAATACCGTTTTTTCTATAACTTCTCCTGTTCCACGATCTTCTACTTGTTCGTTGTAAGGAAAGACAAAAAAAGGATTATAATGATTATAAGCATTGTAAACACTAAATTTCAAAACTCTTTTTACATCTTTTCTTATATATCTTTGATAACTTATTCCCAAATCAAGACGATGATATGAATTCAAACGATAATTATTTCTATGATATATATGCGTTATGTTATTAAGTTCGGGATTGTAATATGGATTACCATAAGAGGAACTTTGAGTAGGGTCTTTACTTATTTGATAAGCCTGCAAACCCAATGTAGAAGTATTTCCTGTACTATATACCCAAGTCGCTGAAAGATCAATACTTTTAGATAAAGAATGAGAAACTGTTAAACTAATATCATGTCTTCTATCATAACGTGCAGGAAACGTTAAACCATAATTTAGGATATTTCCTTCTTTATCAAATGTTCTATCTGCTTTTGACCACGTATAACCCAACCAACCTGTTGTTTTACCAAAATTTCGTTGATACAAGAACTCTATCCCATAAGAGACACCACTTCCCATAACCACTTTTTCTTCCCAATTTGTACTTGTTCCCATAAAGTTTGCACCATCTTTGTATTCCAATAAATTATCCATTGTTTTGTAATATCCCTCTACGGAAAAATCTCCAATATTATCCCAATGATAAAAAGCCCCTAATGCCATTTGATGAGCAATCATCGGTTTAATATTTTTGGTAACAGGTACCCAAAGGTCAGTTGGAAAACTAATATTGCTATTAGAAAGTAAGTGAACGTACTGCTTCATAAAAGCGTAACCTACTTTTAAGGATAAATCATCAGTTAGTAAAAAACGTGAACTCAAACGTGGTTGAAGTGAAAAATAGTTTTTATTTTCTACATGAAGCGTTGAAAAATGCAATCCAGCATTCACTTTGATAAATTTACCTATTGAAATATTATCTTCAAGATAAGAAACGGTTTCATGACTATAAGTAGCCCCACCATTAATTGTTGTATCTTTATTCTGTTTTAAATCAATCCTATCAACATCTTCTTTCTGACGATAAACATCAGGTTGATAAGTGTGATATGTATAACCTGTTCCAAATTTTATTTTATGAGACGGAATAGGCTCATAATCAAAATCAATTTTACCAGTCCAATCATAAATAGCAGAATTATAACTCAAACCATATTCCGTATTATCTTCTACTTCTTTTCCATTTTCTAGAAATCGTTCTTTCTCTTCTGTACCAATGCCTAATTTTGAACGGTAGCGAGTATAAGCACCTGTAACATTCATAAAAAGACGAGGAGTAATAATATGATTCCATCTTAAAGCCGAAATAAGATTACCCCATTTCCAATCAGTTTTCATCCACATTTTACGCTGAATAGTTCTCATATCACTTTCTTTATTCTTAAACTTAAAATAAATAGCATCATCTCCCGTATAGAGACTCAAATAAAGATGGTCTTTATCGGAAAATTTATGTGTAAGTTTTGCATTTAAGTCATAAAAATAATATCCAGCAGATAATTTGTCCACATCACTTCCTTTTTGTGCCATTTTCATAAATGGAGTAGCCAAAACATCAAAATAAGTACGACGTGCCGAAATATTAAACGTTGTGTTTTTTGTTAAAATAGGTCCTTCTAACTGACATTTAGCCGATAAAATGCCGAGACTAAAATTTCCATGTATCTTTTTATTGTTTCCATCTTTCATTCTGATATCCACTACTGATGACAAACGTCCACCAAAACGAGCAGGAAAACTCCCTTTGTACATCGTTACATTTTTAATGGCATCACTATTGAAAACAGAAAAGAAACCTAACATATGATTGACGTTATAAACAGGAATTCCATCAAGTAAAAGTAAATTTTGGTCAGGTCCTCCACCACGCACATACATTCCTGCCGAACCTTCCGAGCCAGATTGTACACCAGGTAAAAGTTGTAATGCTTTTATCAAGTCATTTTCACCAAGCAAAGAAGGTACTTTTTTTATTTGAGCAATAGGAACATCAATCGCACTCATTTGTGAACCCTTTACTCCCAATTCATTACGATGTCCTATAACGACTACATCTTTTAATTGATTAGAAGATTCCATTTTTATATTCAAAACAGTATCTTTCTTTAATATAAAATGTTTTTTTACTCTCTGATAACCAACATAAGTTACTTCTAAAAACACTTCACCAGTAGGTAATGAAAGAGTGTAAAATCCGTAATCATTAGCAATTGTTCCTTTTTTAGATTTGGTATCATATATGGAACTTCCTATCAATGTCTCTCCACTTATTTTATCTGATATATAACCACTAATTGTATATTTCTCAGCATATAAATTTAATTCTACCAATACAATTGATAAAATAATCAAAAATATTTTTTTGCTCATTTCTCTTTTATTAATATACTTACTTTTTAGATTAGGTTTAATTTTCCACTAACCCATTCTCTTTTTCCAAATATTGTTTATTACATTCCACACACTTCAATTCTTGGTTTAATTTATGCCCACACTCACAAACCCAACCTAGTTGTCGTGCTGGAACACCAGCCATTAAGGCATAATTTTTTACGTCTTTAGTAACCACTGCACCAGCAGCAATCAAAGCACAACGTCCAACTGTATGTCCACAAACCACCGTTGAATTAGCACCTAAAGAGGCACCATATTTTATCAAAGTTTTAGCATATTTTCCATTCACAGAATAGTGAGAACGAGGAGTTATAACATTGGTAAACACACAAGAAGGACCACAAAAAACATTGTCTTCCAACTCCACTCCTTCGTAAATAGAAACATTATTCTGAATACGAACACCATTACCTATTTTAACATTATTTGCTACGTTTACATTTTGTCCCAAAGAGCAATTTTCTCCTAATGTTGCACCTTTTTGCACATGGCAAAAATGCCAAATTTTAGTTCCTTTACCAACCGTTACGTTATCATCAACATAACTACTTTCGTGTAAAAAATATTCTTTTTCCATTTTTTATAAGATTTTTAGATGACAGAAAACAGAAGTCAGAAATCTGTACTCTGTTATCTGACTTCTGACATCATACATTTTTCTTTAAATTTTCTTTTAATCCATATAATATCCTTCTTATTTCTTCTATTGATTTTTGCAAAGGTAAGATTTCATTCTCTTTAACATAATTCAAATTCAAAGCAATAAGAAAAGTTGTTTCTAATTCATTAACAGAACCTAATGACATCTCCAAAAATCTTATAAAGTCTTTATTACTTGATTTTGCAGAACCTTCAGAAATATTTAATGGAATAGAGATAACAGCACGTCTTGTTTGAGATGTTAAACCATATATTTCTTCATTTGGATAAGAATTAGTTAGTTGATACACTTTTGTAACCAACTCCATTGACTTTTTCCAAACTAATAGATTCTTAAAATTATGCATTTTTATAAGATTTTTAGACGACAAAAAACAGAAGTCAGAAATCTGTACTCTGTTATCTGACTTCTGAACTCTATTCTTGTTTATCAATTAGTTCTTGTGCTTTTTCCAACACTTTAACAACTTCTAACCCTGATTTTCCATCAGAAATTTCAAAACCTTTGTCCAAATTTTCCACAAAATAAGTTAATTCTTCTGTTAAAGGCATTCCTTTTTCATATGGAATTATTTCATCAGGTGCTTCATATTTCAAAGGCACACCATTTTCAAAATCAATATGTTTATTATAAAATATAATGTTTTTATCCTTGCTTGAATCTTCAAATGATAACATACCCTTGCTTCCTACAACAACCAAACGTTGCTCTTTAAAAGGATGAAACCACGACACAAAAATATGAGCGTGAACATTATCAGGATACGTTAATTGCGTCATTGTGTTATCATAAACATTTTCTTGAAGGAATTTTGTTCCTTTTGTTTCAATTGAGATTGACGGTTTTCCTACAAGATAATCTAAGATAGAAATATCGTGTGGAGCAAATGACCAAAAAACATTTTCTTCTGTACGAACTGTTCCTAAATTCAAACGAGTAGAATATAAATAATAAAGTTGTCCTATTTTTCCACTATCAATTAATTCTTTTATTTTTATAATTGCTGGGTGAAATAACAAAACATGCCCTACCATTAGATTAGCACCATTTTTTTCTGCAATAGTAACCAATTTTTCTGACTCTTTTGACGACAAAGTCATCGGTTTTTCAATCAATACATGATTTCCGTTTTCTAACAGTTTCTTACCGATTTCATAATGAGTAGGTGCTGGAGTAGCAATGGTATAACCATCAAAACCTTTTGCCATAGCATCATCTACGGTCAAAAATCCTTCAACATCATATTGAGATGTTAATTCATTTAATCTTTCTTGGTTTGCCTCCACAATCCCGTGAAGATTTCCCATATTTTTTAATGTCTTGATGTGATTATTACCCCAACGACCACCACCAATAACGCATATTTTTTTCATAAAATTATAATCTATTACAGTAACTCTATATTTTTCCGATTTTTAACCTCTTTCATTGCATTTTTTGTATCAAACACAACAACTGATTTTTCTTGAACAAAATCATAATCTATATTTGTATGACTTGCAGTAACCATTACTAAATCACTATCTTTTAATAAGGTTTCACTCAACTCGTTTTCACCTTTTTTTATCTGTCCTTGATACTTATATTCTGTAATATAAGGGTCATAAAATCTGACATTTGCACCTTTTTCTTCCAAAATACGAATTACCTCCAAAGCAGGACTTTCTCTATAATCATCAATATCTTGTTTATAAGCAACGCCTAATACCAAAATATCTGAACCATTCAATGCTTTTTTATATCGATTCAAAATATTAGCCGCTCTATCCACAGTATATTCAGGCATCTTATCATTTATCATCATAGAAGACTCTATCATTGAAGTATGAAAACCAAATTCACGTGCTTTCCACGACAAATAATAAGGATCAAGAGGAATACAATGTCCACCCAATCCAGGACCTGGATAAAAGGCTTGGAAACCATAAGGTTTTGTTTTAGCAGCATCAATCACTTCCCAAAGATTGATATTCATTTTATTACAAAGAATAGCCAACTCGTTCACTAATCCAATATTAATATTACGATATGTGTTTTCAAGAATTTTCTCCATTTCAGCAATTGCAGGACTTGAAACGGTATGAACATCACTTTCCAAAACTGCTCTATACATCGCTGCAATAACCTCCAAAGCATCTTCACCAATAGCCCCAACAACTTTTGGAGTATTTTTTGTTTTATAAATTAAATTTCCAGGGTCAACACGTTCAGGAGAAAAACCTAAATAAAAATCTTTACCACAAACCAATCCAGAACCTTTTTCTAATATCGGTTTTATCAATTCTTCTGTTGTTCCAGGATAAGTAGTTGATTCTAAAACAACCATGCTACCTTTTTTAAGATATTTAGAAATAGCCTCTGTTGAAGTTTTTACATAACTAATATCTGGTTGTTGATGTTCATCTAATGGTGTTGGAACACAGATAGCAATAAAATCAACATCTCTTATAAACCCAAAATCTTCAGTAGCAGAAAGCATTCCACTAGCAACAATATCTGATAAATCCTTATCAACAACATCTCCTATATAATTTTCTCCCTTATTTACTAATGCAACTTTTTCTTTTTGTACATCAAAACCAATAGTCTTAAATCCTGCTTTGGCTTTCTCTACGGCAAGTGGTAATCCCACATACCCCAATCCAACAACACCGACAGTAATATCTCGTTGTTCTATTTTTGTTAAGATTTTTTGTTTAATCATACTATTTATACATTTCTTCGTAATATTTCAAATAGTCACCACTTGTAACATTGTCAAGCCACTGTTGATTTTCCAAGTACCAACGAACTGTTTTTTCAATACCTTCTTCAAATTGTAAGGACGGTTTCCAACCTAACTCTTTCTCTATTTTTGTGGCATCAATGGCATACCTTAAATCGTGTCCTGCCCTATCTTTCACATAGGTAATTAATTTTTCAGACTCTCCCTCTTTTCTACCCAACAATCTATCAACCGTTTTGATAATTACTTTTATCAAATCAATATTTGTCCACTCATTAAATCCACCAATATTATACGTTTCTCCTACTTTTCCTTTATGATAAATTAAATCAATTGCTCGTGCATGGTCTTCGACATAAAGCCAATCTCTTACATTTTCGCCTTTTCCATAAACAGGAAGTGGTTTGTTATGTCTTATATTATTGATAAAAAGTGGAATTAATTTCTCTGGAAATTGATAACTTCCATAATTATTAGAACAGTTGGAAACAACAACAGGCATTCCGTAAGTATCTGAATAGGCTCTAACGAAATGGTCAGACGATGCTTTTGCCGCTGAATAAGGCGAATGTGGATCATATTTTGTTGTTTCAGTAAACATCGTGCCGTCAAATTTCAATGCACCATACACTTCATCTGTTGAAATATGATAAAATAGTTTATCTTTCCAATCTCCTGCCCAAACTTCTTTGGCAACTTGCAAAAGTGTCAATGTACCCATCACATTCACTTGTGCGAACAAAAAAGGGTCTTTAATACTTCTATCTACGTGACTTTCGGCAGCCAAATGAATAATTCCTGTAATATTATGATTTACAACTATTTCTTTTACTTTTTCATAATCGCAAATATCAGCCTTTACAAACGTATAATTAGGCGAATTTTCAATATCTTTTAAGTTATTCAAATTTCCTGCGTAAGTCAATTTATCCAAATTAACGATATTATAATCAGGATATTTATTCACAAATAGACGAACAACGTGAGAGCCAATAAAACCAGCACCTCCCGTTATTAAAATTGATTTTTTACTCTTTTTTTCCATAATTTATATTTTATCCATACAAGTTCTCAAAGAATCCAACCAATACGGAATTTTATAGTTAAATGTTTCTTTTATTTTAGTTTTATCCAATACCGAAAAATTAGGACGCTTCACTTTTGCAGGAAATTCATCTGAATGGCAAGGTATAATTTCACACTTTGCACCTACTAAATTTCGTATCTGAACAGCAAAGTCATACCATGAACAAACTCCCTCATTTGAAAAATGATAAACACCCTGTTTTTTAAAATAGTCTTTTGATTTCAAAATGGTTAAAATCATTTCTGCTAAATCATAAGCATAAGTTGGTGTTCCAACTTGGTCAAAAATAACTTTCAATTCCTCTTTTTCTTTAACCAAACGACTTATCGTTTTCACAAAATTTGAACCAAACGAAGAATAAAGCCACGAAGTGCGGATTATTATATATTTACAACTACTATTCTCAATCGCTTTTTCTCCATCTAATTTAGTTAACCCATACACTCCAATAGGTTCTGCTTCAAAGCATTCACTATATGGAATATTATTCTTACCAGAAAAAACATAATCAGTAGAAATATGAAGAAAAAAGGCATCATATTTTTTACAACTTTCAGCCAAATACTTAACTGCAATATGATTTATTAAGTCTGCTCTTTCTTCATCATCTTCTGCTCTATCCACTTGTGTATAAGCAGCACAATTCACAACAAATTGTATCTTATTTTTTTCTAAAAAGTCATCAATATTTTGCTTATTTGTTATATCTAACTCATCAACATCTGTAAAAAAGAATTGAAAATTATCATCATTACGACAAATTTCTCTCAATTCACTCCCTAACTGACCATTAGCACCTGTAATTAAAACATTATTCATAATAATTTACATTTATATCAAAAGGATTATCAATCTCAGAAAGAGGTTTATGCAGTTTATCTTTTGCAGAAAGAAGCACATCTTTTGCAGGAATTTTCCAGTCAATATTTAATTCTGCATCATTCCACGCAATAGCACCTTCACTTTGAGGAGCGTAATAATTATCGCATTTATACTGAAAAATAACAGAATCACTCAATACTGAAAATCCATGCGCAAAACCTCGTGGAATAAAAAATTGTAATTTATTTTCAGCCGATAATTCAACTCCAAAAAATTGTCCATAAGTAGGTGAACCTTTGCGTATATCAACTGCCACATCCCACACTTTTCCTTCTACAACTCTCACTAATTTACTTTGCATAAAAGGTGGTTTTTGAAAATGTAAACCACGCAAAACACCATACTTTGATTTGGATTCGTTATCTTGAATAAAAACTGTATTACAAACCTCTTTTTCAAATAGTTTTTGAGAAAAAGACTCAAAAAAATATCCTCTTTCATCACCAAAAACAGTAGGTTCTAAAATTGCCAATCCTTCTATCTCTGTTTTTTTTACTTTCATATCCTACTCTCTTTCTAATAAATGAAGTAAATATTGTCCATACTGATTTTTTAGCATCGGTTGTGCCAATTCTTTCAATTTTTCATCATCTATCCAACCATGTCTCCAAGCAATTTCTTCCAAACAAGCAATTTTCAATCCTTGACGCTTTTCCAAAACTTCAATAAAAGTAGAAGCCTCCGACAAAGAATCGTGAGTACCTGTATCTAACCAAGCAAACCCACGTCCTAACAGTTCTACTTTTAAGTCATTTTTTTCTAAGTATTTCTGATTAACAGTTGTTATTTCTAATTCTCCACGAGCAGACGGTTTGATATTTTTGGCTATCTCAACGACACTATTAGGATAAAAATACAGCCCAACAACAGCATAGTTTGATTTTGGTTTTTGAGGTTTCTCTTCAATACTCAAAACATTTCCATTGTTATCAAATTCAGCCACTCCATAACGCTCAGGGTCATTGACATAATAACCAAAGACAGTTGCTTTAGACTCTTTTTCTGCATTTTTAACAGCCTGTTTTAGCATTTTACCAAAATTCTGTCCATTAAAAATATTATCTCCTAAAACAAGACAAACATCATCATTACCGATAAAATCTTCTCCAATAATAAACGCTTGTGCTAACCCATCAGGACTTGGTTGCTCAGCATAGTGAAAATTCACACCATAATCCGAACCATCGCCCAAAAGACGTTGAAAACCTACGATATCTTGTGGAGTAGAAATTATTAGAATTTCTTTTATGCCAGCAAGCATCAAAACTGAAATAGGATAATAAATCATCGGCTTATCGTAAATAGGTAGCATCTGTTTTGATACACCTTTTGTTATGGGATAAAGACGAGTTCCCGACCCTCCTGCAAGTACAATTCCTTTCATAAGATTGTGTTTTTATATTTCTGCTTACAAAAATACATTATTTTTTTTAACTATACATAATCATAAAACAATACTTATAAAAAATTTTATCTCTTTCTTTTATTTTACTATAATACTTCTCGCTTTTTTCCAAAAAGTTGTTTGAAACGAAAGTTTAACTTCCTTACTATCAACATTGAGAGAAGCATTTGCACCTATTGGAAGAGGTAAATTCTCGTCAATATGTCCTGCCGAAAAGTTAAAACATACAGGATAATCGTATTCTTTTACTGCATTAGCAATTATCTGATAAATAGTTGCATTCATTCCTTCATCTTCTTCGGTATCGGTAAATTGTCCAACCACCAAACCTGAAAGTTTTGCCAAAACACCACTCAAACGTAAATTTTGCATCATTCTATCTATCTTGTAAGGTTCTTCACCTACATCTTCGATAAAAAGAATAGCATCTTCGTAATCAAAATCAAACGGAGTGGCTCGCATATTTATCATAGTCGTTAAATTTCCACCTATTAACTTACCTTTTGCACTACCCTTGCGGTTATTTTGATTGGGTGATAACGTGTAAATTGGCATTTTTCCTTGCAAAGCGTTATTCAAAAAAATCAAACTCTGAGTATTGTCTGAAAGTTCCGTAAGATGTTTTGCCATTGAACTATGCAAAGAGATATAGTCAGTAGCACGATATAACGCCTGATGAAGAATTGTTATATCACTAAAACCAATTATCCATTTAGGACTTTTACGAAAACCCTTAAAATCTATTTTATCAATAATTTGCGAAAGTCCATACCCTCCTCTACTGCAAAGAATGGCTTTTACCTTTGCATCGTCCAACGCTTGTTGCAAATCGGTATAACGCTCCTGCTCTGTTCCTGCAAATCGTCCATACTTTTTGCGTGTAAACATTCCTTCTGTGGGCAAATAGCCCCAATTTGCCAATTGTGATTTTGCACCCTCGATAAAAACAGTATCAACTGCTCCCGAGGGAGAAATGATTCTTATTTCGTCACCTTTTTTTAAGAAATCTGGATATTTTGCCATAATTATATTTTTTAATAGTTAATTGTTAATGGTTAATATCACTCAAAAGCACAGAAACGAGTTGAGTATGATAAAACAGCAAATTATCTCATTAACACATTAACATATTGTCAAATTAATAAATTACCTATCGTTTTCTTCTACCTTTTGAAAATCTCTTTTTCTTTTTCTCAATAGGATTGTATGCTGGTGCTTCGCCTAATTCATTAGGAAGTGGAATTTTGAAAATATCTTTTTCCAAAAAGTCCTCTAATTTCTTAAAACGCAACTGTTCATCAGGAGCAACAAGTGTTATCGACATTCCTTCATCACCAGCACGAGCCGTACGACCGATACGATGCACATAATCTTCTATTTCATAAGGCACTTCATAATTGATAACCAACTCAATATCATCAATATCTATTCCACGAGCCATCACATCGGTTGCTACCAAAATTTTCAAATGATTGTTTTTGAACTTTCGTAAAACCTCTTCTCTTGCCGTTTGGTCTAAATCGGCGTGCATCTCTTCAACAAGCAATCCACGCTGTTTCAAAGTGCGTGTCAAATCCTTAACATTTCGCTTTTTCCCTGAAAAAATAATTGTTTTGGTATCCGATTTATCATCAAAAAGATGTTTCAAAATCTCATTTTTCTGCTCTTCGTAACAAATGTAGGCTGTTTGCATAATTCTTTCAGGAGGACGAGCAATAGAAAGATGTATTTCTTTAGGATTATTCAATATTTTATTGGCAAGTTTTTTTATCTCTTTGGGCATTGTTGCCGAAAACAGCAATGTTTGACGATTTTTAGGAAGACGTTTGACAATATTCATAATATCATCGTAAAATCCCATATCAAGCATTCTATCTGCCTCATCTAAAATAAAATATTTCACT
>PDWI01002118.1_pt1 | contig 30399 bp, 25 predicted proteins | sample 1430891 | NCBI WGS metagenome assembly PDWI01 (sample SAMN01162508, study PRJNA174530) | Oral metagenome, whole genome shotgun sequencing project. | biome: Marine environment; feature: Marine mammal; material: Swab sample of the gingival sulcus; isolation source: swab sample of gingival sulcus... | reverse complement strand
TGCTTTTGTGTAAAGCCTAATTCAGACAATATTTGATTGCTTTGGCGTTGCCACTGCATGGTGAATTGCCATAGGAGGTAGCCCAAGTCTTCTTCGGGTTCGGAGATACGAAAATCAATTTCGGTGGGCATTATAATGTCCCTGGTAATTTAGTTTCAAATTATAATAGTTTGTCTTTGCAACTAAATCAAGAAGTATTTTGTTTTTTTAATGTAAATAATGAATTTTCACACTATTTAAGTAATTTTACTGATGTAGTCATAAAAAAACAGAAACAACACTACCACATTGTTTCTGCTATATAATTTGTTCAAAAATGGTATAAATAAACAATTAATAAAGCATTAAACTGTTTTTCTCGCCTTGGTAATTAATACAATGATAATAACAACACCGATAGCCGATGTAATTAATCCACCCTCAAAACCAAAATCACCGCCTGAAATTAAGGTCATATTTTCCGCAGGTGTGGCTTTTAACACACTTTGCTCGATGTGATTGCCCGATACTAACGAACCGTAAATAAAGCCTTGTGAATAGTTCCAAACGCCGTGTGCAAAGCCGACTAACCAAAGGCTACCCGATACATAATACACTAATGAAAATACCACACTTGCCAACATCAAATTAACCACAGGAATTACCGTCATTCCAGGGTTAAGAGCATGGAGTAACGTAAATAGCACGCTTGTGATAAGAATCGACCAAACAATGCCCATTTTTTTAGAAAAGTGAGGCATTAAATAACTGCGATAAACCAACTCCTCATAGGTGCCTTGAAAAGCAAAATAGACCAAACCGATAGCCAATGTGCTGGTATATTCTGATTTAAAATTGTAAGTGGTATTTGCACCACCTAACACATTGATAATCAAAGCGACTAGGCTAATAGCAATAAAACCGCTAATGATACCTGTTAGCACTTTGGCAAAGGCTTTGCTTGCACCTAAACCCAAATCGCCGATAGTAATTTTGCCAAATTTTGTCATTAAAAATACTGAGGCAAACACGGCGACCACCATACCAAAGGTCATTGGTAGTGAAACAAGTTGTCCCTCGGGCGTTTCCATTAATAATTCGGCTATTCCACCTATCACGTCTGGGAGAAAGACAACAAATGCCATAAGTATAAGTGGAATAATAATTAACCGTTTTGTTGTATCAAAAGGTATGGCGTTTTCTCGTTGTTGGTAAATGTTTGTTTTATTCATTATTAGTTTTTTTCTTATAGGTAGTGTTAAATTTTTATTAATTTCAGCTGGTTAATTTGTTTGGGGCTTTATTGTCTCTCATCTGGCGATATACCCAATAAGGCACAAAGGTCACCGCAAAGAGAATTTCACAAACGATAAAGCCAACAGTAAATGAGTTATTAATGTCGCCAACATTGATAACATCGCCACCGATAAGCGAAAAATCCCACGCCCAATGAAAAATAATAATCGGCACAATATTGTCAATTTTCATTCTAACAAAACCGAAGAATAGCCCTGCGACAAAAGTCATCGCTAATTGCATCAACATAGCAGTAAAAGTTAATCCGCCAAACACATTGACCGAGTGTAATAACGAAAAGGTTACCGCACTGATTAGTAAGGATTTAACTTTGTTTTCTTTAATAAAACTAGCAAAAACAACCCCACGATAAACCAATTCTTCTGAAAGGCCGACCAAAAAAGTAGTAAAGCAAATCAGAGAAAACAATTTCCATTGTTCAGGCGAGATACTATCAGCATTGGCAACCGCAAAACTCGCAAGGTTAAAAACAATAATTGTGCCGATAATAAGCATCGGAGCAAACCAAAGAATATTTTTAATATTGATTTTGCCAAAGCCTAATTCTTGCCACGAAAAGTATTTCTTCGCCATAATAAAGGCAAAAATCGTCATCACAATTTCAAACCAAACAAGGGTTTCTGTCATTTGTGGATTATTGTATGGTGTGCCGTTGATATGATAAGCGGTAAACATACCGATACCAATCAGGGCGGTGTAAATAATGGCGGTGATATAAGCCATTTTTTGGCGTAATGTTGTATTCATGGTGTGTATCATGTGAGGTTAAAAAATAAACCCTATAAATCAATTTACAGGGTTTATAGGGTTTGTTTAATTTTAAATCTTGGTCATTTAGAAATTATTTTTCTATATCTCTGTCTTTGGTGTCGTCAAGCCCTAACTATTGTGGAAAATATTAGCGACAACCTTGTTGGCGATGTCTGTTTTTTAGATAACGTAAGGTTTCTTTGGCATCATCTGACAATATTTCATTCGCCGTATAATCGTACTTAGCATCTTTTTTGCCAAAGGCCGCATCGACAACTGCGCCTAATTGACCATCTTCGGCTTTGCTTTGTCTTGCTTCTACTTTGCCAATTTCTCGGGCAAGGTCGTAACAGGTCATCGGTCGGCTATTATAGTCTTCGATAGACTCACAGCCCGTTAACGTAATGGTGGCAAAAGCGGCAAGTATTAAAATTTTTTGTTTTGTTTTCATAGTGTTCTTTGGTTAAAAATGAGTGAAAGTATAAACATTGTTATGCCAATATTTATGATTTGATTCATTATAGCGGTGAGCCTTTGCCGTGTATTGACACATTTGTGCCAAAATGGATTATTTATCGGCGTGATGTAACAATTTTTTGCGTATTCTCGTTAAAGTTTGCCGCTCTACACCAAGATAGCTACACAAATGAGAAATAGGAATGCGTTTGAATAATTGTGGATATCGCTCGATAAACAGTAAATAGCGTTGTTCGGCATTTTGTGACAACAAACTGATGACGCGTTGTTGCTGCTCCGTCAGCGTTTTTTCCATCGCTAAACGGCCATAGCGTTCAAAATTTGCAATGGTCTCATACGCCTTGTTAATATGCCCCATTGGAATATTGACAAAAGTAGTCGGCTCTAAGCATTGATAGGAAAAGGGACTTGGCGTTTGTTTCATAAACGCAGGATAGTGACAGACATAAGCAGACTCAGCAAGAAAATCGAGATTTCTCTCATTGCCTTCCTCGTCGGTGTAAAACTCTCTCACTAATCCTTTAATAATAAATCCATTGTACTTTTGGATTTCCCCACTTGTGATGTAAAAGTCGTTTTTATCTAAAGTAGTTACTGTCAGCCCCTGAGAAAACTGCCCCAATTCTAAGGGGGTTAGTTCGGGGCAGAAATTTTTGAGAGCATTTAAATAGTAAGTGATAGTGTTGTCCATAATTTTTTTGACTATATACGTAGAATATTAATCTGTAGTGTTATCTTGTACATGAAGGCGAAATGAACTGCAGTTATCACTGGATTAAAGCCAATGATAACACACATTAGGGCTGTTTAAAGGGAGTGTTGATAAGGTTTTTACAACGCAATGGTTTTATCAGTAAACTGCAATTTCTCAATATTTGATAGCGTATTGCTGCCGTCTCGTTCAGCTTTACCGTCCTTGACTAAAATTTTATCTTTTTTCTTGCTAATAGTATATTCGTCAGATTTTCCTGAAAAAATCACCGTATTTGTGCCTGCGTTTCCCGTGATATGGTTGTCCAATTCGTTGACGGTGACGTTATTGTCATTTTTTCCCAGCAGTGTCACATCTTTTAAGTATTGCGAGTGGTGCGTATAAGGTTTGGCTGGATTAAATCTGAGGGAAAAATTTCCATTGAGACTGGCACTAATTTGAGCGTTATAGGTTAAATAAGGGTGGAAAAATTTACTGATTAAGTTATAGCCTTTTGCGTCTTTAATTTTTTCATCGTTACGCATTTTGGCAATGTAAATGTCCCACATACTGCCTTTGCCTTCTTGCCAAGCACCCCACAAACCGTAATAGCTATCAATCACTGAGGCTAAATATTCCTGTGTTAGGCTGTTTTCCTGGGCTAATTCTTTTAACCACGATTGGTTTTCAGTACCATGTCCCCACAATTTTTTGCTTGAGGCATTTTGTTGAGCGATTCTAATTTCCTTTTGGTAATCGGGCAATGCACCAATAAAATCATCATTACCATCGATACCGATGCCGTAATCGTGAACAAAGTGTAAGATTTCTTCAAAAGCCGCATCGCGATGTGCATAATTCTGATTCATATACCAATCGTGGCCTTCTACCTGAATTTCATTTTGATAAAGTGGTTGTCCCGTTACTTGTTCAGATAGCGGATTGGTACCGTCATCCTGTCCATTTAATAGCACCAAAATGGCGTTGTTGTCCGCCATTTTATTTGCCACAGCAGATTTGTCAGCACCGTATTGAGAACCTGTGTAGTTAGTTAAATAGTGCTGTAGAATGTTGCGACAGCGGATAATCTGTTCATTGGTAATTTTGTCTTGGGCGACAATATGAATGCTACCGCCGTTTGGAGCGGTAACCTTAGTGTAGCGATTGAAATTTTTGCTGTTGTAGATATCGCCTAGGCTGTTAGGAATTACAGTGCTAATACCGTTATGGCTAACATCGAGGATTATCTGGTTTGATTTTGTCTCTGTGCTAGATACTGATGGCGTAGGGGCGGAGGAGGTGTCATCGCTGTTACAAGCTGTTAAAGCCAATGTGCCAAGTATAAGTCCATTGATGAGTTGTTTTTTCTTCATTATCTTTCTCAAAATTCTTAAGGTCACTGATAGGTGTCGATAAATAATCAACTTTACTATGAATTATAGCGAAATAACTTAACAATTGTTACGGCGTTATGCCATCTTGCCGTACTACGGGTACTGTCTTCGACGACAAGCCTTGTACCAATTATTAATTTATTTCGCTATAGTAATTACTAAAAAAGGTCGAAAGAAAAAATATTTGTCACAAAATACAAAAAAGCTCAGCAAAACGTGTGTTTTTGCTGGGCTTTTTATTTAATAAAATTACTGTGCTTGTGGTTTGTTCTTGTTATAAATTTCAATAACTGCTTCTTTGTCAACTTCGCCATCAGGGCGGTACTTAACATGGCGATAAGGAACAGGCTGTGTTTTTAATTCAATAATCTGTTCAGCATCGACCTTACTGAGTACGTCATTAGTAAAGAATAAAGAAACTTTTCCCTCTTGGACATCTTGAGTGCGTCCATTTTTGTAATACTGAACATAATCCCAACGGTTGTTGTGGAAAATATCTGTCAGTAACGGCGTTCCCAATGCTTGCTTGACCTGTGCTTTGCTCATGCCAATGCGAATACGTGACAAATCCGATGGGTTGATGATATTGCCTTGGTCAATGTCAATGCGGTAGGGAATATAATTACAGCCAGTACTGAGTACTAAGGCACCAAGTAAAAAAATTCCACGAATATTCATAAGATTTCTCATTCTCTCATCCTGTTAATTTAATTCTGAGGTAAATTGTATCGCATTATCGCGAAGATTTTTAGCATGTTCTTGAGTTTTTTTATCCATGTGAATGCCGCCACTCATTCTCGCCAATTCATCGAGTCGAGTTTTGTCATCTAAGTACTCAAAAGAAGTAAAGGTTTTGCCTGCCTTAACTTGCTTATTAATTTTAATGTGATGATCTGCAAATGCGGCGACTTGTGCCAAATGCGTGACACAAATAATTTGGTTGTATTGAGCCAGTGTTTTTAGCAGACGTCCAATAACTTCGGCGGTGGCACCGCCGACACCGCTGTCAACTTCGTCAAAAATTAAAGTGGCATCCGATTTTTGGGCAACGGAAGCCACCTGAATTGCCAAACTGACGCGAGATAATTCACCGCCTGAGGCAATTTTATGTAAGGGTTTGCTGCCTTGACCAGGGTTTGGCGTAAACATAAATAGGGCGTTGTCTATGCCGTTTGCTCTGTATTGTTTGCTCGGGCTTAGTTCAATTTCAAAAACGGCATTTTCTAAATTCAAAGCCTGTAAGTTTTTATGAACACTTTTACAAAGTGATTGAGCCGCTACTTGCCTTTTTTGGTGCAATTTTTCGGCTAAGGCCAAATAGTCTTTTTCAGCTTGGGCAATGTTGTTGTCAATATTTTTCAGCTGGCTTTCGGCTTGTTCAATTTCTTCAAGCTGCTGGGCAATTTCTGTTTGTAATTCCAATAAAGTATCAGGCTCGCGATGGTGTTTTCTTGCTAAATTGTGTAGCTCACCCATGCGGTTTTCAATTTGTGCCAATTGCTCGGGGTCTAAATCAATACGCTCGATATATTTATTTAGGGAAGAATTGGCTTCATCCAGATAAATACTAGCTTGATTAAATAAGTTGGTGATTTCCTGAAAACGCTCGTCTTTCTCTTCGATTTTTTCAGCTAAGTGAACCAGCTGATTGATTTGACTGGTAATGCCTTGATCGTCATTAAGTTGTTGCTGAATCATCTCACTGTGTTCGAGAACATGCTGTCCTGCAGCCAGTGACTTTTGTTTTTCTGCAAGCTCGCTAAACTCGTTGGCAGTTAAATTTAATTCACTCATTTCATTGAGTTGATAGCGTAATAATTCAATTTTATCGGATAAGTTACCGTCATTCTGTAGTAATTGTTGCTTTTGTTGGCAAAGCTTTTTCCACTGCAAATAAGCCGCTCTGACGGATTGTAGTAGTTTGTTGTGGTTGGCAAAACTATCCAATAAGCCCAATTGCTTTTCGGGGTGTGTCAGTGATTGGTGCGTGTGTTGCCCGTGGATATCAACTAGCATTTCCCCAATTTGTTTGGTGTTGGCAAGCGTTGTCGGTAAGCCGTTAATATAGGATTTTGATTTGCCATCGCTGTTTAGCGTGCGGCGAAGTTGGCACTGATACGCTTCGTTCCCATGCTCATTCTCGTCATCAAATTCATTCTCTTTCAGCCAATCGTTAATGGGGCTATGGGGTGGTAAAGTATATTCTGACTGAATGTGACAACGCGTTTCACCTTGGCGAACCCAGCCGCTATCGGCTCTGTCACCTAGCTGCAAGCCCAACGCATCAATTAAAATGGACTTTCCTGCACCCGTTTCACCCGAGAGGACATTGAGTCCAGCCTTAAACTGAATGTCCTGAGTATCAATGATGGCAAAGTTTTTAATGTAAATATTGGTTAGCATAATGTTTTATTTTTTAGTCGGAGAGCTACCCCAGCCAAGTTTTCTACGCAATCGACGAAGATTGTCATAATCACAAGGGTGATAGATATTTAATTTTTGAGGATAACGCGTAATGAGTATGGCATCGTCAACCTCTAACGGCACCTCTTCTTGTCCGTCGACACTCATTTGGATATTGTTGTCGCTTTTACTGCTCACTTCAATGCGTTGTTCGGTATTTGCATCAATGACAATAGGGCGTTGTGTCAGTGTGTGTGGGCAAATTGGCACTAGGGTTAAAACCTCTAAATTGCCCTGTAAAATCGGTCCGCCAGAAGATAGGGCATAGGCAGTAGAGCCCGTCGGGCTAGAAACGATTAAGCCGTCAGCATGATAGGAAGATAAAAAGCGATTATCCAAATAAACGTCCAATTCAACCATGCGAGAAACAGAGCGTTTGTGAATGACAATGTCATTGATGCCGATGTGTTCAGAAATAACTTTTTTGTCGCGCACGACCTTTGCCGATAAAATCGTACGTTCTTCCTGATAGAATTTTCCTGTGAGCACTTCGTGTAGAACAAAGTTAATTTCATTCGGTGAAATATCTGTTAAAAAGCCCAAACGCCCCATGTTAACACCCGTGATGGGTTTGTTGGCTTTAATAGCAGAGCGTCCAGATGCTAAAAACGAACCATCACCGCCAACGGCAATGATAATATCAGCTTGCTCAACCAGCATTTGACGGGAAACCGTCTTATGTGGGGTTTTGTCTTTGAAATGTCCGTGGGTCGTGCTTTCGTCAATCAGTGCGTTTGCATTGAGTTCGTCAACGACTTGTAAAACCAAGCGAATCGTATCGGAAACGTCGCTGTCGCCATATTTTCCGATAATACCAACGGTATTGAATTGACAAGAAAGTTTTTCTAATTTCATAGTGCCTTTAATTTTTATCTAAGGTGTTGATTGTAACGTATTCTTTTATTAATCCAAAATCTTCAAATAAGTTACAACCATTTTTTACCTGGCTAAGGCATGCTCCAAGCTAATCGCTAAGCTAAATATTTCCATAAATCTACGCTGATGACAATTAGCATAAACGTCAGCATGAGCGACATGCCGACACGCATTAGCCAGTTAGCGGTTTTTTCCGAGAGAGGCTTTCTGCGAACCATTTCAATCAGGCAAATAGCCATGTGTCCACCATCCAATACAGGAATGGGTAGTAAATTCATTACGGCTAGCGTTAAGCTAATCGCGGCTAAAAATTTCAAAAATGAGACATAGCCTAACTGTAAACTTTTACCCGAGTAATCGGCAATGCTAATTGGTCCGCCCATATTTTTGACCGACGCGTTACCTGTGATAATTCGCCCTAGCATTTTTAGGGTGAGTTTTGCCTGTAAGTAATTTTCTTTTATCGCCATCGGTATGGCTGATAAAGCGTCGTAGCGTTTAATGCCGCGATATTTATCGTAAGTGTCCGCATTAAAATAGGGACTGACACCTGCATAACCTATTTGATTATTTTTGGGATGTTTGGCTGGTGTAAAAGTCAGCGTTTGTTTTTGATTATTGCGAATAATTTCTAGTTGAAATGTCTGCTCAGGGTGGTTTTGTACCTGCTGGACAAACTCATGCCAATAGCGGATGGGCTTTTTATCGGCGACAATGACGATATCGTTGGCTTGTAGTCCTGCTTTTTCAGCCGGTGAATTGGGTGCGACAGTTTTTATTTTTGCAGGAATTTTACTGGCGACTTCTGCCACTTCCCAAGTCAAACCCAAACTATTGGAAATTGCCAGCTCACTACCTGATGCCAAACCGCTTAAATCGACGATGTGTTGCTTTTTGATATGGTTGTTGTCGATGGTTGTGACCGTAGTTTTGGCGTTGCCAATGTTGTCTATAAAATAAATGCTGGCATCGGTAATACTTTCAACTTTTGAGCCGTTGATGGCGGTAATTTGTGTGCCACTTTGGATGTTTGCCTTGGCGAAAATAGATTGTGGTTCAATACTGCCAACATAGGGTTTGAACGCTGGCACGCCAATCATAAATAAAACCCACAAAGCAAACACAGCAAAAATTAAATTGACCGCAGGACCTGCAAAAGCAATCAAAAAACGCTTAAATGGTGGTAACCCTGAAAAGCTGCCTGAATTTGTCGTGTGATTTTGAACATCGCTAACATCGGCAATGTCGCTGTAATCGTGTGTGTCGTCTGATTGGATGTTTTTATCAGAAATAGTACCGTCATTCTGGCTAGGCTCAGAGGCGTCGCTTGTGAGTGCTTCGCCGTGCATTTTGACATAGCCACCCAAAGGAATCCAAGCAATGCAGTATTCTGTATTGTCACGTTTGCCGTACCATTTAAATAGCGGTTTGCCAAAACCGATAGAGAACTTTTCGATTTTTACCCCAAATTTTCTCGCCACCCAAAAGTGCCCAAATTCGTGAATTGTCACCAAAAATAAGATGGTCACGATAAATGCCAAAATAGAAATAATAGGCGCAGGAATTAGTTGTAAAAGTTCAGACATAGTCATGTGTTGATAGGGTTAATTGGTTTTTTGTGGTTCTGTAAAGTGGCTATAGTCGTTGGCATTATTGGCAATGTTGTTCGACCCACTGCTGAGTGATTTTTCTCGCTTGTTTGTCGATTGCTAGTACGGCTTCGACGCTATCGGCACTGGCTGTGGTGACAGATTTTTCCAAACAATGAGCTACTGCCTCATAAATTTGCATAAAGCCTATTTTTTGTGCCAAAAAGGCGGCAACGGCAACTTCATTAGCGGCATTCATTTGTGTGCTGAGATTATTGTCATTGGCGACTTCGATAGCGAGTTTCAAGCACGGATAACGATTGTAATCCACGGGTTCAAAGCTCAATGTGTGCTGTGATAAGTCAATGTCGCTAACACCTGAGTCAATTCGCTCAGGATAGCCGAGAGCATAGGCAATCGGTACTCGCATGTCGCTGTGTCCAATCTGTGCCAGTGACGTGCCGTCGCGATACTGCACCAAAGAATGAATAATGGATTGTGGGTGAATAATGACATCAAGCTCACTGTCCTCAGCGTTAAATAAAAGTTTTGCCTCAATATATTCGAGACCCTTATTCATCATGGTGGCAGAGTCGACGGAGATTTTACGACCCATTGACCAATTGGGGTGCGAACAGGCTTCTTCGGGCGTTTTGTCGGCAAGCTCTGCGATAGGCGTTTGGCGAAACGGTCCGCCAGAACCCGTTAATAATAATTTTGATACGCCTGCTTGGCTAAGGCTTTTTTCGCGAAAACCTTGAGCGGCTGGTAAACATTGGAATAGGGCGTTGTGTTCGCTATCCAGTGGCAAAATACTTGCACCGTGCTTTTGAGCGGCTTCCAGTAATAATTGCCCTGTCATGACCAAAGATTCTTTATTGGCGAGCAAGACCCGTTTGCCAGCCTGAACAGCTGCGTGAATAGAGGGTAAGCCTGCTCCGCCAACAATGGCGGCAACGACTTGGTCAACGGATGAATCGCTAGCAATATCGTTGAGAGCTTGCTCACCAGTCAACAAAACGGTTGCTAATTTGGCTTGGGCAAAGCGTGTTTTAACTTCGCTATAGTGACTTTCGCCAATGACCGCGTAACGTGGTTTGAACTGTTGACACTGTTGAAAAAGCAAATCGGCATTGTGCATTGCAGACAACGCAAACACAGAAAAGCGTTCTGGATGACGGCTAATAACGGACAAAGTTTGTGTGCCAATTGAGCCTGTTGCCCCTAAGATTGTAATATTTTGCATACGGCTATTGTAGCAAAAAGTTATTCACATAGCTAAAAGTTGCAGTGAGTTTGTGTGTCTGAAATTTGCTTGATTTTACTGTCCCTGCCGTTAGTAACTTATTAGTCATATAGTCAAGTCTTAAAAACTGTAGGCCTTTGCGAGGAGCGGTAGCGACGTGGCAATTCCCAACTACGCTGCAAAGTAGTAGGAGGCCGCCACGCTCGTACCTCGCTCGCGGTGACGGCGAGATTACAGAATGACGGTACTTATTTTGGTTTTTTTCGTTTTATCGAAAAACAGGGGAATTTGCTGAGTAAATTTGTTAGGATAACGAAAATTTTCTCAAAAAGAGTCTTTAATTCATTTGCTAACTTTTGCCCTTTATGAAAAATAACACAACTGATAAAACTACTGTTAAAAATCAATCTGAAGATAATCCTAAAGATAGCCCAGAGAATAACAGCGAAAATACCGCTAGCAATAATACTAAAACTAACGCTGAGGGCAATCCAAAATCAATGCTGACCAATATTGATTTATCTCAGCATACGCCGATGATGCAGCAATATTTAAAAATCAAATCGGAATTCCCCGAAACCTTGGTGTTTTATCGCATGGGCGATTTTTACGAAATGTTTTACGACGATGCGGTGCGTGGGCATGAGTTATTGGGGATTTCGCTAACTTATCGAGGCAAAAGTAACGGCGACCCAATTCCAATGGCTGGCGTGCCTTTTCACTCGGTTGAACAATATCTGGCAAAGCTAGTTGAAAAAGGCGAGTCGGTTGCCATTTGTGAGCAAATTGGCAATCCAGCCACCAGTAAAGGACCTGTTGAACGAAAAGTTACTCGCATCATTACACCAGGAACGGTGATAGACGAAAGTCTGATGACGGCTAACCAAGACAATGTGTTGCTGTGTGTCTATGGACTACACAAACCGGTGATTGCCTATGCCGAATTGGGTAGTGCGATTTGTAGCGTGTTTACGTTGGGCGATATTGCCGAATTAGACAGCGAACTGTCGCGGTTAAATCCTGCTGAAATCATTTATTGTGAAGACTACGAAGCTCAGGCGTTTGCAACTTATAACAAAACGAGATTGGCTGCGTGGCACTTTAATAGTGAAACGGCGGTCAATGCCATTAGTGAATTTTACGGCTTGAAAACCATTGAGCATTTGGAATTAGACGAGCCAGAACAAATTGCCGTGGGGGCGTTGTTAGGCTATTTGCAAAATACCAATCGCGAGGCAAAACCTGAATTAGCGTTGCCAAAAAAATCCACTCAACAAGATTTCGTCGTACTCGATGCCGTGAGTCGTAGAAATTTAGAATTGACGCATAATGGTCAGGGGGACAGAAGTCACTCTTTGCTTGGTGTGTTGGATAAGTGTTCAACGGCAATGGGTAGTCGTTTGTTGTACCGTTGGGTGGCTCAACCTTCGTTAAATAACGACGTGTTAAATCAGCGTTACGATGCCATTGACGATTTACAAAATCATCTCGATACGACTTCAATGAAACCCAAATTAAAAGGTATTGCAGATATTGAGCGGATTTGTGCCAGAATTGCCTTAGGCTCTGCTCGCCCCAAAGATTTGGCTTCGTTACGTGATAGTTTATTGTTATTGCCTGAGATTGCGAACTTGCTATCGCCGTTAAAGACAGCCTTAATTACAGCGTCAGCCGAGCAGCTGTTGAAATTTGAATCATTGGCAACACATTTACAATCAGCGATTTATCCAGAGCCAGCTATTCACTTGCGTGAAGGTGGTGTGATTAACGCAGGTTACGATGAGGAATTGGACACACTGCGTGGACTGTCGAAAAATGCCAATGACTTTTTGTTGGACTACGAAAGTCGAGAAAAAGAGCGAACCAATAACGCTCATTTAAAAGTCGGCTACAATCGCGTGCATGGCTACTATATCGAAATCAGCAAAGCCAGCGGCTGTGAAATTCCACCTGAATACACGCGTCGTCAAACGCTAAAAAACGCCGAACGCTACATCACCGAAGAACTGAAAGTCTTTGAGGAAAAAGTGTTATCCGCTGCCGACCAAGCGGTGACTCGTGAAAAAATGCTTTACGATGCGTTGATTGCAGAGTTGCAAACTCAAACACAAGAATTACGCGTGCTGGCGAATGCCGTTGCCAGTATTGACGTTTTGGTGAACTTGTCATTGCGAGCCAGTAGCTTGGGCTACTGTCGTCCCATTTTACATGACGGCGTGGGCATTAATATCAAAGAAGGCCGCCATCCTGTGGTCGAGGCTTATCATCACACGGCATTTATCGCTAACGATACTTACCTGAACGGTGAACAACGTCTAGCGATTATCACAGGTCCTAATATGGGTGGTAAATCAACCTATATGCGACAAACGGCATTGATTTGCTTGATGGCTAGAGCAGGTAGTTTTGTGCCTGCGACCGAAGCGGAAATAGGGCATATTGATAGAATATTTACCCGAATTGGTGCAAGCGATGATTTGTCGGGCGGAAAATCGACTTTTATGGTGGAGATGACGGAAACCGCTACGATTTTGAATTATGCCAGTCAGTATTCTTTGGTTTTAATGGACGAAGTGGGCCGAGGAACGTCAACTTATGATGGCTTGTCTATTGCCATGGCAGCTGCGAAACATTTGGCACTGCACAGTCAATCGATGACGCTATTTGCCACACACTATTTTGAAATGACGGCTTTGGCCAATGATTACCCTTGTATCGTCAACTTGCATTTGGATGCGGTGGAATCTGGTGGCGATGTGGTATTTTTACATCACGTTAAATCAGGGGCGGCAAGTAAAAGTTATGGTCTGCACGTGGCAAATATTGCAGGTATTGCCAAACCAGTTATCGCCGATGCGGAGAATATTTTGGCAGAACTCAGTGAGGGACAAGCTCGCTCGCAATTAGCAAAAAATATTCCTACACAACAAAAAGAGCTATTTACGCCCGAACCGAAAAAACACAAGGTCGTTGAAGAATTAGAAAAACTCTCAATTGAAAATATCACGCCGATGCAGGCGATGCAGATTTTGTGGGAGTTGAAAAAAACACTTTAGTTTGAAGTTGTTTCTAATAATTAAAAGTAATTTTTGTAGAATGACGGTACAATTGTAGCCAATTAATTAGAATAAAGGGTTAAACGCCCTCGTGATAAAAATAAATCTTTTTCCAGAAGGAAAGATGAAAATGGAGAAAAACATGACAATTAAATCAAACGCCACCACAAAAATGCTGTTGTCGCTTGGCTTGGTAATATGTACATCAACGTATGCTAAAACAAATGATGAACTGCGTGAAGTAACCGATACTTACCGAAGCAATCCAGAACGTATCAACGATTTTCAGGTGCAAGACAATGGTACCGTCATTGACAGCCGTACCAATTTACAATGGATGCGTTGTAGCTATGGTCAAACGTGGTCAGGAAAGGCATGTGAAGGTACCCCAATACAGCTAACTTGGCAGGAAGCAGTGGAGCTAAAGCATGCATTTGCAGGCTATGATGATTGGCATTTGCCCACACGTTACGAGCTTGATACCCTGATTTATTGTAGTAGCGGTAAAGATGGTGGTAGGGTTGATAAAAACCATAAATTTTACAAAATGTTACCTAGGCTTCTAGGTAGTGTGCAGAAGTGTAAAGGTAAATATGTAAAACCTACTATTATTCAAGATGTTTTTCCAGATACGCAACCGTCCCCATACTGGACGTCAACACCAACGAATATAGAAAAAGGTGTTGGTAAAAACTCTGCTTGGGCGACTTATTTTGCAAAAGGTTCTGGTGATTTTGGTATTCCACGCGATAGAGCGCGTTTTATTCGTTTAGTGAGAAATGTAAAATAGCAAGATGATTTATTTAGCAGAATAGGCATAAACTAATTAGACTTAATGAAATGAAATGAAATGAAAGGAATCGGTAATCTGTTCGGTAGTAAATCAACGTGAAGTATATCGCTAGAATAATTTATTAAAGTAATTGAGTGTAATAAGCTGTCTTTATAAATCGGTTATAGTTTTCTTTTTGGGTCTTATAACGCCCATTGTACAATGTGACTTTAAAGCATAATTTAAGAGAAATACTATGGGGATTACAGTTGAATTATCCGATGAATTGGTGAATGAGGCTGAAATTTCTGGGCGGTCTTTATCTCGCTCAGTAGAAAAGCAAATTGAGCATTGGGTAAAGATTGGTAAGGCAGTAGAAGAAAATCCTGATTTGCCAGTGAGTTTTGTAAAAGCTTTATTGATAGAGCTTGGAAAAATGAAAATGCGTGGTTTAAATGGCAATGATTTTACCGATTTTGAATTTGATGGACATTAAATAACATATTTCAGTAATGTGAATGAATGTCTGACACAAAAGAGATTGTCGAAGACGATATTTATAAGAGGAAAACATGACAAAAAAAATATTATTATTACCCGGTGACGGTATTGGTCCTGAGATTGTTAAGCAGGCAGAAAAAATCTTAAAATTTTTTATTGATAGCGGTAAATTAGATGCGGTATTAGATACTGAGTTATTGGGTGGCTGTGCTTATGATGAAACGGGTGTGCCAATGCCCGATGAAACCATTGCCAAGGCTAAAGCCAGTGATGCCATTTTAATGGGGGCGATTGGCGGTTGGAAATACGACACATTGCCGAGAGAATTGCGTCCTGAGCGAGGCTTATTGGGAATTCGTGAAGCATTGGGCTTATTTGCTAATTTGCGTCCTGCGATATTATTTCCTCAGTTGGCGGAAGCTTCTAGCTTAAAACCTGAATTGGTGTCAGGGTTGGATTTAATGATTGTGCGTGAGCTAACGGGTGGTATTTACTTTGGACAGCCACGCGGTATCGAAGAGCGTCAAATGGCTAACGGTACGGAAAAAGTTGGCTTTAACACTATGCACTATAGCGAAAGCGAAATTGCTCGCATTATGAAAGTGGCTTTCGAAATTGCTCAAAAACGCTATGGGCGATTGTGTTCTGTAGAAAAAGCTAATGTGTTAGAAGTTTCTGAGTTATGGCGTGCTGGTGCGTTAAAGGCTGCTGAAAATTATCCTGATGTGGCACTAGAGCACTTGTATGTGGATAACGCCACGATGCAGTTGGTTCGTGAACCCAAACAGTTTGATGTGATGGTGACGGGTAATTTGTTTGGCGATATTTTATCGGATTGTGCGGCGATGTTGACGGGGTCAATTGGCATGTTGCCATCGGCTTCATTTGATGAAAATGGCAAAGGATTGTACGAACCTGTACACGGTTCTGCACCTGATATTGCCGGTCTTGATAAGGCCAATCCATTGGCAACGATTTTGTCGCTGGAAATGCTATTGCGTTATTCACTAGATGAGCAGGGATTGGCAGACAATATTAAAAATGCGGTTAATAAAGTTCTCGATAAAGGTTTGCGTACCTCGGATATTATGAGTGAAGGTATGACTGAACTAGGCTGTGAAGCCATGGGTGACGCAGTGCTGGCGGAACTTCAATGAAATTAATTTGTATTGGGCGAAATTATGCCCAGCACATTGCTGAACTAGCCAATGATAAACCTAAAAATCCCGTTGTTTTTTTAAAGCCAGAATCAGCTATTTTAGCTGGTGAGACCTTTTTGGTACCGTCATTCTCTAATGATGTGCATTATGAAGTTGAGGTATTGGTTAAAATTAGCAAAATGGGGAAAAATATTGAAATCAGTGAAAGTTCTCAGTATTATGACGAAATTGGTTTGGGCATTGACTTTACGGCTAGGGATATACAGCAACAATGCAAAGACAAGGGCTTGCCGTGGGAAAAGGCCAAAGCTTTTGACGGCAGTGCGGTAGTTGGTGATTTTTACCCAAAGCGTGAATTTGATGTAAAAAACATTTCGTTTCAATTGTTCAAAAATGACCAGTTGGTACAAGATGGCAATACAGCTGAGATGTTGTGGGAAATTGGCGAGTTGATTGCTTATGTCTCGCAATACTTTACGCTACAGAAAGGCGATGTCATTTTTACAGGTACACCTGCTGGCGTTGGCAAAGTTGCCGAACACGATGTTTTAACAGGTAAAATTAATGGAAAAACGGCTTTTCAAGTCAGTGTTTCTGAGTAGTTATTAGGAATAATCTAATAAATAAATCGTTTAGATAAGAGGAAAAAATGAGTATAAAAAGAGTAGGATTTGTTGGCTGGCGTGGTATGGTTGGCTCTGTATTGATGGACAGAATGCGTGCCGAGAATGATTTCTCAGTGATTGATGAGCCAGTTTTCTTCACCACTTCAAATGTGGGTGGAGCTGCGCCAGATATTGGCAAGCCAGTGCCTGCGTTAAAAGATGCAAATGATATTGAAGCATTGAAAGAAATGGATGCCATTGTGACCTGTCAAGGTGGCGATTACACCAATGGTATTTATGATGAGTTACGCAAAGCAGGTTGGCAAGGCTACTGGATTGACGCGGCTTCTAGCTTGCGTATGAAAGACGACAGTATTATCGTCCTCGATCCTGTGAACCGCAATGTCATTGACAACGGACTAAGCAATGGCGTGAAAACTTACGTTGGTGGTAACTGTACGGTCTCGTTGATGCTGATGGGGTTGGGTGGTTTGTTTAAAGCCGATGCCATTGAGTGGTTAACTTCGATGACTTACCAAGCTGCCTCTGGTGGCGGTGCCAGGCATATGCGTGAGCTGATTACACAAATGGGCTTGATTCGTGACGAAGTGGCAACAGAATTGGCTGATCCTGCCTCTGCTATTTTGGATATTGATAGAAAAGTGGCTCAAAAAATTGCCTCAGGTACGATGCCAACAGAAAACTTTGGTGCACCTTTGGCGGGTTCGTTAATTCCTTGGATTGATGTCAAACTAGACAATGGACAGAGTAAAGAAGAGTGGAAAGCCGTTTCAGAAACCAATAAAATCCTAGGCAGAACGGATAATCCGATTATGATTGATGGGACTTGCGTGCGTATTGGTGCAATGCGTTGTCATAGCCAAGCTTTAACGATTAAACTGAAACAAAATATCCCACTCGATGAAATTGAGCAAATGATTGCCGAGGCAAATGATTGGGTGAAAGTCGTGCCTAACGAACGTGATATCTCTGCGAGTGACTTAACACCAGAAAAAACAACAGGTACATTGACTATTCCTGTTGGGCGTTTGCGTAAGATGAATATCGGCGAAGACTACCTCAACGCCTTTACGGTAGGTGACCAACTTTTATGGGGTGCGGCTGAACCACTTCGTAGAATGTTGCGTATCTTAATCGAACGTTAAACTGAAAACTGGATTTAGCAGTCTAGCGAAAACGTTAACTAATGTTTAGCTAGACTTGCAATCCCTTACTTGTTGAATAATTACATAATTTAATGAACGAAAACTCTAACAGTGACCAGACTGGCAGGTTAAATAAATTCTCTCGTCCGCTGATGCAGCGACTATTTGGATTTTTTAATAAACAAAATTCTAAAGAAGACTTGCTGGATTATTTGCAAGAAGCTCAAGAAAATAACGTCATTGATAATTCAGAAGCCTCTATGCTGGCTGGTGTTTTATCTGTTTCTGAACAACGTGTTCGAGACGTTATGTTGCCAAAATCGAAAATGGTCACGGTTAGCTGTGATATGCCATTTGACGAAGTGATTCAACAAGTGCTAAAAAGTGGACATTCACGTTTTCCTGTCGAAAAAGATGACAATATTGTCGGGATTTTATTGGCGAAGGATTTATTACCTCATATACAAGAGCCTACGAAAGACTTTAATGTCGAAGCGATTATGCGTCCTGTGAGGAATATTCCTGAATCAAAGCCACTGGATGTTTTACTGCGTGAATTTAGGCATCAGCGTTTACACATGGTGGTTGTCACTAATGAATACGGTGATATTGCTGGGTTGGTAACGATTGAAGACGTGCTAGAAGAAATCGTCGGAGAAATTGACGATGAGCATGATAGTGCTAGAGAAGACATCAAAAAAATCACTAATAATCAGTTTGTTGTTTCAGCCCTAACCGAAGTTGAAAATTTTAATGAATATTTTCAAACCGATTTGGGTGACGAAACGACAGATACGATTGGCGGCGTGGTCTTGTCAAATTTTGGGCATATTCCCAAAGTTGGCGAAAAAGTCAGTTTTTCTGGTATGGAATTTACTATCAAACAAGCCGATGACCGACGTATTTTATCGCTGTTAGTGAATAAATTACCTAAGTAATAATCACAGTGTGCTTTTTATTTCATTCTCTGGTTCAGAATGACGGTACTAAATAGTTAGTTTTTAAATTTATTTAGACATAGTGAAATAAATTAATTTTTGGTACAAGGCTTGCCGTCGAAGACAGTATAGGAATACGGCGAGACGGCATAACGCCGTAGCAAAAGTTAAGTTATTTTACTATAGCATTAAAAAGCTCAGCTTCCCCCTTTTGTAAAGGGGGATTGAGGGGGATTTTCTGATGATAGAATATTCTAGATAAAATTTTCGTTGTGCAAATCTCCCCTAACCCCTCTTTACGAAAGAGAGGAATTTTAAGTATTTACTTGAGTAAATGGTGTTTGCGAAAATGACAGAATTCCATCTAGAGACACATTGAATGCGTCTCTAGATGAAATAAAACAGATGTAATTGATTTCTACGCTTGCTAAATCGTCAATGACAGTACAATCCTAAAAAGTACCGTCATTCTGTAAAATGATTAAACCCCGTTTGATATTGCTCGCTGCAATATTTAACGCTCTCTGAAATAATTAAAACAATATGCTCACAGAAAAAATCGCTCAACTTAGCCGTCGTCGTATTATTTATCTGATTGCCCTGGCTTTGGGGTTAGTTCAAAGTTTCGTTTTTGACTTTTCTTTTAACAGTGCTTTTCGCTGGCTTGCCCCTGTTTTTAGCTATATCTCCCTGATGGGGTTTGTAACCATCTTACAACATCTAAATCCTAAACGAGCGATATTGTTTGCCTATTTATTTGGTTTTTCGGCTTTTGCTTGGGGGTTGAACTGGGTTTACATTAGTATGGCAAATTATGGTCATGCTCCTTTGGTTTTTGCCGTGCTTGCCAATGTTTTAATTATCGCTTATCTAGCCATTTATTGGGGCTTGGCAGGTTTGTTGATGACTTATTTGGGTAAGACGATTAATCAGCGACTATTATTAGCTGCCCCAATCATTGCACTGCTTGAATGGCTGCGTTCTGTTGTTTTGACGGGATTTCCTTGGCTATCGGTTGGTTACGGTTGGGTTGATACACCTGTGTCACATTTGGCGAGTTTTGGTGGTGTTTTTTTCGTTACTTTTGTCGTGCTGATTTTGGTTGCATTTCCGTTGCTGCAATTGCGTCGTCTGCATAAAAATGTACTTTTAATTAATGTTGTTGGTCTTGTTGCGATTTTCTCTATTCCCTTTTCCCCTCTAAAAGAAAGTGGGCAACTGAATGTTACCTTGATACAAGGGAATATGCCCGTGATTACGTCGCGTAACACAAAACGTATGTTAAAAAATCTAGTTGTTTACGAAGGGTTGATGGAGAAAGCACTAGAACAATATCCCAAAACGGAATTGGTTATCTGGCCAGAGTCATCCGTGCCTTTTCTCTACAATGATTCTCGCGAGTTGTTGATGCGTATTGACGAAAAACAAACGCAGCAAAAATTTGATTTTGTCAGTGGCTTTCCCTATGCAGAGGTAAAAACACAACAATTTTACAATAGTATTTTTCTACAAAAAAAAGCACACGGTTTACGACAAACGCAACGTTACGATAAACAACACTTACTGCCTTTTGGTGAGTATTTGCCACTACGAAGCTTGTTTGCCTTTTTTGAAGATTTTGTCACCATTCACATGGCAGAATTTACCCCTGGGAAAACCATTCAAACAAACTTTATCAGTCACGGGCTTGCGATTGCTCCAACAATTTGTTTTGAGGCAGTGTTTGGCGATGAGGTCGGGCGAAATACACAACAAGCCCAAATATTGTTAAATATTTCTAATGACGCTTGGTTTGGTAAGTCTAAATCTCAGGCTCAACATCTCAATATCGTACGCATGAGGGCCATTGAAAACCAAAAAATGCTGGTTAGAGCGACGAATAATGGTCTAACGGCTGTTGTTTCACCAAGTGGTAAAGTGGTGAAATCCCTCCCACCGTATGAAAAAGGTATATTGAATGCCACGGTTACGGCTTATGATAATAAAACGCTATATACCCAATTTGGCGATATGCCTTGGGTTATTTTGTTTTTGATTTTTGGGATAAGTGTTTATGTTTTGGGGTGGCGTAGTGAGCGTGTTGCGACATTAGCTAAGAACCGATAAAATAAGCAAATGAGCGAAAAAATTCCCCCAAAAGAGATAGAAAATACTCTAGAAAAAAATACGGAAAAGCCACCGACAAATAATTTTCAGTACGGTTTTGTGGTGATTTTTTACGCTTTTGTTCTCGGTGTCATTATCGCTTTGATGGCTGGTAATTACGAGCTCAGTTTTAAATTTTTAGCAAAATTTTGGCATGACAGTAATTCACTGCTTCCCGATTTGCCATCGTGGGTACTGTATGGTTTGGGTCCTTTTCTAGCTTGTCCTTTTCTTTATTTTATTCTCTCGCGTATTCCCGAAAAACGCCAACACAATCCAGCCGACATTATCACGGGAATTCACGTCTATAACGGACAAATTGATGCGAAGTCCTCTTTATATAGTGCATTGGCTTCTGTTTTTTCTATTGGTTTTGGTTTTTCGGTGGGTTATTACGCACCGACGGTACAACTAGGGGCTGGTGCTGGATTTATTCTGCATCGCTTTCGTTGGTTTAGTCCTGCCTATCTTTATATCAGCATTGGTGCTGGTGCAGCGGCTGCGATTGCTGCTATTTTTCACTCGCCAATTGGTGCGGTTGTTTTTGTTCACGAAGTCTTATTGCGTTTTTTCTCAATTCGAGCTTTTGCTCCGATCACCATTGCCGCAGTGACGAGCTATATTGTTAGCTCTAAATTTTTTGATAAGGTCATTGTTTTTAAAGTGCCACCACACTATTTGGCGGATACCAGTACTTACTTAGCGGCTGCCGTTGCTGGTGTTTTAGCAGCTGTGGTGGGTGTTGGCATGATAAAGTCGATTTTAAAGCTTCAGCAATTTAACCAAAAAAGGCAGCATGGCCTATTTAAACAGCTGTTGATGGCAGCCTTTTTGACTTCCATTATCATTATGCTAATCCCCCAGTCAGCAGGGAGTAGCTTGCAGTCCCTACAAGAAATTATTTCGGGAGATATTGCTCTTTTATCCTTGTTGCTGTTTATTTTCCTCGCCAAGCTGTGTGCGACAACTATTGCTTTTGGCTTTGGTGTGCCTGGCGGAATTTTTGGCCCAACGATTTTTATCGGGGCAACCTTGGGGGCGTTAGTGGGCAATATTAGCGAATTATTTTATCCTGATTTAATTGATTCTCAGCAAATTCTCATTATCACAACCATGGCTGCGATGATTAGTGCGGTTTTGGGTGCGCCGATTGCGATGATTTTAATTATTATTGAAATCACAGGCGATTTCCAAATTATCAGTGTGGTGATGTTGGCAGTGGTGATGGCAAATATTACGGCCTATCGATTTATGGGAACGAGTTCGTTTTTTGATATTCAATTGAAGTCTCGCGGCTTTGACTTTGAAGCTGGCAGAGATTGTGTCTATACCGAACAGATTAATATCCATCATCTTGTAGAAGACGATTATATTGCTTTGGGGATAGATACGCCATTGGAAGAAGCGGAAAAATTGATGCTCGATAAACACCAAAATATTGTCTTTGTCACCGATAATGACGGTAATTTGTTGGGGCAGGCAAAATTGGTTGATATTGAATTTTATCAGCGTGAGATGAGCGAAGATGGCGAGCCTAAAACGCTATCTAAGGTGACACAAACCAATATTCCTATGATTTACCAAGCCACCTCGCTTTGGCAAGCCATGCAGATTATGACCACCGCGAATACCAATTTGTTGCCAGTGATTGACGGAGAAAATAACCGCCAGCTATTGGGTGTTATCCACAATAATGATTTGGTTAAAGAATATTTCACCTATATGCGTCGATTGCGAACGCAAGAAAATGCAACGCGATAAATATGTTGCATTGCTAGCATAGCGAAATAATTTAACAATTGTTACGGCGTTATACCGTCTCGCCGTACTACATGTGCTGTCTTTGACGGTAAGTCTTGTACCAATGATTAATTTATTCCGCTATAGCTTTTGTCCCATTTGGTACCGTCATTCTGAGTAAAAATGCGAAAGAAATTCCTTTGTGGTATGTTCAGAAAGGACTTTGGTCAAAAAACTCGATAAGTTCCCCGGTTGTTGGGTGATAAACTTGTAGCCATTCTGCATGTAATAGTAGACGAGAAGAAATGTCTCTAAACTCTGGTGGTGCATAGAGCTGGTCGCCAATAATGGCATGCCCGATTTGTTGGCAGTGTACTCGCAATTGATGTGAGCGTCCTGTGACAGGTTTTAGAATTAGGCGAGTCTGATTTTTTTCGTAATCTCGTGCATCGACGAAAGCGTGAGTTTGAGAGCTTTTTCCTTGTTCCCAGTCAACAATTTGTCTAGGGCGATTTTCCCAGTCACAACGCAGTGGCAAGTCGATTTCTTGTTCGTCTTTCTCAACAATGCCGCCGACAACCGCTATGTAGCGTTTTTGCGTTTTTCTGTCGGCAAATTGTTTATTGAGGTTTCGGTGAGCTTCAGCGTTTAATGCCATAATAATTACCCCTGATGTCGCCCAGTCCAAACGGTGGACAGTGCGGGCTTCGGGGTATTTTTGTTGTACGCGATAAGCGACACTGTCGATTTTGTCTTCTCCTCTGCCAGGGACGGAGAGTAACCAAGCAGGTTTACTGACTGCAACAATATCACTGTCTTCATAAAGGTAAATAATATCTCGTTCGGGACGATTGTCGAATTTGTTCATTTTGGGATTGTCTGTTGTTTTTATTTTTTATGGTGTTTTTTTGAGCGTTTAAGAATCAAAAGTTTTCTTAATGGCTTCGAAATCTAGCTTTCCATTTGTTTGGGATAGAATGTCATTGCAAATTTGTTTGCCGAGTTCGACACCGAACTGATCAAAAGCATTTATTCCCCAAATAGCACTTTGAACAAAAACTTTATGCTCGTAGAGAGCAAGTAGTTCACCCAAATTGTAAGGGGTTATTTGGTCTAATAAAATTAGGTTACTTGGGCGGTTACCCATAAATTTTCCATGAGCGTCCTCTCTTGTTTGCCCACCGTTCATCAGTGATTGGCTTTGAGCGAGACAGCTGGCAAGCAATGCCGTGTGGTGTTCTCTTAAGTCATCAGCTATTTCTGGCGGTAAATTATCACAAGGCTCAATAGCCGCAATAAAATCTAGCGGTGCAATTTGTGTGCCTTGGTGTAGTAGTTGGAAAAATGCATGTTGAGCATTTGAGCCAACAGAACCCCAAATAACTGGACTGGTGGTAAAGTCTACATTGTTTCCTTCTAGCGAGACTGATTTACCCAAGCTTTCCATTTCCAACTGTTGCAAATACTCGGGAAATGATTTTAGATTTTGAGCATAAGGAATCACACCTCTTGTTGGAAAGTGTAAGTAATTGCTGTACCAAATGTGTAGTAAGCCCAAAGTAACGGGTAGGTTTTTTTCAAACGCTGTTTGTTTGAAATGCTCGTCCATTGCGTGTGCCCCAGCTAAAAGCTCCTTGAAGGCTGGCATGCCGCAGCTAATTGCAATGGGCAAACCAACTGCTGACCAGAGAGAAAATCTGCCGCCAACCCAGTCCCAGAATTCAAAAATTTGTGACTCGGGAATGCCCGACGACAAAGCTGCCTTTGTATTGGCTGTAATAGCACAGCTGCGTAAATTAAAATCTTCCTCACTGAGTTTTTCATCACTACAAAACCATTTTTTCAATGTGCTAAAATTTTTGCTGGTTTCAAAACTGACGAAGCTTTTTGAGATGATTAAAAACAAGGTGTTTTCAGGTGTACACTGATAAATGGTTTCGGCAATGGCAACACTATCGATGTTGGCGACAAAGTGAGCACGGATTTTCTGTTTTTTTCCCATAGTTAGGGCTTCGTAAACCAGTCGAGAACCCAATTCCGAACCGCCTATGCCAATACAAATAACATCTTTAATCGGTGTGCCATTGAGTAGGCTGTTATCTTCGATTTTTTCCACCAGATCTTGCATTTTGTCTAATACGCGATGTACTGCAATACTATCAGCATCATTTTGGTCGAGAGGTGCTCTCAAGAGCCAATGCTTAACGGCACGATTTTCGGTTTTGTTAATCGCTACGCCTGAGAATAAGGCTTGGATTTTTTCTGTGAGCTGGTTTTTTTTAGCATGTTTGACCAATGCGTCCATTACGGGTTGAGTGATGGGGTTTCGGGCATAATTTAGCCAAATTGAACCAGCTCGCAAGCTGTAGCGTTCTGTACGCTGGCTTGATTGTTCATCGTTGAAGTGAATGTGCTTGAGCTTGTTGGCTAGCTGAGTGAGTTGTTGGTTTGTCTCTGTATGCATGCTCTTCCTGTGAGAATTTGAGTGTATAACACCGTAACAATTATTAAGTTATTTCGCTATAGTTGTTTAAGGCTAACTTTATTTTTAATATCGATTAGACAAAATAAACAAATGTTATTTGGTTTTTGTCTTTAATTTTTCTATTATAACGTGAATTTACGAAAAGAGGAAAATCACCGATGTCATCCAGTCAATCATTGTCTATTCTTCAAGCACGTATGCACTTATATCAAACAATTCGAGATTTTTTTAGAAAGCTTGGGGTGTTAGAAGTGGAAACGCCAATTTTGTCGCCTTATGGAACAACAGATGTGCATATTGATAGCTTTGTTAGTCATTGGCAAGGTGATGAGAGTTTGCGCTATTTGCAGACATCGCCAGAATTTGCCATGAAACGGTTGCTGGCAGAGGGCGTAGGGGATTGTTTTCAGTTGTGTAAGGTCTTTCGCAATGAGGCAAGCTCTAAACGGCATCGTGCAGAATTTACGATGCTGGAATGGTATCGATTGGGCTTTTCCATGCAGGATTTAATCATGGAAGTGGCTCAATTAGTCAAAACGATTTGCCCAAGCTGGCAGGATTTAACGGTTGAAATAGTCACTTATGCCGAAGTGTTTGCGGAATTTGGCATTAATCCTCACCAAGACGACTTGTCGACATTAAAACAAAAAATTATTGATGTGTCGGGTTATACGCCGCAGTTGGAAGATGAGCGTGATGAATGGCTAGACTTTTTCTTGGTAACTCAGATAGAGCGTCGATTAGGAAAAGACAAACTGACTTTTTTAACGCACTATCCAGCGAGTATGGCGGCGTTGTCCAAAAAAATCACAGATGAACAAGGCAATACAGTTGCCGAGCGGTTTGAATTGTATTATCAGGGTGTGGAGCTAGCCAATGGCTTTCACGAATTAACCGATGCTAAAGAGCAACAAGCTCGATTTGAACAAGATAATTTGGAGCGTCAACAACTAGAAAAGCCGCAAGTACCTATGGATAAGGATTTTTTGGCAGCCTTGGAAAAAGGTTTGCCAGAGTGTTCTGGAGTGGCTTTGGGAATTGACCGTTTGTTAATGCTAAAAATGGGTTTGAATGACATCGCCGATGTGATGGTTTGTGAGTAGCTAGTATAGGGATGTCTGCTATTTAGCGGAGAGTAAGTTATAAAGAAATCAAACCGAAGTTCTGCCAAGAAGCGTTCATTGAAGAAAGGCAAAGGTCGTAAAAGATAGTTCTGATTTAGTTGCGATGGGAATTTTGTTTAAATAGTACCGTCATTCTGTAGAGACGCATGCAATGCGTCTCTACAAAAAATGAAAATTAAACTTGTATTTCTTAATGGTATCTACGCGAGCTATCAGTTTTTGTACTTTTGGTACCGTCATTCTGTCAAAATTTCGGAGGCACATTCAATGTGCCTCCGAAATTGATTTAAGTTGTAGAAATTATTCTTGAGTGAAATAGCTGCTTTGCTTGCGACCTGCGATGCGAAGACGTAGAGCATTGAGTTTGATAAAGCCTTCTGCATCTTTGTGATCGTAAGCTTCTTCATCATCAAAGCTGGCAATCGCATCATCAAATAATGTGTCTTCAGATTCGCGACCCAAGACCATGACGTTACCTTTGTAAAGTGACAAGCGAACTGTGCCGTTAACTTGCTCTTGAGATTTGTCGATAAGTGCTTGTAGCATTTCACGCTCAGGCGACCACCAAAATCCGTTATAAATGACTTCGGCATATTTTGGCATTAGCTGATCTTTTAAGTGAGCGGCTTCTCTGTCCAAGGTGATAGATTCTATTGCACGGTGAGCTTTTAACATGATTGTACCACCTGGTGTTTCGTAACAGCCACGGCTCTTCATGCCGACGAAGCGGTTTTCAACCAAATCATCGCGACCAATACCGTTTTCTCCGCCCAATTTGTTTAAAGTTTCTACGATGGTTGCGGGTGACATTTTCTCGCCATTAATAGCAACTGGATCGCCTTTTTCATAAGTAATCGTGATAATGGTTTCTTCGTCAGGTGCATCTTTTGGTGAAACGGTGCGTTCCCACATTTCGTCTTTTGGTGCGACGGCTGGATCTTCGATTTCACAACCTTCATAAGAGATGTGCAGCAAGTTGGCATCTTTTGAATACGGTGATTTGCCTTTTTTAGTTTCAATTTGAATGTCGTGCTCTTTGGCGTAAGCCATCAATTTTTCACGTGTCATCAAATCCCATTCACGCCAAGGAGCAATAATTTCCACACCTGGCATTAATGAATAAGCACCGATTTCAAAGCGAACTTGGTCGTTACCTTTACCTGTTGCACCGTGAGAAATGGCATCAGCGCCAGTTTCTTGAGCGATTTCGACGAGACGTTTGGCGATTAGTGGTCTGGCAATTGATGTGCCGAGTAAGTATTCACCTTCGTAAATCGTGTTCGCTCTGAACATTGGGAAAATATAATCTTTTGCGAACTCTTCGCGTAAATCTTCAATGTAAATTTCTTTAATGCCCATGGCTTTGGCTTTGGCACGTGCAGGCTCGATTTCTTCGCCTTGCCCCAAATCCGCTGTGAATGTGACAACTTCACACTCGTATTTATCCTGTAACCATTTGGCAATAATTGAGGTGTCTAATCCACCAGAATAGGCGAGAACGACTTTTTTAATGGGTTTTTTATTTTTACTGCTCATATTTGCTTCTCTTGTGATTAATTTTTGGAAATTATTTGACTGATATTCAATCATCGATTCATTATCGCATAATGCTATCTATTACCCAACGAAAAGACTATAATTGTTGCGTTTTTATTAGATAATTTGATTGCAAGATGAGTACAAAAACGGCACGCTTTGTCACTGGTTCAACGTGGCGACATGTCATCGTGATGACATTAACAAACTCCATTGGCTTAATGGCTTTATTTCTTGTCGATTTGGTTGATTTATATTTCCTCAACATGTTGGGCGAGCAGGAAATGGCTGCTTCTGTGGGGTTTTCTGGGCAGTTATTGTTTTTTGTGACGGCTTTGTCGATTAGTTTGTTGGTCGCTGTCGGGGTTTTGGTTTCACAGCGAGTTGGAGCTAAAAAAATTGATGAGGCAAAACAGATTGTCGCAAGTACATTGGTGATGACCATTGCTCTGATTTTACTGATTAGTGGTGGATTGCTCTTTTATTTGACGGAAATTTTAACTTTCTTAGGGGCAAAGGGAAGAACTCTGGCATTAGCTGAAACCTATTCAATGATTTTGCTTCCCTCTAGCGTGTTGTTAGTCATTGGTATGATTTGCAGTGCGGTTTTGCGTGCCGTTGGCGATGCGAAACGCTCCATGAATGCGACTTTGATTGCGGCGTTAATTAATCTGATTTTTGACCCGATATTGATTTTTTATTTTGATATGGGCGTTGCTGGAGCGGCTTGGGCATCGGTGTTGTCACGAGTGTTTATGATGGGGTATGCCTTTTATTGTGCTTTGTCCATTCATCGCATGATGGTGCTGCCAAGCTTTTCGGGTATTGCGAAAGACTTCAAAACAATTATGAAGCTTGCTGGCCCTGTAATGTTAACAAATTTGGCAACGCCAATTGGCTCAACTTTTGTGATTTCCGCGATTGCGAAATATGGCGATGCGGCAGTTGCCGCTTATGCGACTATTGGGCGAATTATTCCAGTGGTTTTCAGCATGCTGTTTGCGTTGTCGGGTGCGATTAGCCCAATTGTCGGGCAGAACTATGGGGCTAAGGCTTATTCTCGTGTCCGAGAAGTTTATCAAAATGCGATTATTTTTGCCGTTTCTGTTGTGTGCTTTATGACGGTATTTATTTACTTTGGACAGGGTTATTTGGTTGCTGCATTTAATCTCTCAGGTGAGGCTAAACAGTTATTGGTGCTTTTTTGTTCGGGGCTGACTTTGTTCTTTGTTGCCGATGGTGTACTTTTCTCAACGAACTCCGTTTTTAATAGCTTGGGCTTTCCTTTGTATTCGACATTTTTCAACTATGCTAAATACTTTTTAGGTGTTGTACCGTTGGTTTATTTGCTGTCTCATTTTTATGGGGCAAAGGGTGTTATTCTTGGTCAAGCTGCTGGCCCTGTTTTTGTCAGTTTGGTGGCTGTTTTTGTTTGTTCGCGTTTGATTACACATGTGAGTAAAAATGGCGATGATGACCCTAAAAATCGCCGCAGATTTTTCTTAAAAATGCCATTGTGGCCAAGTTCTAGCTCAAGAACGCAATTGTAGTTTTTGTTGTGTGACTGATAATTTAAGCGTCGTAGAATGACGGTACTAAATGCTTATAGTTTATAGTGAAATAGATTGATTTTTGATACAAGGCTTGCCGTCGAAGACAGTATAAGAATACGGCGAGACGGCATAACGCCGTAGCAAAAGTTAAGCTATTTTACTATAGTGAAATAGATTACTTAACGGAGGTTATTATGAAAATATTATTGGGGTTATTATTGGGGATTGGTTTCTCTGTGTCTGCTCAAACGGGGCAGTTGAACGGTGTAAAAACGGTTGATCAGTGGGGAAAAACAGCAGAAATTAATCAGGAGACGAAAATTGTTCTGTTTTCTCATGATATGAATGGCAGTGATGTTGTTAAGGCGGTTTTTAAGTCTTTGGATGTGAAAGATTTACCCGCCAATCACTGGCTTTATATCGCCGATATTTCGGGGATGCCGTCATTAATTTCTAAGTTATTTGCCATTCCTGAAATGAAAAAATATCCCTATGCGGTAGCCTTGGATAAGACGGGCGATGTGACAAAAGATTGGCAACGTAAAGAGAATAGCGTGACTGTTTTGATGCTAAAAAATGCCGAAGTCCAGTCGATAAAATATTTCTCTGATGAGAAAGTGTTGGGTGATTTTTTAAATAAAAATAAATAATTAGAAAGATTTTTCTGGATTTTTGTTATCTGTAAATCCCCCTCAATCCCCCTCAATCCCCCTTTGCGAAAGGGGGAAGCTTTGTTGTGTACAACCTGATAACATGGTTTACAAAATAACCTAAGGACATCGTTTACACTTTTTTTAAAATACAGGCATAGCAACTCAACAGGAATCAGCCAATGC
>PDWI01002209.1_pt1 | contig 30406 bp, 25 predicted proteins | sample 1430891 | NCBI WGS metagenome assembly PDWI01 (sample SAMN01162508, study PRJNA174530) | Oral metagenome, whole genome shotgun sequencing project. | biome: Marine environment; feature: Marine mammal; material: Swab sample of the gingival sulcus; isolation source: swab sample of gingival sulcus... | reverse complement strand
CGATAATGGCAATCACTATGTCTATGTCAATCCTTATGGGAATATAGATAAAAAATGGGACAATAAAATTAAATTTGTTCTGTTTATGCGAAGTGTTGGGCGTGGAATGGTCAAAATTATCGGAAAAGCAGAAGTTGAAGAACAAATTGCGTTAAATGCGGTAAGAAAAACGGATAAAGGTATTGATCCTAGCCAAGCGAAATATATTGAAGAAAATCAGATTACTTATGGTGGTGTGAGCCTTGATAAATTAGGTTCTTGGTCGAATTATTTTGTGACTTTTAAAGCGAAGTCTGTTTATAAAGCAAAAGAAGATATTTATTTAAGCACCGATGAAAAAGAAAATGCGATTTGTTTATCAGGTATTGAAAGAATTAATAATCAATCACAAAAATTATATATCTCAAAAGATAATCCAAATTATCAAATCTTATTAGAACTTATCAATGATGATAGTAAATGGGAAAACGAGCCTGTTGGTCAAGTGGATTTATCAAAAAATGATACAAAAGAACAGACTTTTTTATCTGTAATCAGAAAAGAAAATGATGAGTTAGCGATTTCAAATTTATTAGCCCATTTTTTAGAAAATGATATGGATTTTTGGCACGATTTTACCGCAATGTTATCGGAAAAAACAGGTAAGAAAGTGGCAAATGATAAACCTAAAATTACCAGAGAATCCTACCACAATATTGATTTATTTATAGAATTGGAAAATCAGGTTATTGTTATTGAGAATAAAATTAAATCAAGAATAACCGTTAATTCAATGGGTATCTGCTTTTAAGAGCGAATTACAATAATCAAAATTATAAAGATTTTCAAAAAGGCTGTGAATATATTGAAATCAAATATGCTGATATTTATGAAATAATCAAAGATAGAGTTTCCGATGATTTCTTTTTCAATGAATTTAGAAATGTGATTAAAAAACATTCGTTAGAATATGATAATGAGTTATTTGAAACAATGGATAAGAGATTTATTCAGGAAATTAAGGATAAAAAATAGATGTAATATTAAATAATAAGCGGTGCAAATTTTTTAATAATTTACACCGCTATTTTTTATTTAACCCACTTTAAAAACTCATCGGCATTGAGAAAACCTGTGATGCGTTGGTTTTTGATTTCATTGCCATTTGGCTTGAAAAAGAGAATACTTGGCATTCCAAAAACTTGATATTTTTCTAAAATAGCCGTTTTTTGTGCTGAATTTTCTGTCATATCAACTTGAATTAATTGATAATTTTGTAATTTTTCTTGCATTTTGAGATCGCTGAAAGTGTATTTTTCAAATTCTTTGCAAGCGACACACCAGTCGGCATAAAAATCAAGCATAGCTTTTTTGCCATTGCTGTTTTTGAGCAAATTTTCTAGTTCATCAAGGCTTGTGATCTTTGTAAATTTAAGATGATTTTCAACCGCTTGCGATGGTTCATTAAACACTATTTTAGCGATAGGGTATGCTGTAAAAGCGATTAACGACATTAAAATTATTTGCAAAATTTTGTGCCACAATGCTGTTTTTGGCAACATTAAAACGATCCATATTAAAAAAGCCGTGCCTAGTAACGCAAAAAGCGGTGTTTCAAGTTGTGGATAAATGCGACCTAACAAAAATGCAGGTAACGAAAGCATTACAAAGCCAAATGTTTTTTTCACAACAAATAACCAGTTTCCTGATTTTGGAATGATTTTGTTGCCAAAAATGGTTACGAGCATAAGTGGAATGCCCATTCCGATTCCGAGTAAATAAAGCGATAGTCCGCCGATAACATAATCGCCCGTTTGAGCCACATAAAGCAAAGCCCCTGAAAGCGGTGCTGAAGTGCAAGGTGATGCAACTAATCCTGCAACCATTCCCATTACAAAAGCATTTTTTACTGATCCTCCTTGTTGTTTTTGGTTAAGATTATTGATTTTTTGATCTAAAAAACGAGGCAAGCGAATGTCAAAAAGTCCAAACATTGATAATGCCAAAGCGGTAAAAATTATGGCTAATATTGCAAGTACGACAGGCGATTGCAATGCGATTTGAAATTGAGCCCCTAGCGAAACAACAATTAGTCCTAATAGTGTGTAGGTTAAAGCCATTCCTTGCACATAAGAGAGCGTTAAGAAAAAGGCTTTTTTACCTGTTGGACGGTTGTTTTGTCCGATAACGATCGCACTTAATAATGGTAACATCGGTAAAATGCAAGGGGTGAATGCAAGCCCTATTCCTAATATAAGAAACCAAAAAATAGAAAAACTATTGTTGTTTAACTGTTCAGCAAGGTTGTTTTGTTCTGATGAAGCGACTATTTTTTTTTCGCTTTTTGCAAAAATTTGCGAATTTTTTACCGTTTGGTGTTTACTGTTTTTTGCTGAATTTTCAAAAGCAGGGACTAAAAATGTTTTTGTTTCTACAGGGTAACACAAGCCTTCGGTACAGCCTTGATATTGCACGGTGATCTTTTGATCTTGTTTGCCTGGTTTAAGATCTATTATTACTTCATTTTCATAAACTTCAACATCACCAAAAAGTGGATCGCTATGTTTTTTTGCCACAGGAAAGGATTTTTTATCAACCATTTCTTCGGGGGTGATAATGATTTTATCTTTATAAAGATAATATTTTGGTGCAATTGAGATGTATAAATGAGGATTTTCATTTAGTAAATTTATAACAGAAGGATTAAAGGCTTCATCAGAGGTTAAAAATCGATCATTACCAAAACCATAACTAAATGAACAAAATACAAAAAAAGAGAGTAAAGTAATAATAAATTTACGCATAGAATCCTATATAAAAATAGTTTTAAATTATAACTAAATATTTTTAAAATATGTTAAAATATTCAGGTTTTATTAAATAGTGTTTATAATGCAAAAATTATCATCGTTATCACCGCTTGAAAAAAATATTAAAAAGGTAGATTTCCTTAATAATATAAGAATCGAACGTGCATTAAGCGTGGGCGATGATGATTTTCGCACTTTTTTTAAGCTTATTCCTTTGCTTTTTCATATCAATCACCCCAATTTACCAACTTATGTTAAAGATTGTCCTTTTGGGGTGTTTGATTTTAGTCTTAATGAAGATAATAGCAAATTTTTACAAGAATATGCTATTAGAGATGAAGAAATAGTAAAAAGTTCATTTATTTTTGATGCTATTTATGCGATGGGTAGTACAGGTTCGATTTCGCAAACATCAAAAAGTGATCTTGATATTTGGTTATGCCATCATCAACATTTTACGTTAAAGCAAGAGCATCTATTGATTCAAAAGTTTGAAAAAATTAAACTGTTCGCAAAACAATTTAACGTAGAAATTCATTTTTATTTAATGAATCCATCTTCTTTTAGAGCAGGGTTTTATCGTCCTAAATGTTCAAAAGAAAATAGTGCAAGCAGTCAGCATTTCTTTTTACTTGAAGAGTTTTATCGTAGTGCTATTTTATTATGTGGTAAGAAATTGTTATGGAATCATATTACGAGAAAAGAAGGTCAAAGTTATGCACAAGCTATTGTAGAACACATTAAAACGCCCCAGCAGTTAGAGCAGTTTATTGATTTTGGTGATTTTACGCATCTTTCTCACGGTGAATTATTAGGTGCTAGTTTGTGGCAATTTTATAAAGGTCTTTATTCCCCTTATAAATCTGCATTAAAAATTTTAACGCTTGAAAGTTATGCAGATTGTTTTCCAAAAGTTCCTTTAATTTCAAAATTATTTAAGGAAAAACTGCTAGTTGAAGGTGATTTGAACTATCATTATGATCCTTATATTGCAATGCTTGATCAGGTTGAAGAATTTTTGCAAAAACAAGGAAGATTTTCATCGCTTGAACAAATTCATAAATATTTTTATATTAAAATCACCGCTGATTCAAAAGATTTAACCAAAAAATCGCCCTATCAACAAAAAATGTTATCGGCTCTTTTTGAAAAATGGCAGTTTAAAGAAGATGATTTTGAGTATTTGAATAGCATTGATGATTGGAAAGTAAAACAAGTGGTAACACATCAGCAAAGGCTTAATCAAACATTTACTGAAAGTTATGAAAATTTGATTGATTTCAGTAAGCGTGCAAAGGCACTGCCGCAAGTATTATGTCAAGATAGTGATTTACTAATGCGTCAGCTTTATTCAACTTTTCACCCTTTGGATAATAAAGTACCTCTTTTTAACCATAAGATAAAATGGCAATTAGCAGAGCCTTATATTCTTTTCATAGAAACGAAAAAGGGTTGGCATTTGCTAAATACGAAATTAGATGATGCTTTTTCACTGCCTACTCGTTTTGTGCAATCTCATAAAAACGTAGTATTTTTAATTGCGTGGGCTTATTTTAATGGACTTATTGATGCACAAACACAGATTGAGGTGATATCACAATCGGTATCACTTGAAAAAATATTAAAAATTATTACTGCTTTGCAACAAAAATGTTCTGCAAAAGGTCCATTTGTTTCGCGTGATGCGTGGTTTTATCCACAAGATATTCGCTCAATGATGATTGTGGTCAATTTAAAAGAAAATCATAATGCTTTAAAAAAGATTAAGAAAGTTAAGAAAAAAATTTTTATTTATGATTTATTAGGTTTAAGCCGAACTTTCCCTAAAATTATAAATCAGATTGATGTGGTATATCGTAATCGTTGGAATGAAATAAAAGTAGAGAGCTTTAATGGAAGTCTAGCACTACTTTCAATGATTAAAATGGTTGCTAATCATTTGTATCAATCAAAAAGAACGCCTGATAGTGTGCAAATCCTAAATTTAGGGTTTGAGAAAGATGGACAAATTGAAGAGCTGATAAGACGTTTAGTAAATCAATCTATTCGTATTCAAACAGGAAAAAGTTATCAAAAACAACTTGCATTAAGAAAAGATGTTGTCAATAAAAGATGGGAAAAAGTTTTTCAAGAGGACAATGGGATTTTTCAAGAACAGCATATTAGTTTTGATGAGCGAGCTTTAAATTTACCTAAAAATTTTGGTGAATTTGCTATGCTTGGAGCGGTGCAATTTTTCTTTGAAAATATTAAAGATGGCATTTACAATGTGTATGTACTTGATGAACAAAATAAACTTGATCTCTATCTTGCTTGTAAAGGATCTAAAGATCAGAAGGTTCGTTTTATTGAGCAAATAATAAGAGAAGAAAAACCAAAATCGGTGCTTTTTAGCTTGGTACAGTTCTACCATATTATTGAAAATACTAATGAAAGCGGTGAAAAAAACAAAGAAATTATCTTGTTTGAATCATTGGCTTGATGGTTTGAAAAACAGTATTGCAAGGAAATTTAAGTAATTTTCACCTAGAAATATTTTATAACAGTGTCAAAATATAAACTTACAGTATGATAATATGTAAAGTTATAATAAAGAAAATTTTGGTAAAGGATAGCACAATATGGACAAAGCTGTTGCGAATAAAGCCTATGATAAATTAGCAAAACTGTATAATGAAAAAATAGATACAAAACCACATAACGCCTATTATGATAGACCAGCTGTTCAATCTTTAGTTCCAAATATAAAAGACAAAACTATACTTGATGCAGGTTGTGGTACAGGTGTTTATTTAGAGTGGTTAATCCAGCAAGAAGCAAATGCCTTTGGTTTTGATGCTAGTGAAAAGATGTTGGAATGTGCAAAAGAACGTGTTGGAAATAAAGCAAAGTTATTTAAAGGAGCTTTTGAAGATGATTTTTCATTTTTAGAAGATAATTTTTTTGATGGAATTATAAGTGCTTTAGCTATTCATTATGTAGAAAATCTTGAAGATTTGTTTGTGAAATTTAATAAAACTTTGAAAAAAGATGGTTGGCTTATTTTTTCAACAGAACATCCATTTTTTAAATATGATTATTATGGAATTAAAAATTATTTTCAAAGCAGGAAAGTTGAGAGTGATTGGAAAGATTTTGGAGAAATTATTACGATAACCAGTTATTATCATTCTTTAAGTAAAATTACTGAAGCATTGTATAATAGTGGATTTATCATTGAAAGAATAGTAGAGCCAAAACCAACAAAAGAGTTTGAAAAAGTAAATAAGAAACAATTTGATAGTTTAATGGAGTTTCCATTATTTATTTGCTTTAAAGCTGTAAAGATAAATGAGTGTTAGAAAGCATAGTGTCTAAAACTATATAAAAATAATACTTGCCAATTTGCTCTATCTAATAGATAAATTGGCATTTTTATTTATAGCAAATCATCAAGATCAAAGCACAAAAATAATTTGCATTTTACTATGTCTAGTTTTACAATGTATAAATATTTTATATATAATTGATAATTTAGGAAATAATATGAAAAAAATATGGCAATGGATCAAAAATCATAAAAAATTGATCTTGATTATTCTGCTTGGATGTGGGGCTTTATATTGGTTTACCAAAGATGATGGTAATGTGCAAAAAGATTATATCAAAGGGCAAGCCTTTATTGGCGATATTAGTAAAACTATTTCAGTAACAGGTGAAGTATTACCAAAATCTTTATTGTCGGTAAATCCTGAAACCGAAGGGAAAATCAAAAAACTTTATGTACAAATGGGTGATTTTGTTGAAAAGGATCAGCTGATTTTAGAACTTGACTCCAAAACGCAACAAAATGAGTTTAATAATGTACAATCGCAATTTAATTTGTTGAAAAAACAAAAGAAAGTTAGAGAATTACATTTTAATTTGGCTAGTAAAAAACTGCGTCAAACTAAAGAGCTTTTTAAAAGAAAAGGTGTTTCAAAACAAGTGTTAGAGCAGGCAGAGGAAAATTTTGCTAATGCAAAACTTGCTCTTGAAGAAACACAGGCTTCAATTTTGCAAAATGCAAATAAACTAGACACGGCTAAAAAACATCTTGATAATACTTTTGTGAAAGCACCACAAGCAGGCTATGTGGTTTCTTTGCCAGTTAATATTGGGCAATTTGTGAGATCTAGCACTTTATTGGCACAAATTACTAATCTTGATGAAATGCAAATTCGTATGAAAATTTCTGAAAATGATATTGCTCAAATTAAAGTTGGAATGCCGTTGCAATATCATTTATTCCATAATAATCAAAAGCAATATAAAGCAGTGATTGATGAGATTGATCCTGCTCATACCTTATTATCACAAGGTAATTACGAGCAAGGAATGGATATGGGATCACGAGCGATTTATTTTTATGCTAAAACTTTTGTTGATAACAAAGATCGCCATTTAAGATTGGGAATGACCACGCAAACAACCTTGTTTTTAGAAGAAAAGAAAGATTTGTTACTTGTTCCATTGATTGCAGTGCATATGGAAGATAAGCCTTATGTTGAAGTGTTAGATGAGCAAAATAATATTAAACGAGTGTTTGTAACCCTTGGTAGCTCGGATCATAAAAATATTGAAGTGCTAAAAGGATTAAGCAAAGGGCAAGAGGTAGTAATTTCATTGGCTGAAAAAGGTGCTTATGAGCATTTAAACAGAAAAAGAGGTTTTAAAGATGAGTAGCATTATCGCTTTGGAGAAAATTTGTCGTAATTTTCAACAGGGAGAGCAGAGCATTCAAATATTAAAATCTATCGATCTTAACATCAAGAAAGGTGAGTTTGTTGCTATTATTGGGCAGTCAGGGTCGGGAAAATCAACATTGATGAATATTATTGGTTGTTTAGATACGCCAAGTTCAGGTTGCTGTAAAATTAATGGTGTTGATACGGCAAAAATGAATAGCGATGAGCTTTCTACCTTACGCCGAGAGCAATTTGGTTTTATTTTTCAGCGTTATAATTTGTTGGCAAGTCTTACGGCTCTTGAAAATGTAATGCTCCCTGCGATTTATGCTGGTGTTGGTGAAAAAGAGCGAAAAGAGCGTGCAACAAGGCTTTTAACTGAGTTAGGTTTGGAAAGCAAAATTCACAATAAACCAAATGAATTATCAGGAGGTCAGCAACAGCGAGTGAGTATTGCAAGAGCCTTGATGAATGGCGGTGAAATTATTTTAGCCGATGAGCCAACAGGAGCGTTAGATTCAAAAAGTGGCGAGCAAGTAATGGCGATTTTAACAGATCTTAATAAAAAAGGTCATACTATTATTTTAGTAACGCACGATGCAAAAGTAGCAAGTTTTGCCGATCGCTTGATTGAAATCAAAGACGGTGAAATTATCAAAGATGAAACAAAGCCAAGCAAACAAGAGCAGGTGTTACATCATCAAAAAGTGAAGATGAAAAAAAATTATTTTTCAAAATGGAAAAGTCAATTTGTTGAGTCTTTTAAAATGTCTTTGCAGGCTATTGTTTCACATAGAATGAGGTCGTTTTTAACTATGCTTGGGATCGTGATTGGCATTACTTCGGTAGTTTCAATTTCAGGTATTGGCGAGGGAACAAAAGAGCAAATTTTAAGTGTTTTCAACAGCTTAGGAAGTAATTATATAGCGGTTACTAATAAATCTTATATTTCATCATCAGGTCTTAGTTTTGAAGATGCAGAGGTTATTGAAGATCTTGATTTTGTAAAAGCAGTAACCCCTGGTATTTCTAAAAGTGGTTTGCTTAAATATCAAAATGAGAAATTTAGCGTTACTTTTACAGGCGTTGAAGATAATAAAACACCACGACTACTCGCAGAAGAATTAGATAAAGGGCGATTTTTCACTCCTGATGAATTGCAAGGTGCAGAGCAAGTGGTAATTATCAATAAATATTTGAAAGAAAAAATATTTAAAGATGGACAAGCGGTTGGAAAAACGATCTATTTTGCACAATTACCATTTAAAGTGGTTGGCGTTACCAAGCCTATGGAAAATTCGCAGAAAAATCCACAAGATCTTGCGTGGACACCAAATACCACTATTTTGCAAAAGATTATCGGCAATCAACATCGTGGGCTTTTTAGTATTATAATTTATACTAAATCAGGCGTGAATATGTATCTTGCAGAGCAGGCGATTAAGCGTTATTTACTCACAAGGCACGGCGTGAATGATTTTAATATTATTTCATCGGATTCAATTTTAAAAACGGTTGAATCGACAATGGGGATTTTAACCTTGATGATTTCATCAGTTGCTTTTATTTCACTTTTGGTAGGGGGAATTGGCGTGATGAACATTATGCTCGTTTCAGTTTCAGAGCGAACACGAGAAATAGGCGTGCGAATGGCGATAGGGGCGAAACAGTCAAACATTAAACAACAGTTTATTATTGAGGCAATTTTGCTCTGTTTTATCGGAGGGCTGATTGCTTTGGGGCTATCGTATCTTATCAATCTGATTTTTAATCACTATGTAACTATGTTTAAAATGATTATCAGTAGCTCAACAATGATGATCGCAATGATTGTTTCTAGCATTATTGGATTGGTTTTTGGTTATATTCCTGCGAAAAATGCAGCAAAATTAAATCCTATTGAGGCACTTTCAAATGAATAATGGAATTTTTATGAAAAATATGAAAAAAGTAAGCGTGGTATTTTTGCTCTTAATTATGACCGCTTGTACCAACACGCAAATAACGGAGCAAGAAAAAAATCTACGAAGTGTTTTGATGAGTAAAGAAGAGTTTAACAAAAGTTATAAAGTTGATGAAACTTGGTGGAAGCAGCTTAATAGCAGTGAATTAAATAACCTTATGGAGTTGGTGCTAACTCGCAATGTAGCACTAAAAAAAGCCTATGTTGGAATGGATTTAGCACAATTGCAATCGCATTATCAATGGATCGATCTTATTATTCCAAACTTTGGTGGAGGCGTTGATTATGGCAATAGCTCTCTTATTACCGAAAATGGTTTAGAAGGAAATAAATCAAGTTTTTCACAATCGCTTGGTGGTAGTTATGATGCTAATATTTATGGCAAATCAGTGCAAATAGTGCAGGCAAATAAAAATGTGCAAGCAAGTGAGCAAGATATTCGTGCATTGAAAATGAACATTGAAATTGAAACCGTGAAATTGTATTTACAATGGATCGCAAATCAGCAATCGTTAGCTTTGATTGACGAGCAATTTACTCTTTATGATGAAGTGTTAGAACAATTAAAACTCAAACTTTCTTACGGTTTTATTTCTGAAATTGATTATGAAACGGCTCGTTTGCAAGTTATGGATTTAAAAGTGATAAAAAATAATTTTAATAATCAGCAAGATAGTATTGAACAAGCATTGCGTGATTTGATGAGTTATCAACCGCATCAACCTTTGCCATTGACTAAAAAAGATCAGGCAATTTTGCCAAAATTTTCACAAATGGATTTAACTTTACCGATGACGGTGCTAATCAATCGCCCTGATGTGCATAGTAGTATTTTGCGATTAGATCAAGCGTGGTTTAATGTGCATAAGCAATATTATGCGTGGCTACCGAAAATTAGTATTCAATCGGGCATATCATCATCGGCTCAATCTTTGGGCGAAGTTTTTTCTTTTCCACTTGGTTTTTCAAGCAAAATTAGCCTTAATTTACCATTTTTAAATTTTCCAAAATTATTAGTTAAAAATAAAGAAACAAATTTAAAACTAAAAGAGAGAGTTCTTAATTTTGAGCAAACCTTGGTGAGTGCTTTAAATGAAGTTGATAGTACTTTTAAACACTATCAAAGAATGCAAAAACAATTAACTTTGCTTGATAATAAATATCAACAAGCAAAAAAAGTGAAAAATCTCACCGCTTGGCAATATCAAAAAGGAATGCTTAACACCGAAGATTATCTAAACATGTTACAGAAATTTAGCCAAGAAGAGCAAAGTTTTATGCAAGGGCAAATTGATTATATCAAAATGCAAATGAAACTCTTTAAAGTGCTAGGTGGTGTTGTGAGTAAAAAGCAGTAAAGTTTATTTTATAAAATGTGAATTTGTTCGCAAAAATTAAAATTGCTTTATTTAAACGCTTGCGAAATGATTAAATTATACTTAATATAAAGCGGTTTTATTTTTAATGATATCGGTAAACTTTATGGAAACTCTTAACAGTCTTTTTGGAATTTTTATTTTATTAGTATTAGCTTTCTTATTATCTAATAACAAAAAAGCGATTAGTTTTAGAACAGTATTTGGAGCATTATCTTTGCAAGTTGGTATAGGAGCATTAGTGCTTTATGTGCCAGCGGGAAGAGATTCTTTACAAGCAGTTGCATCAGGTGTTCAACACGTCATCAATTATGGTAATGAAGGTGTTGGTTTCGTATTTGGTAAACTAGCTACTTCTTTTGATTTAGGATTTATTTTTGCATTTAGAGTATTACCTACTATTATTTTTATTTCTGCCTTGATTTCAGTATTGTACTATCTAGGTATTATGCAACTTGTTATTAAAGCAATTGGTGGTATTTTGCAAAAAGTATTAGGCACATCAAAAGCAGAATCGATTTCAGCAGCTGCAAATATTTTTGTTGCTCAAACAGATGCTCCACTTTTGATTAAACCATACTTAAACAAAATGACAGAATCGGAGCTATTTGCCGTAATGTGTGGTGGACTTGCATCTATTGCAGGTGCAGTTATGATAGCCTTTGCAGGTATTGGTATTCCACTAACTTACTTAATAGCAGCGTCATTTATGGCGGCTCCTGGTGGCTTGTTATTTGCTAAAATTATTATTCCACAAACTGAACAGTTCAAAGATGAATTAGAAGCAGTTGATTTAGAAAAACCTGCAAATGTATTAGAAGCAGCTGCATCTGGTGCATCTATTGGTTTAGAAGTAGCCGCAAGTGTTGGTGCTATGCTTATCGCATTTGTGGCATTGATAGCTTTAATTAACGGTGTGTTAGGCGGTGTTGGAAGTTGGTTTGGTTATGATAACTTATCATTGAACTTGATTTTCGGCGTTATTTTTAGACCTTTGGCTTGGGCAATTGGTGTTCCTTGGAGCGAGGCAGGTGTTGCAGGTGAGCTTTTCGGTATTAAATTGGTTATCAATGAATTTGTTGGTTATTTAGAATTTATCAAATATTTAGCTCCTGATGCACCAATGCACTTATCTGATAAAACACAAGCTATTATTGTTTTTGCACTGTGTGGTTTTGCAAATTTTAGTTCAGTTGCTATTTTAATTGGAGGAATGGGAACTATGGCACCAAAACGCCGAGGTGATGTTGTTCGTTTGGGTATGAAATCAATTATTGCTGCATCATTATCAAATTTAATGAGTGCTGCTATTGCAGGCTTATTTATAGGATTAGGCGGAGCCATTATAGTTTAGTAAATAATTTATTAAGCGGTATTTTTATACCGCTTTTTTACATATGTTAAATATGTTTTTATGTAAAAACGTTTACTATTTTGAATGAGATTTTAAATTTTGAGTTATTATTATCCAATGTGTGATTTTCTTCACAAAAATAGATGGTATTTTTCATAATCTCTTGCACATAGGGTAGTAAAAATATTATTATATCCAAGAAAGTTTACATTAGTAAATTTTGGAAATAATATATTATATTCAAATAATTCAAAAGGTGATTTTTATGAATGGTACTTTAAACAGTATTTTAGGTATTATTGTTCTAATGGCGATTGCGTTTATTTTCTCAAATAACAAATCAAAAATTAGCTTAAGAACAGTATTAGGTGCATTAGCACTGCAAATTGGTATGGGAGCATTAGTTCTTTATGTACCAGCAGGTCGTGAAGCATTAGCAGCGGCTGCAAGTGGAGTACAACACGTTATCGATTATGGTAACGAAGGTATTGCATTTGTGTTTGGTGAATTATCAACTACATTCAAAGTTGGTTTCGTATTCGCATTCCGTGTTCTTCCAACCATTATCTTCTTCTCAGCATTAATCTCTGTGCTTTACTATATTGGTGTAATGCAATTAGTTGTTAATGTTTTAGGTGGATTACTACAAAAAGTATTAGGTACTTCAAAAGCAGAATCTATGTCAGCTGCGGCGAACATTTTCGTTGGTCAAACAGAAGCACCATTAGTAGTTAAACCATTCGTAAATAAAATGACTGAGTCAGAATTATTTGCGGTAATGAGTGGTGGTACAGCATCAATCGCAGGTGCGGTAATGGCAGCTTATGCTGGAATGGGTGTTCCACTAACTTACTTAATTGCTGCATCATTTATGGCAGCACCAGGTGGTTTATTATTCGCTAAAATTATTCTTCCACAAACTGAAACATTCCACGATGAATTAGAATCAGTAGATTTAGAAAAACCTGCAAATGTGTTAGAAGCTGCGGCAACTGGTGCAAGCACAGGTCTTGGTCTTGCTGCTAACGTTGGTGCAATGTTAATCGCATTCGTTGCGTTAATCGCTTTAATCAACGGGTTGTTAGGTGGAATTGGTAGCTGGGTTGGTATTGATAATCTATCACTTAACTTAATCTTCGCTTACATCTTTAAACCATTAGCATTTATTATCGGTGTTCCTTGGTCTGAAGCAGGTGTTGCTGGTGAAATGATTGGTATTAAACTTGTGGTAAATGAGTTTGTTGGATACCTAGAGTTCATTAAATACTTAGGCCCAGATGCGCCTATGGCTCTATCTGACAAAACACAAGCTATCATTACCTTCGCTCTATGTGGATTTGCAAACTTCTCTTCAATTGCAATCTTAATCGGTGGTATCGGTACAATGGCACCAAAACGTCGTACAGACATCGCTCGTTTAGGTATGAGAGCAGTATTAGCAGGATCTCTATCTAACTTAATGAGTGCAACCATTGCTGGTTTATTCATTGGAATTGGCGGAGCTGTTATAATGTAACGCAAAAAACACCACTGGAAACAGTGGTGTTTTCATATTAAGAAAAAGTAAGCGATTGCTTTTTCTTATGTTTTCTTAATATGAAGTAAATTTAATTCAAATTAAATAAGGAATGAAAATGTCTGAACTTAAAAGTTATGCTCAAAAAGCATTATCCTTGATGGATTTAACATCATTAAATGAAAATGATACTAAAGAGGTTATTGAAGCTCTTGCTCAAAAAGCAAAAACAGATTTTGGAACACCAGCGGCACTTTGTGTATATCCTGCTTGGATTGAAACCGCTAAAAACAAATTAAAAGAGTTAGATCTTGAGAATGTAAAAGTTGCAACAGTAACAAACTTCCCAAGCGGTGCAAAAGGATCAGAAGTTGCTCTTGCTGAAACGTTAGATGCTTGTCAAAAAGGTGCTGATGAGGTTGATATTGTATTCCCTTATCGTGCTTTAATTGAAGGTGATGAAATACAAGGTTTTGAGCTTGTTCAAAAAGCAAAAGAAATTTGTGTAGAGCATAAAGCATTATTAAAAGTAATCATTGAAACAGGTGAGCTAAAAACAGAAAGTTTAATTCGTAAAGCAAGTGAAATCTCAATTAAAGCGGGTGCAGATTTCATTAAAACATCAACAGGAAAAGTGCCTGTTAATGCAACGCTTGAATCAGCTCGTATTATGCTTGAAACCATTCGTGATTTAGGTGTATCTGATAGTGTTGGTTTTAAAGCAGCAGGTGGCGTACAAACGGCTGCACAAGCGAAAGAATATTTAGATCAAGCAGCAACTATTTTAGGTGATAATTTTGTTTGTATTGAAAAATTCCGTTTTGGTGCTTCATCATTATTAGCAAATTTACTTGCGACTTTAACTGATACTCAAGAACAAAAAGTAACGGGTTATTAATTTTAGTGTAGAGGCGTATTGCATACGCCTAAAATGAAAAATTTCAAGGGATAAAGGGCGTATGTAATACGCCCCTACAGATTTTCTTATAATTAACTTAAAGAGGTAAATAAAATGGCAACTCCACACATTAATGCACCAGAAGGTGCTTTCGCTGACGTAGTATTGATGCCTGGTGATCCACTTCGTGCAAAATACATTGCTGAAACATTTTTGCAAGATGTTGTTCAAGTAACTGATGTTCGTAATATGTTAGGTTTTACTGGTACTTACAAAGGTCGTAAAATTTCTGTTATGGGACACGGTATGGGGATCCCATCTTGCTCAATTTATGCAAAAGAATTGATTACTGAATATGGTGTTCAAAAAATTATTCGTGTAGGTTCTTGTGGTGCGGTACGTGAAGATGTGAAATTACGTGATGTTGTTATCGGTATGGGTGCTTGTACAGATTCAAAAGTAAACCGTATGCGTTTTAAAGATCACGATTTCGCAGCTATTGCTGACTTTGGTATGACAATGGCAGCAGTAGAAGCAGCGAAACAAAAAGGTGTGAATGTTCAAGTAGGTAATTTATTCTCTGCAGATCTTTTCTATACACCTGATTTTGATATGTTTGCAGTAATGGAAAAATACGGTATTTTAGGTGTTGAAATGGAAGCTGCAGGTATCTATGGTGTTGCAGCAGAGTTTGGTGCAAAAGCACTTTCAATCTGTACTGTTTCAGACCATATTCGTACAGGTGAGCAAACAACTTCAGAAGAGCGTCAATTAACCTTCAATGATATGATTGAAATTGCGTTAGAATCAGTATTATTAGGTGATAAATAATAATTATTGACTTTACTAGGAAAAAGCAACCTTAAAGGTTGCTTTTTTTGTATTTGCGATAAACTATCTTAATTGTTTTAAACTAATAAGATCAAAAATTTGTGAAGGATTTTCAACTCCATTTGTTTCTTCCTTGATAACAGGAAAATTTTCACCAAATTGATCTATTACTTCATTGTAATTTTTGCAAGGATTTTGACCGCTTAAATTGGCACTTGTTGAAACCAATGCACTTTGTAATTCTTTACACAATATTTTAACAGTATTATTTTGAGAAATTCTTACCGCTATACTTTTAAATGCCCCTGTTAATAGTGGTTGAACATCACTTTTTACAGGAACAATCCATGTTCTAGGTTTATCAAATGTTTGATTAACCAAAGATTTTTGCTCTTTAGTCAGTAAGCTCATATCAAGATAATCATCAAGATATTTAATATCACTAGCAATGAGAATAAACCCTTTTTCATTACTTCGTTGTTTAAGTTGAATTAATGATGTTAGAGCTGTTTCGCTTTTAGGATCACAACCAAGACCAAAAACAGATTCTGTTGGGTATGCAAAAACTTCTTCATTATGAAAAGCATCATATACTTTTTTATAATCATAGCTTAATTTATAAATATGCTGACAGTTTTGATTTAAACATTTGAACCCATTGCGATATTGGATTGAGTATGCAAATAAGCATTGTGGGCATTGTTTTTCAAGTGGTTTAGTTGGTGAGCTAAATTTGCATTTTGGATAATTTTGACAGCCGTAAAAATTGCTTCCTTTCATACCGCTTCTTTTTAGTAATTTTCCATCACATAACGGGCAATTTAATGAACTTTCATTATTTGTTTGTTTAGATACTGTAAAGTGGCAGTTAGGATAGTTACTACAACCAATAAAAATGCCAAAACTTCCTTGATTTAAAACTAAAGAGTGAGAGCATTCAGGGCAGATTTCATCAAGGGTTTTAAGAATTTTAAAACTAGGGGTAAGATTGACAATAAAGTCACAATCAGGATACTTATTACAACCTAAAAATTTTGATTTTTTAGATGATTTTATTTGTAATACTCCATTAGTGCATTGTGGACATTTTTCATCTTCTTGATGAGCTTTAAATAATGACATCTTAAATAAAGTTAATATGTTCAGTTGCTGTTATTGTAAACTAAAAAATACTAAAAATATAAGAAAATTTTAAAATAATTGCAGTATTTTATACAAAAAATATGAAAAGAATTAAATTTGTAGTATTATATAAGATATGGATACTATGCAATTATCACTACCTTTTGAACAAGTAGAGCAAGCGAATTTTTCTAATTTTTATGATGAAAATATTCCGTGGCTAAAAGCTTTTTTAGATGAACTAAAAGAGCCGAGTTTGCCTTTCTTCTTTATTTGTGGAGCGAAGCATTCAGGAAAAACTCATTTATTAAAAGCACTTTGTTCTTATTTTAATGAGCAAGGTAAACGTACTAACTATGTTGCTTTGAAAAAAATGAATTATTTATCACCGCTTGTTTTTGAAAATTCATCATTTTTTAATCTTATTTGTATTGATGATCTTGAAGAAATTATTGGTGATGATGAGTGGGAACTTGCTCTTTTTAGTTTGATGAAAGAGATCTTGCATAAACAAAACAATACCATTTTGGTATTTTCAGCATCGGTTAAAATGTCGAGCATTAAATTTAATATGCCTGATTTACAATCACGTTTTCATCTTTGTACTATGTATCGCCTTCCGCAGATGACGGAGAAACAAAAAATACAGGTGTTAATTGATTTTGCAAAAGTAAGAGGTGCAGTATTGCCAAATGATGCGGCAACCTTTTTACTTAATCGTTTTCAATACGATTTTTCTGAAATTTTTAAAATATTATTATCATTAATAGCAGCTTCGAAACATCAAAATAGAAAATTGAGCAAAAATTTTATTGTTGAAAAAATGACTACTTCTTAAAGTTAGGATCAATAATAAATTCAACCATATTCAAGTTATTATCAAAAGATTTTAATACATTTATAAAGGTTTGCTTATGATCCGTAAAGCCTTTTTGATAGGTTGCAGATGGGACACTAATGATAACTTTATTATCTCTAATATTGATAATCTTAAAATAGTCACCATATTTGGTGGGTAGGTGTGTTTTTAGATACTCATTAAGGTTATTAACAAGTTGAGTGCGAACCATTATTTTGGCAAGAGATGAATTATTAATAATGTTTTGAATATTTTGTAAATTTGAGTATTTCATTACTAAATCTATTAATTTTTCCCCTATTGTAGCAAACTTTATGATAAAATCTAAAGATATTTATTTTTAAAAAAAACTCATATTTAATTATAGGAATAACTATGTTAAGCAAAATAATCACTACCATTTTTGGTTCAAGTAACGATCGTGCATTAAAGGCTCTTAATAAAAGAGTTGAGAAAATTAACCAATTAGAAGCAGATTTTGAAAAATTAAGCGATCAAGAATTACGAGAAAAAACCAAAGAATTTAAAGAGCGATTAGCAAACGGTGAAAAAGTTAATGATATTTTACACGAAGCTTTTGCAACAGTAAGAGAGGCTTCAAAGCGTGTTAATGGTATGCGTCATTTTGACGTTCAGCTTGTTGGTGGTATGGTATTAGTTGATCGCAATATTTCAGAGATGAGAACAGGTGAAGGTAAAACTTTAACAGCAACTTTACCAAGCTATTTACATAGTCTTTCAGGCAAAGGTGTGCATATTGTTACTGTGAATGATTATCTTGCAAGCCGTGATGCAAATACCAACCGTAAATTATTTGAGTTTTTAGGATTAACTGTTGGTGTTAATATTCCAGGTTTAACAAGTGAACAAAAACGAGAAGCTTATCAATGTGATATTTTATATTCAACTAACAGTGAACTTGGTTTTGACTATTTACGTGATAATCTTGCTCATCGTCTTGAGGATAAAGTTCAACGTGATCTTCATTATGCTCTTGTCGATGAAGTCGATTCAATTTTAATTGATGAGGCAAGAACACCGCTTATTATTTCAGGTCCTGCAGAACATAGTGAAGAGCTTTACAAAGCCGTTGATAAGATTATTCCTGCTTTGATATATCAAGAAAAAGAAGATACCGAAGAAGAAATTGGCGATGGAGATTTTACTTTAGATCTTAAAAACAAACAAGCTCATTTAACCGATCGAGGTCAAGAAAAAGCTGAAAAAATGCTTTGTGAACTAGGTTTGATTCCAGAAGGAGAAAGTATTTATAGTCCTGAATATAGCATATTATTACATCATACCTATGCAGCATTAAGAGCTCATAAGTTATTCCATAGAAATGTTGATTATATGGTGAAAAATGGAGAGGTGTTGATTATTGATGAGCATACGGGACGTACTATGGAAGGGCGTCGTTGGTCAGAAGGTCTGCACCAAGCAATTGAAGCAAAAGAAGGCGTACATATTCAAGGTGAAAACCAAACTGTTGCATCAATTACCTACCAAAATTATTTTAGATTATATGATACTCTTGCAGGTATGACAGGTACAGCTGATACCGAAGCATTTGAGTTTCAACAAATTTATGGATTAAATACGGTTGTTATTCCAACGAATAAGCCAATGATCCGTGATGATAAAACTGATTTAATGTATAAATGTGAAGAAGATAAATTCAAAGCGGTAATTGAAGATATTAAAGATTGTCAAGAACGTGGGCAACCTGTTCTTGTTGGTACTATTTCAGTTGAAAAATCAGAACTATTATCAAGAGAGTTAGATAAAGCAAAAATTGAGCATAAAGTATTAAATGCAAAATTCCATCAACAAGAATCTGAAATTATTGCTAATGCTGGTGATATTGGTGCTGTTACTATTGCAACAAATATGGCTGGTCGTGGTACTGATATTGTACTAGGTGGTAATTACAAAACAGAAATTAATGCTCTTGAAAATCCAACTGATGAGCAAATAAAAGCTATTGAAGATGCTTGGATTGAGCGTCATAATAGAGTAAAAGAAGCTGGTGGATTACATATTATTGGTACAGAAAGACACGAATCTCGCCGTATTGACAATCAGTTACGTGGACGTAGTGGGCGTCAAGGTGATCCAGGTTCATCTCGTTTTTATTTATCACTTGATGATGATTTATTACGTAAATTCTTACCTGAAAACCGTTTAAGTTTTATGAGAAAAGCATTTGGTGATAGTACAGAAGCACTTGAGTCGAAAATGTTTACCAAAGTTATTGCAGGTACTCAAGCGAAAATGGAAGCTCATAACTTTGATGCTCGTAAATATATTTTACAATTTGATGATATTGCAAATGATCAGCGTAAAATTATTTATGAACAAAGAAATGAGTTATTAGCAAAAGCTGATTTGTCAGAAACTATTGCTAACATTAGAACTGATGTGTTAGAAAATTTAATGGGACAATATATTCCTGCTGGCTCATTTGAAGAAATGTGGGATCTTGAAGGATTACAAACTCGATTAAAAGATGATTTTGATTTAGAATTACCTATTGTGCAGTGGGTTGAGGAAGATAATCATTTAGACGATCAAGCATTATTTGATCGTGTGCTGGAAAAACTAAATCAAGAGATGACAGAGAAAGAAGCATTAGCAGGCTCTGAGGTTATGCGTCAGGTTGAACAAAGTGTAATGCTTCAATATTTAGATGAGTTATGGCGTGAACATTTGGCACAAATGGATTATCTACGTAAGAGTATCAATCTGCGTGGCTATGCACAAAAAGATCCAAAACAAGAGTTTAAACGTGAATCTTTTGCTCTCTTTACTCATATGCTTGAAACCTTAAAATATCAAACCATTAGCACTCTTGCTCGTGCAAAATTAAAAAGCCAAGAGGAAATTGAACAAGAACGTAGAATGCAAGAAGAGTTGATGCAACATATGAAGAAACAAGCAAATAATTCACCTGCTCAACCTAATAATGACGGTGAGTACGCTAATTTGAATATTTCTCGTAATTCACCTTGCCCTTGTGGAAGTAATAAGAAATATAAACATTGTCACGGAAATTTATCTCGTTACAAGGCTTAAAACTATGAAAAAAATAGTTGCAGTAGTTGGTATTGTTTACCAAGATGGCAAGGTTTTTGTAACTCGCCGTAAAGAAGGACAATCTTTTACAGGACTTTGTGAATTTGCAGGCGGTAAAATTGAAAAGGGCGAAAGCCCTTTTGGTGCAATGGTGCGTGAAGTTCAGGAAGAAATTGGTGTAAATGTTGAAAAAGCGGTGTTGATTGAACATTATAAACATCAATACGATGATAAAGAAGTTGAACTTTATTTCTACTTAGCTACTCAATATAAAGGTAAGCCTTTTGGAAAAGAAGGGCAAGACGGTCAGTGGATAGCAATTTCAGATTTAAAATCAGAAGAATTTTTATCAGGAACAAAAGTTATTATTGATAGTTTACAAGCGGGTAAATATAATTCGTTTTTTACAAAAAGTAATTATAGCAATGATAATTTAATTTGGATCGATCTTGAAATGACAGGGCTTGAACCAAAATCTGATCGTATTTTAGAAATTGCAACCATTGTAACTGATAAAGATCTTAATGTTTTGGCAAAAGGTCCTGTTATTGCAGTTAAACAAAGTGATGATATGTTAGATACTATGAATGATTGGTGTAAAAACACGCATTATACAAGTGGACTTATCAAACGAGTTCAAGAAAGTCATTTTAATGAACAAAGTGCAGAGGCTGAAACTATTGCATTTTTAGAATATTTTATCAAGCAAGGTTGTAGCCCTATTTGCGGTAACAGTGTGGCTCAAGATAAAAGATTTTTATATGAATATATGCCTAAATTAGCTAATTTTTTTCATTATAGAATGATTGATGTAAGTACTATTAAAGAGCTTGCAAGACGTTGGGAAGAAGATATTTTTGAAAATGTTCCACGTAAAAAAAGCGTTCATTTGGCGTTAGATGATATTATTGAGTCAATTGAAGAGCTACAATATTATCGTAAGGAATTATTTAAGTAGGTGTAACATTGAATATAACTCTCAATATTGCTAATGAGCAAAAAATGGCAGAATTTGCAAAATATATTGCAAATGCGTGTATAAATAGCTCTCAAATGAAAGAGAAAGGATTGGTGATTTTTTTAGATGGTACGCTTGGAGCTGGTAAAACAACGCTTACTCGTTATATCCTTCAAGCTATGGGACATAAAGGAAATGTAAAAAGTCCAACCTATACATTAGTAGAAGAATATAAACTTGAGGAAATTTGTGTTTTTCATTTTGATTTATACCGCTTATCAGATCCTTTAGAGCTTGAATATATGGGGATTCGTGATTATTTTAATGCTCATAATATTTGTATTATTGAATGGGCAGAAAAAGGTTATGGCGTTTTAGAACAAGCACATCTTACTCTTAAAATTTCTCATTGTGAAGATTTTGAACAAAGAGATGTACAAATTATCACAGACAATCAATCTCTATTTGATGATCTTAGCCAAAAAATTAAGGAGTTATAGTGATATTTTTAACAAAATTTAAGAAATATATTATAAGTTTGAGCTTTGTTTTTTTTGCTTTATTTTCAACCGCTTATGCAGAGGTAATTCGTGTTACTATTGATGCAGGACACGGTGGACGAGATTTTGGTGCAAGTAATAGAGGTTTAAAGATTAATGAAAAAACATTAACACTTCAAATGGCAAAAAAGCTAAAAAAATATTTTGAACAAGATAAACATTTTAAAGTATTTATGACTCGTGAAAGTGATAAATATTTAGAATTAAAAGACAGAGTTAAGATTGCTCAAAAAAATAATAGTGATATTTTTGTTTCTATCCACGTAAATTATACCAACCATAAAAATGTTTATGGCATTGATGTATTTGTTCAATCACCAAAGAGAATTCGAGATGAAGTACAACGTTTTTTAAATAATAAAGCGGTTATTAAAAGTGATGAATTAGGTTTTTTAGGGGCTGATCTTAAACATAATAGTAAGATGGATAGTTTTTTAATGTTTGCTCTTTTAGATTCTGTTTACGAAGAGTCTAAAAAAATGGCAACTAAAACATTGGAATCAATCGTAAGAAATAAATTTCCTCTTCACGATAAGTCAAAAAGAGCAAGTATGGATAAAGTGAAAGAACAAGGATTACAGGTATTAGTTGCTCCAAATATTGTCTCGGTTTTAGTTGAAACAGGGTATTTAACTAATAACAATGAAGGAAAAAAATTAAAACAAGCATCTTATCAGAATCGTTTGATGAAATCGGTTTATTTAGGCGTGAAAAATTATGTAAATAAACATCAAAATAATTTGATTTCATTGAGAAAAGTTCGTGAGCCTTTTTCACCAAAACAGTATTATCGCGTTAAAAAAGGTGATAGTCTTTTTGCGGTTGCACGTAAATTTGATGTTTCAGTAACTAATATCAAAGAATGGAATCATTTAAGAAAATCAACCATTTATCCAAATCAGAAATTACGAGTTAAATAATTATGGATTATAAAGAGTTAATGAGTTCTGAGTATGTATATTTTAATATTGCAGCTCGTTGTAAGAAGCATATTTTTGAAATTTTAAGTCAGAAAGCATTTGATATTGCTCTTGCAAAAAGATCAACTATAATGAATGAAGAAAATGAATCAAATCTGTCAGATTTTGATGCGTTTTCACGTTTAATTGAGCGAGATAAAATAGGAAGTTTTTATTTAAACTATAATATTGCTCTGCCTGCCCTTAAATTTCCCAATTATCAAGGTGAGCCTTTTGTTTTAGCATTAAAACTTGAGGAAGAAATTGAATTTCAGTCACATCAAAAATCAGATCTTGTTTTTTGTTTAGTTTTCCCTGATAATGATGAAGTTAATGCGTGTGAAATTTTAGGTTATTTTCGTGAATTTTTAAATCAAAAAGATTTAGCGAAACAGTTAAGAGCAAGTAGTGATGTTGATGAATTTATGAAAGTAATAACTTTGTTTAGTGAAAAACAACGTAAAAGCGAACAGGATTTAGAAGTAACAGAAGAGAGTTGATATGGAACTTGTGGTAATTAGTGGTAAATCAGGCTCTGGAAAATCGGTAGCGTTAGATGCACTAGAAGATCTTGGTTTTTACTGTGTGGATAATATTCCACTTGAGCTTTTGGTTCAATTGGTTGAAAAACTTAATGAGAACTATAAAAAAGTTGTCGTAAGTATTGATATTAGAAATCTTTTAAATAACATTAAGTTACAGCAAATTTTAAAATCATTACCAAGTTTTGTAAATTTAAAAGTTATCTTTTTAGATTGTAACAAAAAAACGTTAGTACAAAGATATAGCAATACTCGCCGAATTCATCCCCTTTCAAATCAAGATTTAAGCCTTGAAAGTGCTATTGAATATGAATGTCAGTTAATGCGTCCTGTTATGAATGCAGCAGATGAAATTATTGATACCAGCACGCTTTCCATTCATCAATTAGCACAAAAAATTCGCTGTATTGTTCAAGGAACGGCAAATCTTCCACTTAAAATTATTATTGAATCTTTTGGTTTTAAATATGGACTGCCTCGCTCATCTGACTTTGTTTTTGATGCAAGATTTTTAGCAAATCCTCATTGGATTGAAGAACTTCGTCCACAAACAGGGCTTGATCAAGGTGTGATTGATTATTTATCATCTCAAGAAGAAGTGGTAGATTTTATTGAAAATACAACCGCTTACATCAAGCGTTATCTGCCTTCATTAAAACAAAATAATCGCTCTTATTTAACCATCAGTATAGGCTGTACAGGTGGACAACATCGTTCAGTATTTATTGCAGAACAAATATATAAATCCCTTTCACAAGATAATGATAATATTAAAGTTTATCATCGTCAGTTAGAATCAAAAAACATATAAGGAATAACTATGAAAATTGTATTAACTACACAAAATGCACCACAAAGTTGGGGTGAGAATGCAACGCTCTCTTTTAGTGAAGATCTTTGCAACATTCATTTGAAAAAAAATTATTTAGTTGAAATTCAAAAAGCAGCACGTACCATTAAATCTCAAGGCATCAATAAAGTTGAATTAAGTAATTTTGATGGTGAACAGTGTTTTGCATTTTTCCAAGGATATGATGCACCTAAAAATAAAGGTGAAATTGAGTTTCCAAGACTTGATGCAGAAGAAACTAAAACATTAGAAAATCGTATTAAAGCGGTATCTTTTGTAAAAGATATTATCAATACGCCATCTGATATTGTTACGCCACAAGTATTAGCACAAAGAGCTGCTGATTTTATTGAAGAAGTTGCACCAAAAGGATCGGTTTCTTATCGTATTATCAAAGGTGAGCAATTGATTGAAGAAAAATTAATGGGTATTCACACCGTTGGTAAAGGTGCGGTAAACAAACCTTGTATGCTTGAACTTGATTTTAATCCAAACAATGACGAAAAAGTAGCGGTAAGTTTAGTTGGTAAAGGCATTAGTTTTGATACTGGTGGTTATAGCTTAAAACCAAGTAATTCTATGGCTGCAATGAAAGCTGATATGGGTGGAAGTGCGTTAGTAACAGGTTCATTAGGTCTTGCAATTATGCAAGGATTGAATAAACGAGTAAAACTCTACCTTTGCTGTGCTGAAAACTCAATCAGTGGTGATGCAATGAAATTAAGCGATATCATCACGTATGCAAATGGGGTAACAGCGGAGATTTTAAATACAGATGCAGAAGGTCGTTTAGTGTTAGCTGATGGTTTAATTCGAGCATCAAATGATAAACCAAATCTTATTATTGACTGTGCAACCTTAACAGGTGCAGCGAAAGTTGCGGTTGGTAACGATTACCATAGCGTGCTTTCTATTGATGATGCAAGAGTTCAAGAATTATTTGATGCGTTTAATAAAGAGCACGAACCACTTTGGAGATTGCCATTTGAAGAGCTTCATAGAGGTTATATTTCATCAAGTTTTGCTGATATTGTAAATACTTCATCAGTTGCAGTATCACCTGGTGCAAGTACCGCTTGTGCATTTTTATCATACTTTGTAGAAAACTATGAGCAAAATTGGTTACATATTGATTGTTGTGCAACCTATCGCCCTTCAGGTACTGGGCTTTATAGTGCAGGGGCAACAGGTATCGGTGTTCGTTCACTTGCAAGATTATTATTGGAAACTAACTAATGTTCAGTTATAAGCACAGTTTTCACGCTGGGAATCACGCAGATATTATTAAGCATATTGTATTGGTTCAAATTTTGCAAAGTTTAAAGCAAAAAGATAAGCCTTTTTTGTATCTTGATACACACAGTGGCTCAGGGCATTATAGACTAGGTAGTTTTGAATCTGAAAAAACAGGTGAGTATCTTGAAGGTATTGCAAAATTATACGAAAAAGATACCGCTTTAATGCCGCAAGCGGTGTCTGATTATGTAAAAATGATCAGAGAATATAATCGCAATAAGGATCTACGTTATTATCCAGGTTCGCCAAGTTTAGCATTAAGTTTATTAAGGGAGGATGATAAAGCACATTTGTGTGAATTACACCCTAATGAATATGAAAACTTACGCAAAAATTTTGGTAAAGATAGACGTGTGTTAGTTAAAAAAACTGATGGTTTTAATCAGATCAAAGCATCACTGCCACCACATTCTCGTCGAGGTTTGGTATTAGTTGATCCATCTTATGAGATCAAAAGTGATTATGAAAAGGTGCTAACTTCATTTTTAGAAGGGTATAAGCGTTTTGCAACAGGGATTTATGCTATATGGTATCCTGTAGTATTGCGTTCTCATATAAAAAAAATGACGAAAGATTTTCATAATACTGAAATCAAAAAAATCTTGCAAATTGAGTTTGCTATCAAAGGTGATAGCAATGCAAAAGGTATGACTGCAAGTGGTATGATCGTGGTTAATCCGCCATATCAGCTTTATCAAAGTATGAAAGAAACGCTTGACTATTTGGTGAAAACACTAGCACCAGAAACAGGATCTTATACACTACATTGGATTTGTCCTGAATAGTAAGTGCTATGAAAACATACAAAAATAACCAAGGCGTTTTAGTGGTAATTTATGCAAGTTTAGAGCGTAAATTTTTACTACTTAAACGCCTTGATAGTCAAGATTTCTGGCAATCAGTAACAGGAACAATGGAGCAAGGCGAAACTCTTTATCAAACAGCACTTCGAGAAGTTTTTGAAGAAACAGGTATAAATATTACCGCTTCTAATATTGAGCTTAATGATCTTAATCAACAAGTTGAGTTTAAAATATTTGATGAATTTCGCTATAAATATCCACCTCATATTAGCACTTTTACTGAACATTGGTTTGCTTGTGATCTTAAAAATTGCATTACACCACGATTAATAGAACATAGTGATTTTATGTGGTGTGAGCAACAAGACGCTATTGAGCTTTGCCGCTCACCCTCTAATCAAGAAGCTATTGCAAGTATTATATTCTAATTAAAAAATTATATTTTTTGCTCTAATTCTTGTTTGATTTTCAAAATTTCATTTATATCTGCTTGAGCCAACTGATTATCAGCATCACTATCAGATCCCATTGCAACACCATTATTACAAGCGGTTAATTGCATTACTTTTTTTGCAGAAAAATGAACATCGCTAACGTTAGTTGTTCGCACTATTTCCAAAACATTTTCAGAAGTTATCCCAGATCCAGCCATAATTTCAATGCGTCCATTGCTTTGAGTTACTAAATCTTTAATAATATGTTTACCATCTAACGCTGTTTTGTGTTGCCCAGAGGTTAAAATTCTTTGAAAACCAAGTTTAATAATATCTTCTAACGCTTGACGATGATCACTACAAAGATCGAATGCTCTATGAAAAGTAGCCTGCATTCCTTGTGCTGCTTGTAATAATATTTTGCATTTTTCTTTATCAATATGACCGCTTGCATCAAGTACCCCAAAGACCACGCCATCGGCACCAAGATTTTTTGCCATTTGAATATCAAAAAGCATTTGTTCTATTTCTTCATCATTATAGATAAAATTACCGCTACGAGGACGAATCATAACGTGATGAGAGAGGTTTTCATAGCCTATTGCTTGTTTTAAAAATCCATAGGAAGGAGTAAGTCCTCCAACGCTTAATGCACTACATAGTTCAACGCGATCAACCTCTGCTTGACTTGCGGTTTGAACCGATTGAATATTATCAACACATACTTCAAATTTCATTATAGTATCCTTATAAAAAATGCAATTGTATTACCAATTGCATTTTACCTTGTTACAAAATTATATTATAGTTCTTTCATCGTATCAGCAATTAATTCTGCTTCAGAACCAATAATTACTTGTAAGCCTTTAGTTCCAACTTTGATGTTACCTTTTGAACCAAGCTCTTTTAGTTTTGTTTCATCTACTTTATTATAATTTTCGATTTCTAAACGAAGACGAGTAATACAAGCATCGATTTGTGAAATATTTTCTTTACCACCTAATGCCTCAACAAATGCACTAGCACGTTCTTGCAAACTTTTACTACTATCTGCAACTTTAACTTCTACTTCATCTTCTTCACGACCTGGAGTTTTAAGATTTAATGTTGAAATGATTGCTCTAAAAACAAAATAGTAAATAGCTGCAAATACTAAACCTTGAACAATAAGCATATACCAGTTAGTAGCAAGAGGGTTTTTAGATGAAAGTACCATATCTACAAAACCTGCACTAAATCCAAATCCTGCGATCCATTGCATTGATGCTGCAATAAATACAGATAAACCTGTTAGAAGTGCGTGAACGACAAATAATACAGGTGCTACAAACATAAATGCGAACTCTAACGGTTCAGTAACGCCTGTGAAGAAACTTGCAACTGCAGCAGCAATCATTAAAGATGCAACTTGTGTTTTTTTCTCAGGTTTTGCTGTGTGGTAAATTGCTAATGCAGCAGCAGGAAGACCAAACATCATAATAGGGAAGAAACCAGCTTGATACATACCAGTAACCCCAACAACACCAACACCTTTAGCGATAGATTGTGCTCCTCCTAGGAAGTTTGGAATATCATTGATACCTGCAACATCAAACCAGAATACATTGTTTAATGCGTGATGTAAACCAACAGGAATGAGTAAACGGTTGAAAAATGCGTAAATACCAGCACCTAAAGCCCCCATATCTTTGATAGATTTACCAAAGTTTGTTAATCCTTCAAAAATCATAGGCCAAATATATAGTAAAACAAATGATAATACAATCATTACCACTGATACCACAATAGGGACTAAACGCTTACCACTAAAAAAAGCAAGAGCTGATGGAAGTTCAACTTTATGAAAGCGGTTATATAAAGCACCTGAAATTGCACCAACTAAAATACCAATAAATGGATTACTAATTTTTTTAAATGCAACAGGAACTTCTTCAACAGGAATACCTTTTAATTGAGCTACTGCACCTACAGAAAGCAAGGTGGTTACCACAAAGAAACCAACTAAACCTGAAAGAGCCGCACTTCCGTGTTGATCACGTGACATTCCAAAGGCCACCCCAACAGCAAATAAAATAGCCATATTGTCAATAATTGCAGCACCAGATTTAATTAAAAATGCTGCAAGTTGGCTGTTTGCACCCCAGCCATTAGGATCGATCCAATAACCAACCCCCATAAGTAACGCAGCAGCTGGTAATACTGCAACTGGTACCATTAACGCACGTCCAATGCGTTGTAAATATCCTAGAATATTCATAAAAGACTCCTGTGTAAAATAGTTAAAAAAAGACCTTGAAGAAATTATATCACGCAAAATAAAATTTTTGAATATTTTATTTTTTTATTTGATATTTATGCTATATTTTCTCACAATAATTAAATTTTTTATTATGTGAGGAAAAATGAAAAGATTTTTAAGTTTACACAGCAGTGAAATGCTAGAGCTAACAAAAAATGAACTATTTATGTCATTAAAAAGTTGTGAGGGAAGGATAATTGTTTCTGAAAATATTGTAACGGTGACGCCTTTAGTTCCAGAACTTACTAATGCTGAAGTATCAAGAGCATTTGGTGCTGATATTATTATACTTAATACATTAGATGTTTTTAATGCACAAATACAAGGATTACCCAAAACCAATGATCCTATAAAAACATTAAAAAAATTAGTAGGAAGACCAATAGGCGTAAATCTTGAACCTGTTGATCCAAATTTAGATGTAATGCTTGAGCAAAGACTTGAAATAAGTAAAGGTAGAAAATTAAGCCGAGAAACAGCTAAAAAATTAAATGAATTAGGTTTTGATTTTGTTTGCTTAACAGGAAATCCAAGTACAGGAGTTACCAATAATGCTATTATTGATGCAATTAAAATTGCCAAAGAAGAATTTAATGGTTTAATTATTGCGGGGAAAATGCACGGTAGTGGAACGAATGAAAATATTTTTGATGAGCAAGCAGTTTTAGCATTTTTAGATGCAGGAGCAGATATTATTATGATTCCAGCACCAGGAACAGTTCCAAGTAGTACTTTAGAGAGATGTACTCAATTAGTTGATTTAGTTAAATCACGAGGTAAAATGACATTGGCAGCAATAGGAACAAGCCAAGAAACATCAGATAAGGAAACCATTAGACAAATAGGTCTTTATAGCAAAATGGCAGGCTTTGATATGCATCACGTTGGAGATGCAGGAGCAGGAGGAATAGCTGATCCTGAAAATATTTTAGAATTATCAAAGGTTGTAAGAGGAAAGCGACATACAATAAGAATGATGAGTACTTCAATAAATCGTTGATTAAAAATATAACTGTTTAATTTTAAAATCTTTTATCATAACAGAGCCTAATATAATTTATTTTATTCATAAAAACCGCTATAATAAAAGTAATTTTCTGAATAAAATACAGCAAGGAACAACAATGACACAAAAATTTGAAATGGCAGATCGTTTTAATGCCAGCGCAGTAGAACAAGCACTTTATAAACACTGGGAAGAAAGTGGTTATTTTAA